>Ga0335072_10013167_pt1 | contig 11791 bp, 11 predicted proteins | sample Lox_Sample_21_FD_206725 | JGI IMG/M metagenome (GOLD analysis project Ga0335072, IMG submission 206725) | Soil microbial communities from Loxahatchee National Wildlife Refuge, Florida, United States - Lox_Sample_2.1 | ecosystem: Environmental > Terrestrial > Soil > Wetlands | place: USA...
CGCCGCCCACGGCAACATCACGGTCGAGCGCCCGCGTGGCTCGGTTACCGCGAAGACCGCCAATGGCAGCATCCGCGTCGGTGACGCGGCCCGCGGCACCCTGCGGCTGGAGACGGCAACCGGCGAGCTGGATGTGGGCATCCACCCCGGCAGCGCCGCGTACCTGGACGTCAGCACGAAGAGTGGCGCCTTCCAGAACCTGATGGAATCTGCCAGCCAGCCGGCCGAGGGCGACGAAACCGTGCACGTCTATGCACGCAACTCGTTCGGCAACATCATCATCCGGCCCGCCACCGGCATCTAGCACAGCCACCTCCGCCCACCACCTACGGCGCACGCCGCCCCAGGCGACGCCCGTTACCACATCGGCCCGCGCGCCGCGGGTCCGCCCGCCATGGGCTGATCCGGGGACTCCAAGCCGTAAACGAAGGGATATCCCGATGACAGAACAGCAGGCCCCGGCGATCCACGTGCAGGGCCTTGAGAAGTCTTACAAGCAGAAGAAGAAGGAGCTGAGCGTGCTGCGCGGCGTGGATTTTGACGTAGCGCGGGGCAGCATCTTCGCCCTGCTCGGCTCCAACGGGGCGGGCAAGACCACGGCCGTGAATATCCTGTCCACGCTGCTCAAGGCTGATGCGGGGACGGCCACCGTCAACGGTTTTGACGTCGCTGCGCAGCCGTCTGACGTGCGGGAGTCCATCAGCCTCACCGGGCAGTTCGCGGCCGTGGACGAAATCCTCACCGGCCGGGAGAACCTCGTGCTGGTGGCGCGGTTGCGGCACCTCAAGGATCCGGTCAAGATCGCTGACGACCTGCTCGAGCGCTTCTCGCTGACGGACGCCGCCGCGCGGAAGGTGTCGGCGTATTCGGGTGGCATGCGCCGTCGCCTGGACATCGCGATGAGCCTCATCGGGAATCCGCCAGTGATCTTCCTGGACGAGCCGACGACGGGGCTCGACCCGGAGGGGCGCATCGAGGTGTGGAAGTCCGTCAAAGAACTCGCCGGGCAGGGCACGACAGTGCTACTCACGACGCAGTATCTGGACGAGGCCGAGCACCTCGCCGACCGGATCGCAATCCTGCACGAGGGCCGGATCATCGTGAACGGCACCCTCAACGAACTCAGGCAGCTGCTGCCGCCCGCCAAAGTCGAATACGTCGAGAAGCAGCCCACTCTCGAGGACGTCTTCTTCGCCATAACCGGCAGCGGCGGTAATGGCAGCAGCGAGATTAGTGACAGCAGCGACAGCGCAGCCAGCAACGACCTCACCAAAGTTAAGGAATAACGATGACCAGGCATTTCTTCGGCGACACCGTCGTCCTGCTGGGGCGCTCTCTGCGTCACATCACGCGCAGCCCGGATACGATCATCACGACCGCGATCATGCCGATCGCCTTCATGCTGCTGTTCGTCTACGTGTTCGGCGGCGCGATCAAGCACGGATCGGGCTCGTACGTCACCTACCTGCTGCCCGGAATCCTGCTCATCACGATCGCGTCAGGCATTTCCTACACCGCATACCGGCTATTCACTGACCTGCAGGGCGGCATCTTCGGGCGATTTCAGTCCATGCCGATCGCACGCTCGTCCGCGCTGTGGGCGCACGTGCTGACCTCGCTGGTCGCCAACCTGATCTCACTCGCGGTCGTCGTGCTCGTCGCTCTCGCCATGGGCTTCCGCTCGGGGGCCGGACCGCTGGCGTGGCTCGCAGTCGTCGGCATCCTGCTCCTGTTCACCCTGGCGCTGACGTGGATCGCCGTCATCCCCGGTCTTACCGCCAAGTCCGTCGACGGCGCGGGCGCCTTTGCCTACCCGATCATCTTCTTGCCGTTCATCAGCTCGGCGTTTGTGCCCACCCACACGATGCCCGGCCCGGTACGCGCCTTCGCGGACAACCAGCCCGTGACATCCATCGTCAACACGATCCGCGACCTGCTCGCGCAACAGCCAGTCGGCACTGGCATCTGGACAGCCCTCGCCTGGTGCGCAGGCATCCTCATCGTCGCCTATGCCCTCGCCATGGCCACCTACCATCGCAAGGTCGCCTGAGGATGTGACTTCTCAGAGCAACGCCCCCGCCCGCGAGTGCCAGCTCGCGGACGGGGGCCAGACCGCGATAAGCCGCACGGTTCGCTGGAGAGGCACCACGTGCTGCTAGGCTGAGGCGCGCTTCAGGAAAATCAGATAAATAACTGCGAATATCGCAACAATTCCTACGTTCGTTATCAGCCGCAGCCAGATGTGGTTCCTCAAGAACAGGACGTCCACGCCGATCACTACGGCTACCATCGCGAGCACGTAGAGCACGACCGCTACTTGTCTTCCCACCGGTTCGTTCTACTATGCGCGGCGAACTGGGGCAAGCCTTTGGCCCAGGTGAGACGGCTAATCCCCGGCTGCTAAGGACCTGCCGGTGATCAGCTGGGTGGCAATGCTGGGGGAGAACTCACCAGCCTGGGTCCCCGCACCCACGCCGCAGTCGCCATCGGACTCACCGGGCGGCTTGATCCACAGGCCCATGTCGCCGCGGTTATCGAGCACTTGAGGAGCAGAGCCAAGCTGCTGGCCGGGTACGTTGCACCACTGCCCAGCGTCGTTCATGCTGTTGCCTCCGCAGCCGCTGCGCGGGATCGCGTAAGCAACCAGTACCGGCACCTTGTGCTCCCTGGACGCGGCGGCCGTGTAGCCCGACACCGCAGCGGTGATGTCAGTGTTCCACGGGCCAAACCACTGCGCTGTCGGCTGGTCCGCGATGCGCTTTCCGATCTCTCGCGCCAAGGGGTCACCTGGATGGGCCCGGACCCACTTGGCCGCCTGGGTGTCAGGGTTAGTGAAGAGGCGTTTGGCCAGCCCGTCGGCGCGGGTGGCCCGCAGAGCTCGCGAAAGCCGGCCGGCGCCCGGGTCGCGCAGTCCACTCGCGCTACCTGCCCCGTTGCGACTGGTGTCGACGACGAAGCGCTTGGCCATCCCCAGATCCCGATCCAGTTCGCGCGCGTAGCTAATCTGCTGGCCTGTTGGCTCGTAGTTGGACACATTCAGCGAGAACCCGTAGGCCTGCGCGATATCGGCAGCTTCGAGGCGAACCGCCATCTGGGCCGCCGGCACCCAGTTCGAGTGGCCCGCATCCAGGTACACGTGGTCGTTCTCCGAATGGAGGGTTTGGACCGCGTACGACAGCATCTGCAGCCGGGCCTGCTGCTGGGCGCTGCCCCTGCAGGCACTGAGCTCAGCGAGCGCATCCGGCTCCAGGATCACCACCGCGGGCCGGCCACCGAGGCCCGCCGCGAATCCGTTGACCCACGTCTCGTACGTCTGCACCTCGCGTTGGAGCACGCTGTTTGTCGGGGGGAGTAGCAGGTACAGCAGCGCGGCAAGCACGAGAAGGGCGCCCGCCGCGATCATGGCTACGATTCGCAGGCTGACCCTCGGAAACCAAGCCATGGTTGGGAGTGTTACCCGGCCCCTGCGGCCTGACGACCCTTCGGGACCACAATCGCCTGGGGATTGCTGAGGCTGCCCTCTGGTCCCCATGGGCCGCCCGGCGCAACTTTGGCGCTGCATATCCGGCATTGATAGCCCTCCCGTACTACATGGAGACATTTCTCCCTGAAGGGCTGGCGTACGCCACGGGTATGACGGGGTGAAGCTCGTGATGTCGTCCGTCTTGCCCCAGGGAGGCTGCCGTGAGCCCGAAACCCGAGCAGGCCTGGGTGGTGCCGGCATGAGCGCCGCGGCCACCCCGGCGGCCGGTCGTAAACCTGAACTAGCCGGGCAGACAGTCGTGGTGATCGGCGGCAGCGGGGGCATCGGACTCGAGACAGCCAGGCGCGCCAGGGCTGAGGGTGCTGAGGTGATTCTCACTGGCCGCAACCGTGATCGGCTCAGCCAGGCAGCGGGCGACGTCGGCGCGCAGAAGACGGCGGCCTTCGACGCCACAGACACTCCTGCTTTGCAGCGGTTCTTCCACGACCTGCCAGCGCCGATCGACCATGTAATGGTCACCGCCGGCGGCCCGGCCTACGGGCCGTTGCTCGAGATGCACCCAGCCCAGGTGCGGGACGCGTTCAGCGATCGCATCGTGGTAGGGCTCGAGGTTGCGCGCAACGCAGTCGGCAAGTTGAGATCAGGCGGCACGCTGATACTCATGGGCGGCACCGGCGGACGCCGCATCGGGCACGGTCTCGGGATCGCGTCCGCCGTCGGCGCGGCGCTGCCCCCGTTCGCCGCAGCCCTTGCGCTCGAGGTTGCGCCAGTTCGCGTCAACCTTATCGCGGCCGGCTTCGTTGACACCCCGCTGTCGGCATCACTGCTCGGAGACCAGATCGAGGAGCGGCGCAAGGAACTGCGCGACACGCTGCCGATCGGCCGCGTCGTCACAGCCGCCGACGTCGCCGCACTCGCTGTCCACATCATGACCAATACTGCCATTACCGGCGCGACCTACGACATCGACGGGGGCCAGCAGTTCGTCTGATCTCACCCGCGCGACGTTCCGACGGGACGACAGCGACGGGAGGACAGCAAGGAACGGATACGACCAGCGCCACAGAAAGACGTTGCGGGAAAACCACTTCTCTGCTGAAGCAGGTGCCGCTTACGATCCGAGCGTGGTGGCCGAATTGCCCGCCTGGCGTGAGGTTCAGGCGGTAGTCGCCCGCGAGCTGGGTGAGCCCGTGGACGGCGCCAGGCCGCTCACGTCTCCGCGGACTTCGCGGATGACGTGGGCTGCCCGCGCACAGACAACTGGCGCGATCGTGGTCAAGGCCAGTGCGGTGACCGGGCGAGCGAGAAGACGCGATGCTGCGCGTCGCATCTTCCCGAGCTGGGGGCGCGCGGGTATCCGGTGCCAACGATCTTGTGGCACGGCATGATCAGCGATGAGTGGCACATGACCGTTCAGAACCGGCTCCCGGGCCGTCCCCTTAACGCACTAAACGGGCCGATGCTTGACGCAGCGCTGCGCCTGGTGGAGTTGCAGGCCGGCGCAGGGATCGCGGCCGGGGACCGCGATTTCACCAGCTACGTGGCGAACGTGCTGTTCGACGACTGGGACGATGACTGGGCCGATGCCCCGAAAGCTTCCGCAGCGGCCGGTCCTTTGTGCGCGCGGCTGCGGCGCTGGCAGCAGCGTCTGACGCTAACCCAACTCGACTTCGGCGCCTGGGGCCATCCACTCGTATTCGCTGCGCTGACCCAACCAGCCATTGATGCTGCCGATCGCCCGCTCATTGATCTGCCCATCGTGAATCCCAAACGCACGCCGAGGCGCTACTGCTTGAAAGAAGCCAATCGCCTCGGCGGTCTTCAGCCAGGACGCCTGCATAGGCACAAGCAGTGTCTCGACTTTCTCGCCGGGCACGTCAAGCGAGTCTCCCGGGTGATACAGACCGCTCACCTCGAACCCGACATTGGGGCAGGTCGCCTGCCCAGGCACAACGGCAGCATGCCAGCCACCGTGCACGTTAACCTCGAACCCGGCCGCCCTGAAACAGTCGCCCGGCCGCACCGGCACAAACGGCACGCTTCTAATAGCCGCGCCCTCCGGGGCATATAACGGGACGCCCAAGTCCGCCAGACGCAGCTCATCGATGTGGTCGGAATGCTCATGCGTCACCAGCACCGCATCGACGTCAACCAGCGCCTGCGGCTCCGACCAGACACCTGGATCGATGACCAGCGCACGCCCGTCCCGCTCTAGCCGCACGCACGAGTGCGCAAATTTCGTCATCCGCATGCTGTCATGGTGCCATGAGCCAGGGCCAACATCGGCGACAACTACCGGCGCCAGATCACTTGAGAAACCGTACGATCGCCGATGTGAGCATCGGGTCCGATCAGACACGGCTCATCGTTCTGCGCGGTAACTCAGGGTCCGGCAGGAGCACCGTCGCCAAGGCGCTCCGCGAGGCGTACGGGCGGGGAGTGGCCTGGGTCTCGCAAGATCTCATCCGGCGAACCATCCTGAGGGAGAAGGACCAGCCGGGTGGCGTAAACATCGGGCTCATCGACCAGGTGACCCGCTACAGCCTCGAACACGGGTACCACGTCGTACTCGACGGGATCCTGTACGCCGACACGCGCCCTCAGGCGGCCGACTTTGGCGCCGATGACATGCGCGACTGGTACCGCGCGCGCGATCTACTCGGCGGAGTCCGCGAGTGCGTCATTCCGGAAACGAGCACTCTCCAGGAGACCACCTTGCAGATCCTGGCCGAAACCAAACTCCTGCACCACCAGAACGACGGGAACGCGCAAGCATCGGAGGCGGCTAGCTGAGGTGCGCAGAGGACGCGATCTCGATGACGCATGCCCAGTTCCGTCAATCCGGGATCGCCGGCCACCCGCGACTTGTCGCCGTGCTGTACCAGGTAAATCCGCGTCACGAGCCTCATCCTGCTGCATCGTGGCCGGAGACTCGCTCCGCTGGCTGGGTACATAGGGCCCTAGGTCCGTTCCCGGCCGGGACCTATCGCCTGCTGCCTGGTCGGCGATAACCGACCTTGGACCCTACCTGTGAGCCGTCTGCGCGGCGATGCTGTTACACCAGTGAGTGGAGTGATCATGGCTTTGGCGGCTGACTATTCAGATCGGTACGAGCTGGCGGCTGCAGGCCTGGAGGATCTGCACCGGGCACTGAGGTCAGCTGGCTTCCGGGTGATCGGCCCCAGGGTGACCAGCGACGCCATAGTTCTCGGCGAGCTGAAGTCAGCCAGCGAGTTGCCGTTCGGCTGGGGAGTGTCGCTGTCACCAGGCGGTTACCGCCTCCGTAAACGCGGCGATGCTGCCGCGTTCGGGCATTCGGCTGGTCCTGGATCATGGAAGCAGTTCCTGCACCCGCCACGTGAAAAGCTCTGGTCGGCCAGTCGCTCCGCCGATGGGCTTGTCCTTGACGCCGACGCGGACGCAGACGCAGAGCCGCCCGGTAAGCTCGCATTTCTGGGCGTCCGGCCATGCGACCTGCGTGCCATTCAGATCCAGGATCGGGTGCTCGGCGCTGGCGCCGGTCATCACTCGGCTTACGCACGGAGACGTGCCGCAGTGTTCATCGTCGTGGTCAACTGCACGGAACCGGGCGAGACCTGCTTCTGCACATCCATGGGCACCGGGCCGAAATCCGGACCGGGCTACGATCTGCTGCTGACCGAACTCGTCACCGAGGCCAATCACAGCTTCATCATCGAGGCCGGCTCGCGAGCCGGGCAGGAGATTCTGAGCGCCCTGCCCGTACAAGCCGCCGACAGCGGTTCCCTGGAGCGCGCCGACTCGGCCGTCGCCGACGCGGCCGGCCGGATGGGCCGCAGCATGCAAACTGCGGACATACGTGAGCTGCTGGCCGCAAGCCATCATGCCGAGCGGTGGGAGGACGTTGCGTCCCGGTGCCTCACCTGCGGTAACTGCACGATGGCGTGCCCGACGTGCTTCTGCACCACCGTTGAGGACGTGAGCGATTTCAGCGGCGACCACGCCGAACGGTGGCAGAGCTGGTCGTCCTGCTTCGAGCTGGATTTCTCCTACCTGCACGGCGGCCCGGTGCGGTCATCGGGAGTCAGCCGGTACCGCCAGTGGCTGACCCACAAGCTGGGCACCTGGCATGATCAGTTCGGTTCGTCCGGCTGCGTGGGCTGCGGCCGGTGCATCGTGTGGTGCCCGGTCGGCATCGACCTGACCGAAGAGGTGGCAGCGCTGCGAGCAGAGCGCGACGCGGCGGCCGGGCCGGAACCAGGACTCGGGGAGCCCGGATGAGCGTCCTCGGCTCTGAACTAGCCAGCCACCGGTTCGCTTCGGGCCTCGCGCCAGGTCATCTCGACCGGCTGGCCGCCATCGCGAGCCGCATCGAAGTAGCGGCTGGCACGCGGCTGTTCGACGAGGGCGGCCAGGCCACCTCCATGTGGCTGATCAGGGCCGGCCAGATCGCGCTTGATCTGCACATACCCGGACGCAACAGGCTGATCGTCGAGACTCTCGGTCCCGGGGACGAGCTCGGGCTGTCCTGGCTGCTGCCGCCGGCGCGATGGCAATTCGGGGCTGTGGCGCAAGTTGGCGTATCAGCGTTCGAGCTTGGTACCGCCGCAGTGACCGGTCTGTGCGAGAGCGATCACGAACTCGGCTATCAGCTGGCCCGGCGGCTACTCGGCACTGCCGTGGCCCGGCTCCAGGCTGCGCGGATCAGGATCCTTGACCTGTACGCGGCTCCGTCGCACGCCGTCGGCGGCACCTCATGATCGACTGCCGGTACCCGGTCAGGTACCGGGTCAGCTCTCGCCTTGAGGAGACGCACGACACTGTCACGCTCACGCTGGAGCCAGCCGAAGACCCGATTGCGCCATGCCGTCCCGGCCAGTTCATGATGCTCTACTCGTTTGGCGTCGGTGAGATCCCGATCTCGGTCAGCGGCGCGCCCGGCCAGCCCGCGCTGACGCACACGATCCGGTCCGTAGGCGCGGTGAGCGCAGCGCTGTGCGCGGCACAGCCGGGCCACGTCATCGGGGTCCGCGGACCGTTCGGCACCAGCTGGGACCATGCCGACGCGGCGGGCCGTGACCTGCTCCTGGTGGCCGGCGGCATCGGGCTCGCACCGCTGCGGCCAGCTCTGCTGGCCGCGCTGGCACAGCCCGGCCGCTACCGGCGGATCATCGTCCTGGCTGGCGCGCGCTCTCCGGCCGAGCTGGTCTTTGCCTCGGAGTACGGCCAGTGGCGCGAGCGCGGAGCGTCGGTTGACATCACCGTCGACAAGGCCGACGCCAGCTGGCCAGGTCACGTCGGCGTGGTCACCCAGCTGATCGGCCGTGCGCAGCTTGACCCGCACCTGACGACAGCCCTGATGTGCGGGCCCGAGGTCATGATGCGCATCACTGGCCGGGAGCTGACGGCCGCCGGCCTGCCCGCTGCGCGCGTCTGGATCTCGCTCGAGCGGAACATGCAGTGCGGCATCGCCGAATGCGGCCACTGCCAGCTCGGCCCGCTGCTCCTGTGCCGGGATGGTCCGGTCGTGAATTTCGAGGTAGCTGAGCCGCTTCTTGCCGTAAGGGAGCTATAGATGCCAGCTGAATCTAGAAGGCCCAAACTCGCGGTGTGGAAGTTTGCCTCTTGCGACGGCTGCCAGCTGACCGTGCTCGATTGCGAGGACGAACTGCTTGCGCTGGCTGGGGAGGCGGATATCGCTCACTTCACCGAGGCCACCAGCACCGAGCTGCCAGGGCCGTTTGACGTATCCCTGGTCGAAGGCTCGGTCAGCACGCCCGATGATGCCGTGAGGATCAGGCAGGTCCGGGCGAACTCGCGGATTCTGGTAACTATCGGAGCTTGTGCGACAGCAGGCGGCGTCCAGGCGCTGCGGAATTTCGGCGACGTCGCGGAGTTCGCCGCAACGGTGTATGCACGGCCGGATTACATCGCCGCGCTGGCCACGTCCACCCCGATCTCCAGCCATGTCCCGGTCGACTTCGAGCTGCCCGGCTGCCCGATCGACAAGCGCCAGCTGACCGGTCTGCTGTCGGCGCTGCTAGCCGGCCGCGAGCCGCGCATCCCTGGTCACAGCGTGTGCGAGCAATGCAAGCTGCGCGGCACGGCCTGCGTCATGGTCGCCCGAGGTACGCCGTGCCTCGGACCTGTCACGCAAGCTGGCTGCGGAGCGATCTGCCCGGCGTTCGGCCGCGGCTGCTACGGGTGTTTCGGCCCGATGGCTACACCCAACGTCGATTCGCTCGTCGGATGGCTGCGCCGCCTGGGCATGCCAAACTCCGACATCAACCGGGTATTCCGCACCTTCCACGTCGCAACGCCCGAGTTCCGCGCGGCAGCCGAGCAGGCCTCATCTCAAGAGCCCGGCGCCTGACACCCTGAGCACGTCGGCACGTACCCTCGCGGTGAGGTCGTCGATGGCGTCCGCCACGGCCGGGCTGAAGGCCTGGCCGAAGCCGAAGGCTTCGCCCTGCACGCCGTGCAGAATCAGCAGGGCGGGCAGCCGGGATAGCACGCGACTCAGCTCGATGGCGTCGCTCAGCCCCAGGCCGTGCGAGCTCGCCGGAGCAACGGGCGAGACCGCTTGACCGGGCACTGCCGGGGCATCGTGGTCCGCAACCGGCTCCGGCACGACTAGCCGGTGCAAGGTTCCTGGCGCGGCACCGCCTCCCCTCACCGCGTCAATGACGATCGCGGCGGCTGCGTGCATCCATGCCTCCATCAGCCGGGTCGGCTCTCCGTCGCTGCATAGCAGCTCAACACTTGCAGGTACCGTTCCGCGCAGGTGATCGATGACGGTCGGCCCCGCACCGTCATCGCAGCGGAACTCGCTGCCGACGCCGATCACGATGACCCGAGCACCGCCTCCTCCGGTCATCAGTGACGCGGTGTGGAAGCCCCGTCCTTCAGGGTGGGGAGGAAACGCCGCTTCACCTCCTTCGGGTTGTCAGTGCCGGTGGTTAGGGTCCGGGTGTGTCCAGGTACCGCTTTGCGCCTTCTGCTGAGCAGGAAGTTGTCCTGCGGCGGCATTGCGCGCGCGCACGGTTCGTATGGAATCTGGCCGTGGAACAGCAGTCGTGGCACGCCGCGAGCGCGCGGGGACGCTCGCCGCTGGGCGGGCGGTTGAACCGCGAACCTCAACTTGCGCTCCTAGCGTCGTAGTTGGAATCCCCCGCCTACAGGCGGGGGAGGATGTCAAGTCCGGTCTACCTGCAGGTCGAGGAAGTGCGTGGCGCAGGAAATGCACGGGTCATAACTGCGGATCGCCTGCTCGCACTGACCGGCGAGCTGCTCATCGGTCAGCTCAAGGCGTGCTTGCACGAACTGGCGCAGATCGCGCTCGATCGCGGCCTGGTTCTGGGATGTGGGCGGGATGATCCGGGCACTGACGACGGCACCTGCCTCGTCGAGCTCATAACGCTGGTACAGCACGCCACGGGGCGCCTCGGATACCCCGTGGCCGGTAGCCGCCCGCGCCACTACGTCAACGCACGGAGCTGACGGCGGCTCGTAGGCCCCGATGAGGCGGATCGCTTCCTCGATCGCGCAGACAACCTCCACCGCACGGACGACGATACTGCGGAACGGATTGCGGCAGCTGTCGCCAAGACCCGCTGCAGCCGCGGCGGCAGCGGCCATCGGCGGGAGCCACTGGGAGTTGAGGGTATAGCGAGCCAGCGGCCCTGTGAGGTAGGTGCCATCGCTGCCGGCTAGCCGCGCATGCAGCGCTGTGGAATGTGGCACCTGCTCTTCGATGACCTGTTCTTCGAACTCCGCGGCGCCGAACGCGCGGCCGTCTGTGCTGACCAGGCTGCCATTCTCGATCGGATAGCGACCAGGCTGGCTGAGCGCCAGCATTTCGTGCTCCATGGTCAGCTCGGGGAAGTCGAATCCGGCAACCCATCGCACGGTCTCCAGCGCATCCTCCAGCGCTGCTTGCAGCTGATCAGTGAGGTGGCTCAGGTCTGCCTGCGTGGGCGTTGAGTAGAACCCTCCGATCTGGAAGTTGACCGGGTGAATAGCCCGGCCGCCGATTGTCTCCATGATCGCGGTACCGGCTCGCCGTAGCGCGAGGCCGCGCTCGACGATGGCCCGCTGATCGCGGGCGAGCTCGATGCCGCCGGGGTAGCCAAGAAAATCTGGCGCGTGCAGCAAGTAGATATGCAGTGAGTGGCTGGCGATCCATTCGCCGCAGTAGAGCAGCCTGCGCAGATCAGCGAGCGGACCGTCGACCTGGACGCCGCAGGCGGCCTCGATGGCGAGGGCCGCGCTGGTCTGGTACGCGACCGGGCAGATGCCGCAGACGCGCGCGGTGATGTCTGGCGGCTC
>Ga0335072_10013168_pt1 | contig 11791 bp, 1 predicted proteins | sample Lox_Sample_21_FD_206725 | JGI IMG/M metagenome (GOLD analysis project Ga0335072, IMG submission 206725) | Soil microbial communities from Loxahatchee National Wildlife Refuge, Florida, United States - Lox_Sample_2.1 | ecosystem: Environmental > Terrestrial > Soil > Wetlands | place: USA: Florida...
AACCGTGGTGCCGGCCTGCGGGTAGGGATAGGTGAAGGATGAGCTCTCTTGCTCGGCTTGGATTGGCGTGTTGCTGTTGCTTGACAGCGACGGCACGCCGTTGACGACGTAGACCGGGTAGCTGTACAGGTCGCCGCTCGTGTTGTCGTACGCCCAGATGGTGAGGCGTCCGTTGACGTAGCCGGGCGCCGTCAGCGTGACGTTGTTCCAGCCCGATGAGCCGAGTTCGACCGGGCTGGCCAGGCCCGGAGCGTTGTCGCCCTGGTAGGCCCAGAGCTCGGAGGTGCCGTTGACGTTCTCGACGGTTAGCAGGCTGGGCTCTCCGGCGTCGGTGCTGGCGTCCGCTGTCGACGTCGGGTTCCACGCGTCGCCGGGACTTACTATCTGCGTGACGTCGGACCAGGTGTTCGCGTAGCCGGAGCAGTCGGTGCCGCTGCAAGCCGGCCGCTGCACGGGAACGATGGCGCTGGTGTCGGCGAATTGCGGCGCCGCCCCCGGCGCGGACGGGTTGTTCTTGTACAGGTAGAGGATTGAGCTGTTGCCTTTGTGCGCGTAGAGGTCATCGACGTCGCCGCTCGCAGAGACCTGGCTGACGGGCCCGCGGTGGGCGATCTGATAGTTCGACCAGCTTGACCCGTCGGGGCTGTCGGCTTGGGGGGATGCCTGCGAGGTGCTGATCGTCAGGTCATTGTCGCCCTTGTAGAGCGTCAGGTCCCCGTTGCCGGCGGGGCCGGTGGCGAGCAGGTCGGGAATGCTGTCCCCGTTCACGTCGCCCGGGACGGGGTGCATACTCGGGTCCCAGGGAACGTAGAAATAGTAGGCGGTGGGGGTCGAGATGTTGCCGGCCTTGTCGACCGCCGCCACGTACAGGATGTTCGTGCCCCACAGAGTTGGCGTTACCGGGCATGACGTCGCGGCTCCGGAGCTCGCCTGGATGACGCCGGACGTCGACGTCTCCGTAGTGGAGTTGCAGCCGACCTGCGTGGTGTCGGCCAGGCTCGCGAGCGCGTCCTCGTTGTTGAGCGAGTAGGCGAATTCGTAGACTCCGCTGGTCAGGCATTCGTTGCAGTTCGGGGGCTTCGGGTCGGAGCTCGCGAATGAGAAGGTGCCGCTGGTGCCCGCGTACAGTCCGTTTCCGCTGCCGGATTGCGGGAAGGCGCTGCTGGAAACGGTGGGGGCGGTCGGCGGCGTCATGTCCACGTTGAACCCGCAGGTTGCCGACGGCTGGGACCAGTAGCCCGGAGTGCTGCCTTCCGGGAGGCCGTTGACGAAGGCCTTGGCGTCCCAGGTGTACTGCTCGCCGTCCTCGAGCGCGAAGTTGATCTGCGTGTCGGTCGTCGCCGAGGTCGTGAACCAGTTCTGGCTGGCTCCGTCGTACCCGGTGACCTCGTCGGCCGGGACCGCGGCGCCGTTATCCCACATCTGGTAGTGGGCTTGCACGGATTCTCCCGTGATCCCGGCCGCGATGTTGGCCTGCAGGTAGAACTGGCTGACCGGGATGCCGACGGTGGTCGTGTCGACGGAGCTGACCCAGGGCAGGTTGTTGGTGGCGGCTCCGCACCCGTACGCGGCCGGGCCGCCCGGTTCGTAAGCGCCGGCTGGGGAGGTCTTCAGGTTGGTGGGAGTGAGCGGGTTAATGTCGAACACCGTGATGATGAAGGGGTTGTTTCCGATCCGCATGAAGCCGATGTTGCTGGTGCTCGATGAGTCGGTTTCGTTTCCGTCGAACCGGAAGGTGATGCTGTTGGCGTTGTTGTTGACCACATTGGCAATCGCGTAGGTAACGTCGAAATTGATCGACTGCGCGCTGCAGCTTGAGCTAGGGTTCGGGCCGGACGGAGTGCTGAAGGATCGCTGCTGGTCGCTGGCGTTCAAGCCGGGCTTGTTGTTCCAGTCGGTGCTGGAGTTGATGGAGCCAGACCAGTCGAGGTAAACGGGCCACTTGTCCGAGCAGCTGAAGTCGGCGCCGTACTTCACCGAGGCGTCGAGGCTGGCGCTTTGCACCCACAGCTTGGCGGTCGGAGTTGTCGCGTCAGCCGCCGTCAGGGTGGCGATCAGGCTGCTCGTGTTGAACTGGTAGTACGAGCGGTAGGGGCCGATGCACGTGTCCCACCAGTTGTAGCCGATGCCGTTCCCTGGGTAGCTGCTGTCTCCCTCGGAGACGTCGTAGTTGGTGTAGGTCGGGCAGCCTTCCTGGACCTCGACGAACCCGTTGCCGCTGCCGCTGCAGGCCTGGTTCTCATTCTGCACGGTGTCGCAGTTCGGGCTGGTCATCGCGGCGGCGGTCTTAATGTAGGCGCTCAGCTTCGGTTGGGATTGGGCGGTCGCGCCGGTGGCCGGGGCGGCCGCAGGAGCCGTTGTCGCGTCCGGAGTGATGCTTGAAGAAACGTAAACGGGATAGTCGGCCGACGTGGACAGAAGCGACGTGCTCGGCGTCACATGCAGCGTTCGGCCGGTCAGCTGGCCCTTGACCACGGCGATTCTGGCCGCCCAGCCGGGAGACGCTGCGCTTGACCTCCGGGGTGCGCCGGCCGCCCGCGCGACGGCGGACGAGGACCCGCTGGTCCGCGAATCCCACATTGTCGTGGGCGGCCCGCTGAACTGAGCACGGCCGCTCGGCGCGGTGGCGTTGAGGCCGTGCGCCTGGTCGCTGGTGACCGAGAGGCCGGATCCGCCGATGCCCAGATTCAGGTTGCGGAGGGCCGGGTTGGCCGCCGCGGCGGCGTTCTCCGCGATGATGGTCCACGTCAGGCCGCCGAGGGTGTTGACCGTGACCTGCAGGTCCGTGCCGGGCCAGACGGAGTGGTAGGTGGCAGTGGCGCCCGAGATGACCGGGGCGGGCAGCGGCGCAGGAAACGACAGCGACATCGTCTGGCCGGTCACGCTGGTCAGCGTGGCGAGCGCGCCCGTGCCGCCCCCGGAGAGAGAGACCGCGGATGGCACGGCTTGAGGCTGCCAGGAACCCGACGCCGTTTTGCGGAGGGTGGCGCTGACGGGCCGCCAGGCTCCCTTCTCCCGGACCCGGACCGGCAGCACGTAGTCCGTTGCCGTGAGCGTGCCGTTCGGGTTCGCGACCGTCTGCGAGAGCTCGGTTGTGAGCGAGTTGACCGTGACCGGCTTGCCCGTGGCCCGGGCGCTGTCGAGCGCGTCGAGCTCCGCGTCAAGCTTGGCCGGCTGCGTGGCGCGCGGGCTGGCCGCTGGCGCGGTTGCCTGGACGAGCGGCCTGGTGACCGCGAAGGCGGTTCCGGCCACGAGCAGGATTGCCGCCAGGATCACGACCGGCCGGCGTGCCGCCGAGCGCAGCGCGTGGAGAGACCTTTTCACTGAACTACGCCTCCGGAACAGGTAACGGCGCGGCCGCGATGGTAGAGCCGATGCGCTGCCGGTGCCGGTGGACACCACCGGGCCGACAGCTTTCCTGAGTGTGTGAATCGGCGGCAATACCCTATTTTTCGGGTATTGCTCGGCGTTTCTTCTCCCCGATAGCTTGCGCGAGGCCGCCTCGCGCGATGCGCAGTCAGGGTGCGGCCGTCTTCGACCGCAGTGACGGGAGCGGCATGAGCAGGACACGCGGCTGGCAGGTGCGGCGCTTGAGGCGCCTTGCGACTGCCGTGGCGGCTTTCGCTTCCCGCGCTGGCGTTGGCGCCCCCCGCACTGGCCGCGACTCCGTCGTCGGCCGTCCCCGCTGAGAAAAGCGTTCCCGGCCACCAGTTGGCCACCGACGCCGGATCGCTGGCGAAAGAGCGCCTCTCATCCGCGCTGGCCGCCAAGGAACCCGGATCTGCCCCCGTCAAGTTGCAGCCGCATCGGTCGTCTTGGCCGTCGGCCGGCATCGCGACGCTGAAAGTCGGATCGGCCGCCGCCACGATCAGCGGACTGCCGGTTAAGTTGACGGCGGCGAAGGGATCCGGGTCCTCGGCGACCGTCGGCCAGGTGACGACCACGGTCGCGTCGCATGCGGCGGCCGTGCAGGCGGGCGTTCAGGGCGTGCTTGTGGACCTTTCTCCCGCGGATGGCACCCTCACCACGGGCGGGAAGGTCAGCGTGCAGCTGAGCTACGCCGGGTTCGCGGGCGAATACGGCGGCGGCTGGTCCTCCCGGCTGCGCCTGGTTCAACTGCCCGAGTGCGTGCTGACGACGCCCGGCCTTCCCGCCTGCCGGGTGCAGACACCGGTGCCGACCGTCAACAACGGATCGGCCGAAACGCTGACGGCGACCGTGGCTGTGTCGCCGGCGGCCCCGCCGCCGCTGGTATCGGATGCCGCTGCCGGGGACACCGGAAGGGCCCGGACCCTCACCACGGACGCCGAGATTGTCGGCAGCGCGGACACCGAGACCGTCCTGGCCGCGACCTCCAGTCCCTCCGGCGCTGAGGGGAGCTACGCCGCCACGCCGCTGACATCGTCCGGCTCGTGGACCGCGCAGGAGGGAGATTTCACCTACCAGTACCCGATCACGGTTCCTCCGTCCCTGGGCGGTGGCGCACCGCAGGTGACCCTCGGCTACGACGCGCAGTCGGTTGACGCCGAGACGTCCGCCGCCAACACGCAAGGCGGCTGGATCGGAGACGGCTGGAGCTACGCGCCCGGCTCGATTTCGAGCTCGTACCAGCCGTGCTCACAGGACGGGATCAGCGGCTCGGGTGACCAGTGCTGGGGCGGCTACAACGCGGTGCTCTCCCTCGGCGGGCATTCGGGAACCCTGGTCAGGGACGACGCGACCGGCACGTGGCACATCCAGGGCGACGACGGCACCCGCGTCCAGCTCGAGACTGGCGCCGACAACGGGCTCTGGCAGGGGCAGTACTGGGTTGTCACCACCACCGACGGCACCAAGTACTACTTCGGGCTGAACCACCTCCCCGGCACCACCTCGGGCGGGACGGCCACCGACTCGGCCTGGGGCGCTCCCGTCTACACCCCCAACCCCGGCGACCCCTGCTACTCGGCGACCGCGGGGACGTCGTCGTACTGCGCGAACATGGGCTGGCAGTGGAACCTCGACTACGTGGTGGACCCGGACGACAACCTGACCGTCTTCCACTACGCGGCCGAGACCAACTACTACGAGATGGGCGCCGCCGAGAACGGCGGCACCGGCACCCTCACCGAGTACGACCGAGGCGGGTACCCGACGTCCGTCTCTTACGGCTGGCTGCTCTCCGACGCGGTGGCGGGCACCAGCCCGGCCGAGCAGGTCATCTTCAACTCTTCGGACCGGTGCACGTCCACGTCCGCCGCCACCTGCTCGGCCAACGAGAACGCGACGTACTGGCCAGACGTCCCCTGGGATCTCAGCTGCGGGTCCTCCGGGTCCTGCGACAACTACTCGCCGACGTTCTGGATCACGCAGATGCTGACCTCGATCACCACCGAGGTCCTGGTCAGCCCGGGTGGATCGACCTATCAGAACGTCGACGGCTATTCACTCGACCAGTGCGATGCCACCTGGTGCTTTCCCGCCGGGGCAGGGTCGAATCAGGTCATCTACCTGAACTCCATCACCCGCACGGGCGAGGACGGTAGCACAGACGCTTCGGTGCCGACCGTTACCTTCGCGCCCCAAGAGCTGGATAACCGGGTCGACGGGCTCACCGTCACCAACTCTTCCGGCCAGACCACGGCGGCGCCGCCGGTAGACCGCCCGCGCATCGCCAAGGTGACCACCGAGACCGGCGAGCAGATCGACGTCACCTACGCCGCCCCCGCGTGCTCCCGCGTCAACGGCACCATGCCAGCCTCCGCGGCCACCAACACGATGCCCTGCTTCCCGGTCTACTGGACCCCGCCGGGGGACTCCCAGGTTTTGGACTGGTTCAACAAGACCCTTGTCAGCCAGGTCAGCGTCAACGACGTCACCGGCGCGTCCAGCGCGACCGGCAACGACAGCAGCCAGCCCGCCGGCGACTACGGATCGCCGTCCGAGGTCACGAACTACTCCTACTCCGGCGGCGCGGCCTGGCACCTGAACGAGGCGCCGTTCATCCCCAGCGCCCAGCGGACCTATGACCAGTACCGCGGCTACGCGCAAGTCACGGTCGAGACTGGCGCGACCCCGGACCCCGTCACCAAAACGGTCTACTCCTACTTGCAGGGAATGAGCGCCAGCTCGGCCTGCTCCGCTGCACAGGTGACCGTGACCAGCAGCCTCGACTGCGACTGGATGGCAGGAACGGTCCTCGAGACCGATACCTACACCGGATCAGGCGGCAGCGTCGATGAGAAGGTCATCAACGGCCCGTGGACCTACACCCAGACCGCAAGCCAGGCACCGGGCACGGAGGACGCCGGCGCGCCCACGCTGATCGCGGACATGCTGCAGCAGTCGCAGACGGAGACAGCGGACCTGCTCGCCAGCGGCAGCTGGGGAACCGACACGACCACGAGCTACTACGACAGCGACGCGCGGGTGACCGCGGTCGACGCCGATCCGCAGGGCTCGGCGGAAACCTGCACGGCGACAAGCTACGCCTCGGCCCCGTCCGGCAACGCGATGATGCTCGACTACCCGCAGCGGATCACCGAGGTGACCGGTGCCGCGTCCGGTGGCGCCTGCCCGGCGGCCACGTCGTCCACCATCGTCTCCGACTCCGAGTCCTTCTACGACAACGAGTCGGCCAGCGTGTCGTCTCTGGGCAGCCCGGGTGGGCTGGCGAGCCCAGGAGGCCTCACGACAGGGGTCGAGGAGGCGAGCACGTGGGGGAGCGGAGGCGAGGCCTGGATCCCGCAGTCCGCGACCCACTACGACGAGTACGGCCGCGCCACCTGGTCCCAGGACGGCGACGGGAACGTGACGCAGACCTCCTTCAGCCCGGCCACCGGCACGCTGCCGACAAGCACGACCGTCGAGAACGCGAAGCAGTGGAATACCGTCACCAAGCTGGACCAGGGACGGCAGCTCCCCGTCCAGGTGACCGACCCGAACGGGAACGTCACGACCGAAACGTACGACGCGCTCGGCCGGCTCACCTCGGTGACCGTGCCGATCGACCAGGCCAGCGGCGACCCGACCTACAAGTACACCTATTCGGTGACGGGGACGAGCCCGCCGGCGATAACCAGCCAGACGCTGCGCGAGGACGGCTCGTACTCCACGTCGGTCAGCATCTACGACGGGATGGGACAGCTCCGTCAGGTCCAGCAGACCCCCTCCGATAACGAACCCGGGATGCTGGTCACCGACACCTTCTACGACACGAACGGCTGGGTCGACAAGACCAGCGGCCCGTACTACGTCAGCACCGCCTCTCCCGGCATCACGACCTCGCCAAGCACCACGATGTTCATGCCGCGGGACGACGCGGTCGTCCCGTCCCAGACGGTCACCACCTACGACGGTCAGGGCCGCGCCACCAATTCGGCGACCTGGTCGGACGGATCCGAACTCTGGAGCACCACCACCGCCTACCCAGGAATGGACGAGACCGACGTCACCCCGCCCTCGGGTGGCACGGCGACCACGGCGATCACCAACATCCTGGGGCAGCAGACCCAGAGCTGGCAGTACACCACGGCGACGGCGGACGGGAACCCGGCCCACGCCGACGTGACCGGGTACACGTACTACCCGTCCGGCAAGCAGAAGACGGTCGTAGACCCGGATCAGAACACGACCAGCTACACCTACAACCTGCTGGGCCAGCAGACCAGCGTGGTGAGCCCGGACTCCGGGACCACCAGCTACACCTACGACAACGCGGGCAACCAGACCTCCGCCACCACCGCGCGCGGCACGGTCTCCTACACCTACGACAACCTGAACCGGAAGACCGCCGAATATTCCGGCAGCACCTCCGGCACGGAACTCGCCTCGTGGACTTACGACACCGCGGCCAAGGGGTTGGGGCAGCCGTACTCCAGCACGTCCTACGACGGCAACGGCCAGGCGTATACCGAGACGGTCAGCGGGTACAACGCGGCCTACGAGCCGACCGGCTCGGTGACGACGGTCCCGTCGGACGCGGGCTCGCTGGCCTCTCCCTCGGGCGGCTACACCACCACCGACACCTACACGCCGCTGACCGGGCTGCTGGCCAGCACGTCCTACTCCGACGACGGCGGCCTGCCGGCCGAGACCGTCGGCCAGGATTACGACCTGGGCGGCCTGCCCGTCTCGTCCGGCGGGGCCGCCGCGTACGTCGCGGACACCACCTACGACGCACTCGGGCAGGTGACACGCGAGACCCTCGGATCGCGGCCCGACCAGGTCGCGCGGACGTACCAGCTCGACCCGGCGACGAACCAGGTCGAGACCGTCACCACGAACCTGCAGACCCTGAACACGAACCTGTTCACGTCGACGTCGGCATCAGACACGACGAACTACACCTACGACGACGCCGGCCTGGTGACGTCCGAGTCCGACGTGCAGAACTCGGGCGGGACCGAGCTCGGGTGCTTCACCTACAACAACCTCGACCAGCTGACCCAGGCGTGGACCGACACCCAGGGCCAGGACTGGACGAACGCCGACGGGTCGGGCGCCACGGCGGTCGGCTCGGTGCAGTCCGCGCCCAACGGCGCGGTCGGCAAGTGCGTGACGTCCACGCCATCAGCGTCGACGGTCGGCGGTCCGGCCCCCTACTGGGAGTCGTATCAGTACAACGGCGCGGGCGACCGAACCAGCGAGACAACTTACGACACGTCAGGGAACTCCGCCGACAACGTGACGCAGACGTTCAGCTACCCGACCGCGGGCACCGGGAACGGGACGCAGCCCGCCGACGCGCCCCAGACGGTCACCACGGCTGACTCAGCTGGCTCTGTTGCCACTGCCGCGTCGTACGACGGGGCGGGCGATGAGTCGGCCGAGACGAATACGGTCACGGGGACGGCGCCGGTGCAAATCCCACCGGGCGCCCAGGACATCACGTACACCCCCGACGGGCTGATCGCGTCGGTGGTGCTGCCCGGCGGTGGCAAGGCGACGTACCAGTACGACGGCAGCGGGGACCTGATCTACCAGAGCGACCCGACGACAGGGTCGGTGCTGTACCTCGACGGCGGGGCCGAGCAGCTCACCGAGAGCACGGGCGGGACCGTCACCGGGTACCGGTACTACGCCGCGCCTGACGGCAGCACGGTGGTGCGGACGACCGCGGCCACCGCAGCGGGCACCGGCAACGGCGGCGGGACGGTGTCCTACGACCTGGCCGACCAGCAGGGCACCGCGACGCAGGAGATCACCGTCACCTCAGCCGGCGGCCTGGCGGAATCGCGCCGGTACGACGACCCCTACGGGAATCAGGTATCGGCCGCCGTCGCCTGGGGAGACAACAAGGGGTTCGTCGGGGACCCGCAGGACGCCGACACCGGCCTGGACCTGCTCGGGGCGCGGGCCTACGACCCGGTGACCGGGACCTTCCTGTCCCCCGACCCGGAATACCAGCCGGGCACCCTGGCCGAGGGCGGCTACGCCTACGCCAACGACGACCCGGCCACCAACTCCGACCCCACCGGCCTGCGGGCGGGGGGAGACGGGACCCCGCCGGACCCCTGCGGGGTCGACGCCTCGTCATCTTGCAACCCGACCGGCGGCGGCGGCCCCAACCCCGCCGGCTCTAGCGGGAATGACGGTAGTACTGGCACCGGCAGCGGCTCGACCGGCAGCACCCCCAACTCTGGCAGCGGTTCGGCAGCCGCCGGCGGCGGAGCGCCGTGCACGGAAGTGCGTTATGTAGGCGCGTGTCAGGTCTCCACCCCCACGGGAGGCGGTTCGCTCGGCCCCCTTATCAGGTCTCTGTTCGGGAACGAGAGTTTCGACGAAGATGCCATCACGTTCGCCATGGTCATTGCCGAGGCGTTCTCGTGCGAAGACGGTGACTGCGTGCCGCCGCCGGATCCGGAAGATGGGGACGAGCCACCGGCCAGGCCGCAGTCCGCGCCGGGCTCTTGCGGCAACTCCTTTACGTCCTCGACCGGAGTACTGCTAGCCGACGGCAAGACCGCCCCGATTAGCAGCCTCAAGCCCGGCGACAAGGTCCTGGCCTCCGACACCAAGACCGGCAAGGACCAGGCCGAGACCGTCACCGCGGTCCTGGTCCGCCACGACACCGACCTCTACAACCTGACCGTCAAGACCAGCCAAGGCATCGAGGTCATCCACACCACCAAGAACCACCTGTTCTGGGACCCTTATCTGGACAAATGGATTATTGCGAACAAACTATCGAAAGGTGAACACCTCCAGACCCCCGACGGCACAACCGCCACTGCTGATGGCGGCAGCACCCCGAAGGTCCACGACGGCTGGATGTGGGACCTGACCGTCCCCGGCAACAACGACCACGACTTCTACGTTTTTGCGACTGCGGATGCTAACCAAAGGGCTTCCGGAGTGGAAGCTGACGGCACGCCTGTGCTGGTCCATAACGACTCGTGCCCTGAAGAGGATGTGTCGCCCTCGACTCCAACTGGACAGCGCGGGAGCCCCATGGACGTTCCTCGGGGAACTAACGCACCCACGGAGATCGACGGAATCTCGTACGGCGGTCATTCGATCGACGAAATGCAGAGTGAGGGCTTTACTCCGAGTGTCGTCAAGGACGCGATCGAGAACGGGCAGGAGGCTGTTGGCGCCAGCGGGCGGGTAGGGTACTACAGTCCAGAAAACAAGGTCACTGTTATAATGGAGAACGGTCGTGTAGTAACTGTCAGTTCGGGATACCTGAAGGTCCGATGAACGAACCTAATGCTCAGGTCGCCGCTTTGGTCCATGGCATGCAAGTCGCCATGCAGGACTTCGAAACGGGACGGCTAAGAATCGATCGACTCGCTTGGGAGTTGAAGAGTCGTATCGCAGCTCTTCATCGGTTTTCCGATCCGTCTTGGGCTGAGGAGCTGAAAAGTATATGGAACCAGTTGGAGATGGTAAACGCATTCTTCATTGACTCCGGACGTGAGGTTCTAACGAACGATGAACTCAAAGAGGTAAAGGAGATCCTCGCTGAGTTTAGTTCTGCACTTTCCGTATATTGAGTTGACGGGATGCTACCAGAGCGTCGGCATCGAGGTTTGAAGACGATTACCGGTGTCCGCTGATGCTGGGTCTTATTCCGGTTGCGTGGCGTATTGCTGCGAGCAGTCGGACGGTGTTGTCGTTGTCGAGTCCGGTGACGGCGTCGCGGAGGCTAACGGGGATGCCTGCGGCGAGGCTGGCTGATAGCTGGAGAATGCGCCGCTCACCGCCGGAGCAAGGGAGCCTGCCGCTGGTCAGGGCGGTGATGGCGGCGTTCCAGTCGACGGCGGCCATGGGCGTGCCGCCGCTGGTTCCGTGGCTGATGAACCTACTCGTGAAGTCGTCGCGGCGCAGGAACGTGCCGTTGCCGACGAGCAGGGCGACGCCGGCTTCGAGGTGGTAGAGGCCGGAGGCGCACGCGCTGAGGGCGGAGGTCAGGTCGTCAGTGGTCACGGGGGTTTCCGGGGGCGGTGAGGGTCGCGGCGGCGACATCGCGGTAGGCGGGGAGACCGAGGCTGACGGCCTCGGCGCGGCGGGCGGCGGACGTCTCGGCCTGGGCGATTTTGCTGGTGGCGGCGGCGAGGCTGACCTTGAGTCCTTCGGCTTCGCCGGTCCAGCCTTCGCGTTCGGCCTCGGCGATGCGGGCGTGGAGGTTGTCGCGGATCTCCTCCAGGCGGCGCCGTTGGGCGGGGTCGATTCGCAGGAGCGGGCATCGGATGGCGTGTTGACCGCACTAACGAAACTTCGGTCATCAACCTCCGGACACGCTGAGAGGGCGGTGGTTACGGTCGGCTCCCATGACAGGGAGAGACACAGACTCGGCCCGGGACCTCGG
>Ga0335072_10013169_pt1 | contig 11790 bp, 13 predicted proteins | sample Lox_Sample_21_FD_206725 | JGI IMG/M metagenome (GOLD analysis project Ga0335072, IMG submission 206725) | Soil microbial communities from Loxahatchee National Wildlife Refuge, Florida, United States - Lox_Sample_2.1 | ecosystem: Environmental > Terrestrial > Soil > Wetlands | place: USA...
TCGTGAAGCCACAATTAAGCTTTCTGAACAAGCCAGACAATGCCGCTATTACCCCGTGGAAGCCTATCCTGACCTCCAAACCCCACTCTACTATTCCTCTTGCTCAAAGCCTTGGCACATTTACCGATGAATTACAACATCTACAGTATGATTACGCTGTGTTCTTACCACTTCTCTATGATCCAGCTTACCAAAGTCCTGAGGGCTTGTCAAAGCAACAGAGACGGAGCATGGCTTATAAGAGGCAGCGTTTATTGGCATGGGTTCGTCAAGCGTTACTAACTGCCAATTTAGATATAAGCATCCGTACGAAACCGAAATCCTGGAATTGCAATATCCAGATACCTTATACCACATTGCCGATCCGATCCCCTCTCAAGACGTCAAACTCACCAAAGCCACTTTCGTTGATACCTTCGAAGGCGTTTTAGCAATGCTCGCCGAACTTAAAAGCGCAAAAGAAATTGCGGTAGACCTCGAACACCATGATGCTCGGTCATACGTGGGTTTAGTGTCATTAATGCAGATCAGTACCAGGGAAAAAAACTGGATCATTGATACTTTAAAACCTTGGCGGCAGGATTTGCAGATATTGAACGAGGTCTTCGCAGATCCTAAAATCCTAAAGGTCAATACAGCTCTACTCCTATTATAGACACAAGCTGACGGCTTAGGTTTTTCACGGCGCATACATGGACATAGTATGGCTGCAGAGGGATCTTGGTCTTTATGTTGTTGGCCTTTTCGATACTCACCATGCATCCAGAGTGTTGAGTTACCCCGGAGGCAGCCTAGCGTACCTGTTGAAAAGATTTGTCAACTTCGATGCTAACAAGAAATATCAAATGGCTGACTGGCGAATACGGTTTGCCGCTTCTTTAGTCCTCTTTCTCGAAATTGACTGACTTTGATAGGCCCCTTCCGGAGGAGATGTTTTTCTACGCAATGACCGACACGCATTTTCTCTTATACATCTTTGATAACTTGCGCAATGAACTCGTGGAGCGATCAAACCTAGCCAACCCCGAGGAAAACAGAATTGAGCTTGTTCTTCAAAAATCAAAAGAAACGTCATTATTACGATTTGAGCGGCATATCTACGAAGAAAACTCAGGGCAAGGCCCTGCAGGGTGGTACAACCTTTTGGTGAAAACGCCTGCTTTGTTCAGTAATGAGCAATTCGCTGTCTTTCGAGCAATCCACGCTTGGCGCGATCAAATCGCACGCAAAGATGACGACAGTACACACTATGTGATGCCAAACCAAGTCATCTTTACTCTTGCAAAATTAATGCCTATGGATATGGTCTCCCTGTACGGCGCAATTCACCCAATCTCTCATAATGTTAAGTCAAGAACAGCCGAGTTACTGGCGCTCATTAAGTCGGCGAGAGAAGCCGGAAAGGACGGGCCGAGCATGATGGACGTATTACGTCCCGATTCAGTTGGTGCTACTGTGAAAGCAACAAGCCCGTCAGCGGCGCCAGATCGCAAAGGGGTCGAACGAAGTCCGGCTTTGAATCCTTTTACAGTTCTTGTTGATAAAGATCAACTTCGGACTAGTGAGTCCATGTTCTGGGGTGGTGCCTTTGGTAGCAGTATTTGGGATCGTTCCTCTACATCCTCCTGGTACAATATGGATTTGAAGTTAGCTGTGCCTATGCTACATGTGACTTCAGAGCTTTCTGCAGACTTGATAGATGGCTTGACGGACCAACGCCAATCACAGGATGGACATCAGACACGAGAGGAACAGAGCGCACCAGGTAGCCAAGATAACCATAACCTTGACAAAGAGGCATTCACCCTCAAGAGCAGCAGGATGCGGAAGGCTAAGACCATGGAAAATGACTTGACAGCTTTGGATGAATCGTCCAAAGAGTATGACATATCCCTCAATGATGAGGAGGAGAAAGCTAGAGAAAAGGCGGCGAGGAAAGCTGAGCGTAAAGCTCAGAAAAAGCTCGAAAGGGCTGCACGAAAGCTTGCTAGAGGAGACGGAACGAACGCTGTTGAGGTCGATGGCCAAGAAGAGGAAGCGTTTGACTACAGCAACGCAGAGTCGGTACTTCACAGAAAAAGAAAAGACGCGGCGGACAGGTCGAAAGTAGAAAAGCCCTTTGATCCATACACTAAGAGTTCGAACGCTCCTAAGGGTATGCGGAAGTTGCAAACGGAACGAGCCGGTAAGAGCTTTACCTTTAAGAGCTGAATTATTTGCACCAATATCAAGAGGTGGTTTTGGCTTGCTGAACAAAGACAAATATGGCGGGAGTGCCTACATTTGCCATGGCGTTCAGCCGCGCTTCCCGGCCTCTTTGACTGTGGGGAATGAGGATAGGCATTCCGCGGAGCACCAAGATCTCACAGATAACTCTGTGCTTGGAGCTTGAATACGAACATCATAGAACGCCACCTATTGTGATGGAAAGCTCTTTTCAGAATTGCAGTATGGCCTAGCACGTGGATCACTGGTTGCATGTGAACAAAATGGAGGCAACATACTGTATCTAATCGATCCAGTTAATAATGGTAGGTCAAGGAGAGTGCTGAGACAACAGAGTCATCTTGTCAGGGGGAGAACTGTCTCTCATACGATTTACTTGAGGTTGGTAATGGGCATGCTGTCGATGTGTATTTTTGGCCGCCCGTCACTCTACCAGTGCTTTCAGGGGACCTGATTTTGGTTAAGCGATAGTGGCGCAAACCCAATGGCGATTGGCACGGACACCAGCGTCTCAATGAATTCAGTATGGGAAAATTAGGAAAAGGTGGCAGCGCATGATCTCATTAGAGAGATTGCTAGCGACCGTGCGTAGACATATCGAGCCATCATCACCGCCTCAGGTAACTTTAACGCATTAATGTGCTCATCATGCTAACTTTTACTTTGGTAAATGAATATGTCTATGCCATTTGTCAATTGTAATTTGGTCACGGTTTGGGTAGGTCGTTGACTGTGTCGAGTCGCGATTTTGAATATCTGCAAGAGATAACCAGCCAAATCCTCAGTCAGCAAGCCAAGCGCTAGCGATCATCCATCCTAACCATTACACATGCGCCCGCCACCTTGTCAATATCGAGCCATTCCTGATGTAGCCGTGTTACATCCTACGAGTCTCGGCTTTACCATTGCGAGACATTTCGGCCGCTGATCCGGGGAGTAGAGAAGGATGAATCAATAATCGCATCGATAACGATTGTGTCGGTCGGATGCAACCATAGGGAATTAAAAGGGCCCACTCGAGTGTTGGTTGTTGGCGGCCCCTCCTTTTCAGGAACCAGGCACAGGCACAAAGTGGGTTGTTTTCGGGGTAAAGGCTCAGGTACCAAAGACAAAGTCAGGTCACTCGCCCGCCTAGCGAAATCTGCGCCCTTTGCAGCGGTTCGTCGGGGCTGTTCTTATTGAGAGTAAAACACATATTATTATTTATCATTATCATCTATTTCTGCTAAAGTAGGAACAAGAGGAGCGACGTAAGGGAGCATCTTTTGCCCGTTGTCTCGTTATTGGCTCGCAAGTCTAATATCTCTGCAGTCATTGCATTGCAGCAACTTCTATCTTTATCGGCTTGAAATTAGAGGGGCCTCTCTTAGGTTGATGCCAGCTGTACGGGACCTACACCACCACCACCACCACCATCATTTCCATTGGCCTCTTGCCGGTCTTGTTGCTGTGAATTGTCCAAGGCTGTTGGGCACTGACAGCTGTCTCACCCTGACCCTAGATACATAGGCTTGTGTGCATGAGCATGTTTGTGTCGCTCGAGTCTACCAACGTCCATCTCGATTCTCAACCCCTGCTCGGTTCATGTTTCGACTTCACCAACGCACCCTAAGCACCATCCGCCCATACAAGTCTCAGTCCCACCTATCTCTGCTGCCGCCGCCGCCAAGGCCGGCCGGTCTCCTTATCCCCTCCTGGTCATCTTCGATTCAACTCGCTCTTCTAGTCTTCATCCAAAGCCATTCGACTCGCTGCGTTCTAATAGCCCATCTTTCCATTGGGGCTCTTTACGATACCAATAATAAGGTTACTGGTCGCCGCATCACACCGGCCACAGGCCTGCAATCTAATCCGCCATAGACAGGCATTCGGTAGTCGGCCCATCTGTAACTTTTCGCGACAGCAAAACAGCTTCGCGAGAGGGCCCGCACGAAATTATCTCACCGACGGAAGCCTCCCTTCTCCCAACAACACAACAGCCAGCACATCAGGTCTGCCTGTCTTGTCCATATTCCTACGTTGTAGCTGGATTTTGTCTCGCTGGACGACATTTCCAAGTTGACGCTGGTAAATGGTTTTAACTTCGGATACGATAAACTTCCACCTACCGACTAAATACATTCCGAAGACGCTGCACATCCCATCGGACGACTGTACAGACTCTCTAACAGCTTATTCTATTAGTCTGATACTGTTAGCGCATCCGCAACCGTTAATTCAGGGATCTTCCTTTGTTCGAAGTACTGCGTAACGACGTTCATACCGGCTCTACAAGATCACAAAAGGGGAGCAGCCTCGTCATTTGCTGCGTGCTCGACTGGCAAGATGTCTGTCATGTTACAAACTCCGTCGCGGGCATCGACGGCCTCTTCTTCCTCATTTCAACCCGTATCTCGCCAGAACACAATGTCTTCTCATGAAGGCTCTCGGTCCGCGCGGCAGTCAAAACGATATTCTGTGACTGCATTATACCTATCTATGTCCGCCAATGAAAAGGATTTAGAGATTGAGGACGACTTGGCAAAGGGTATAACTTTAAAAAATAGTCTTAATGAGAAATAAAACTAATAATTGGCAGCTCAGAAGGTACTGCGCGACCTCAAATCAAAAATATCATCCCAATCAAAAAAGAACTTCGTGTTGGAAAAGGACGTACGATATTTAGATTCGCGAATAGCCTTACTGATCCAGAATCGGATGGCTCTTGAAGAAGTATGAGCCAGATCTACTTCATTCTGTGTACACAGTGCTAATCTATTGCAGCAAAACGAGGTTGCGAGCCATCTTGAAGATGCAGCAGACGTGCAAGAAGGATTCTTCCCCAACGATGAGAAAACGCAAAGATACGGAAATCTCCTCTTCCTCCTCCAGTCCGAACCACGGCATATTGCACATCTATGCCGTCTTGTCACAATGGCCGAGATTGACGCTCTACTTCAGACTGTCATGTTCACTATTTACGGCAACCAATATGAAAGTCGGGAAGAGCATCTACTCCTTACCATGTTTCAGGTAAATTCTTACATCCAGGTGTTGAATGAGATATATGCTGACTCGAAATTCCCTTTCTTACAGTCCGTCTTAACATACCAATTCGACAATACCCCAGAATATTCCTCATTACTGCGAGCGAACACTCCGGTCTCTCGGATGATGACTACATATACTCGGCGAGGTCCTGGCCAAAGCTACCTGAAGACGGTATTAGCAGATCGTATAAATGGATTGATTGAGCTGAAGGATCTTGATCTTGAAATCAACCCTCTGAAAGTGTATGAGAGGATGATCGAGCAAATTGAAGAAGATACAGGCAGTCTCCCAGCATCATTACCCAAGGGTGTGACAGCTGAGCAAGCTGCGGAGAATTCTCAAGTACAGGCGATCATTGAGCCACGACTAACAATGTTGATGGAGATCGCCAATGGATTCCTGACCACAATCATAGAGGGTCTTGAGGAGACCCCTTATGGTATCCGATGGATCTGCAAGCAGATTCGAAGTCTGACCAAGAGGAAATACCCAGACGCCAACGACCAAGTCATTTGTACTCTAATCGGTGGATTTTTCTTTCTACGTTTCATTAATCCCGCAATTGTTACCCCGAAGTCATACATGTTGATCGATGGCACCCCTGCGGAGCGTCCTCGGCGAACCCTAACCCTGATCGCGAAGATGTTACAAAATCTTGCAAACAAGCCGTCTTATGCTAAGGAGCCGTACATGGCAAAATTACAGCCCTTTATCCAGTATAACAAGGAGCGAGTCAACAAATTCATGTTGGATCTGTGTGAGGTACAGGACTTCTACGAGAGCTTAGAGATGGATAACTACGTCGCACTATCCAAGAAGGATCTCGAGTTATCAATTACACTGAATGAAGTGTACGCGACGCACGCGCTGCTAGAGAAGCACAGCGCTGAGTTGAATAAGGATGAAAACTCGCATCTTGCGGTGATCTTAAACGACTTGGGCCCGGCACCTGCACAACTACCGAGGAAGGAGAACAGAGCTATCAACTTGCCATTGTTCAGTAAATGGGAGACGGCGATTGACGATCTCACTGCGGCTCTAGATATCACACAAGAAGAGGTATACTTCATGGAGGCGAAGTCAACATTCGTCCAAATAATGCGGTCAATGCCTACGAACAGCTCCGTGTCCCGAAGGCCGTTGCGTCTTGAGAAGGTGGCGGACGCGGCGGCAACATCACGCAATGATGCAGTGATGGTACGAAAAGGGATCCGTGCCATGGAACTCCTGAGCCAACTACAGGAATACCACGTAATCGATAAGAACGACGGATTCTCTCTGTTGCGGGATGAAATTGAGCAGGAACTGCAGCATTTAGGTTCTCTCAAAGATGGCGTGCTTCTCGAGACCAAGAAGCTGAACGAAGTCTACAAGACAATCCGAGATCATAATACATATCTTGTAGGCCAGCTGGAGACGTACAAGAGCTATTTACATAATGTCAGAAGTCAAAGTGAAGGCACCAGACGGAAGCAGCAAAAGCATCAGGTCCTAGGACCCTACAAGTTTACACACCAGCAACTCGAGAAGGAAGGCGTTATTCAGAAGAGTAATGTTCCCGATAATCGCAGGGCTAACATTTATTTTAACTTTACAAGTCCACTGCCGGGAACATTTGTTATTTCTTTGCATTACAAAGGTATGTAACCTTATTTGAGCATCGAAAATATCATGCTAACACGACGACAGGACGTAATCGTGGCCTCCTCGAGCTGGATCTGAAGCTGGATGACCTCCTGGAGATGGCCAAGGATGGGCAGGAGGACTTGGATTTGGAATATGTCCAGTTCAATGTCTCGAAGGTCTTGGCACTCTTGAATAAGCGATTCGCGAGGAAGAAGGGATGGTGAGAGGTGTCAATAAGGCTCAAGTTGAGCTTACCAAGACGATTCTTGCGGCATGCCACCTGCACTCGAAGTGTACGATCAAATTGGGCGAGAGGCCAGTATTTCATGATGCGATATACGGATACGTTGGGAAATTGACATGCCTTTCCCACTAACGTATTCTTAGGGACATTCGGCACTCCTTCAGCGATGCTCAACTCCATCTCCTGTTTTATTATACTTTGGGAGCGCCTTCACTGTTCTTCTTGCATCAAACTGACCGCGGCCGAATTTTGTGGCAGTTCATATAGGGATACGCCGTGCCATTCTTTGCACGGCTGGACCGGAGGATTTTTGGTGTCTGCTTGGCTTTTCTCATGAAGGTTGCGATATGATTATGAATTAGGAGGGTTTACTTTGGTGCTTTGGTGGCATTGGGAGGTAGGGGAGGGTTGCGTATAGGATTGGAGGTGGCAGGGAATAGGGAAGGAGTGGACTTGGGGTGGATATTAGTGTAACACTATGGCTTGCTAGTCTTTTAAACTTGGAGTGACTGGTTGTCTCCGCTTGCGTGGAACTCGTTCGGACCACTGTTGAGTTCTGCTTTGTTCTGGGTAGGCTCTAGCGTCTACCACGCCGGCCATTGGATTTGTAGGCAGCAAGAGGTGCGAGTGAGCGATTGAGAATTCATCAATCTTAACACTTGCAGATATTGTGATCTTGGCTGGTGGGTGTTATTCTACGAGGGCAACCTCCAATAGAAGCACGAGCATGACTAGCTTCAAGAAGAATAACTCGTCTAAAGCAGGAAGTCCATTTAAACTATCAAACCGCTTATGAGCTATGAGAACAGTTACAAATTTATTCCTTACCTATTGCTTTCCGCCAAGAACTCTTTCTAAGCAACATTCGGATCTGGCAAAAGGCTGAACTGATGCAATGACATCTGGCTGTTATGGATGATTGACTCAATGATTCTGTTATCAGTGGCACTCGCCATGGCAGCTCCGGATGCAATATAATTGGAAAAATGCGGCAGACGTCGAAGAAGTATTCATTTCATTACAAGGAGTCCTTGAGGTCAGGCTTTCGATTTTTTTCACATCTTTGTTCAGTCCCAAATGCGATTTGCCGACAATCCCATGCACGAAATCCGATTAAATGGGATGGCAAAAGGAGTACCAACAATTCGGCACAAGCTCAATAGGAAGAGACATTTAGTAGATCGGTTACAACCACCTTAAAATCATCACAGCTCCAATCTATAAGAAATTTATTCCTACAGAAGAATTTAACGGAGAGGCAAAGTGACAGAGTGGTTGTTGACATATGAGGCGGAGGAGCCAAGCAAGGATACACAAACTGGGCGAGCTTCCTCGAGCTATGACATCACATCCCCCCAGTTGCCATACATACATACCTCATGACACCTCGCCTTCAAACGCTTTTCTTTTGCCTTCTTAAACTCAAGCCCACCTCTATATCACTTGTAGTATTCAATTGACCAATCGATTAATAATTCATAAACCTTCCTCATATATAAACAATGTCATTCCTCACATCTCGAACTCTGAGCATTGTGAGAGCAGGTGCTCTCAGCTCCGCTACGAGAGGGTTTGCTACCACAGCACTACGCCAGAAGACGGCTACGGAGGCGGTTAAGGATACGTTGAAGACTGTTGATCGGGCCGTATCGGATAAGATTGTTGATGGCATTGAGCTTGGAGGTGGGTACAAAGAGTTGCAACTATACAGCACAAGCTAACCCACACCCTCCAGAATCTGCAACCCAAAAAGCCAAGGAAGTAGCCGGCATTTCCGGCGCTGAAGCAAAGGGCAAGGCATCCGAGACGGCTGGCGCGGCTCAAGGAAAGGCGTCTGAGCTGTATGGGGAGGCAAAGGGCAAGGCGTCGGAGATGAAAGGCAAGGCGAAGGGTGCTGCAGCTGAGACTAAGGGGAAGATTTGAATGTAAATATGAAATCTGGAGGGAGCTAGGAGAGGTATAATGATTTGATGTTGTAGGATAGGAGGGATAGGTGAAAAAAACTTTTTGGTACGAATCTGGAATGGATGCAGAATCCTGGCATGGTGGCGACGTCGTCTGCTGTCGTAGCATCTAATCCAATAGAAGCTCGATATCTCCAGAAATCTCCCATGTCTTCTACCTCCCCTTAAACTCCGGCCTTCTCTTCTCCCTAAACGCCCTCAGCGCCTCATTCCGATCTTCAGTCCCCACCACCCTCTCATAACATCTTTTCTCCACCTCTTCCCTTGCCCAGCCCACCGCCTCCAACGCCGCCCTAATAGCAACCGGCCCACCCTCACAAATACTCCTCGCCAGCCCAACTGCCTCCTTCAACACCTCCTCGCCAGCCCTCTTCAACAAACCCTCCTTCCCGTCCTGCCGCTCGCTAACCTCATCCGGCAATACTTGGACCAGACGATCTGCAATGCCGAGGAAATACGCCTCAGGCCCACTTACCCTGCGCCCCGTGAGTATTAGATCTCGTGCTCGGCTTAGTCCTATCAGGCCTGGGAGGCGATATGTGCCTCCGGCACCGGGGATGATGCCCAGGCGTGTCTCTGGGAGCCCGACTTGGGCGGTGGAAGCGAGGACGCGGAGGTGAGTGCACAGGGCTAGCTCAAGGCCACCGCCGAGAGCGGTGGAGGAGATGGCGCTTATGGTGGGGATGGGGAGGGCGGAGAGGGCGGTGAAGGTGGCGCGGAGGTTGGAGAGGAAGGCGGCCGTTCTGGGAAGGGACGGTGTGTCAATGGATTTTTCCTTTATCCCATAGTCTTGAAAATAGAAATCGCATATATAGGAAGTGATCTTTGGGGGGGGGGATCATGCATACTCTTCTGGAGTGAAGCTCGCACGTTCTTTTAAGTCAGCGCCGGCGCAGAAACAGCTGTCGACTGAGCTGGCAATGATGAGCGCTCTGGTGGGACCTTTCATATCTGGGCCTGCAGCACCACCGTAGCGGGATGGTGGCGGAACTTCAGAGCCATCAGAGGCATATTCTGATGATATCGAGTCAACATTTGTGCGTAATTCGTGGAGGAGTTGTCTGGAGATGGCATTTCGTGCTGCCGGCCGGTTGAGGGAGAGAATGCGGATACGGCCTGTGTTGGGTGCGGGAAGGTCTGTGAGATTAATGCATGGAGCAGACTCGGTAGAATAGAGACGGAGCGCAGATTTGAGAAAGGAGAAGGAGCGCTTTGGAGGAATTGGCCGTAGGAGAGGCATCGTGGTTGTGGTCGAATCGTGTAGCTCAAGCGAGGCTGGATATCAAGGCTGATGGAGCCGTGCCGATTCAAGCCGTGCTCCCATTTTTTTCTTCGTCAACGTCACAGACTTGATAACGTAAACCTCAACTAGGTATGGACTCTTGAGGCTCAGTGTACAGATTAAATCTCTCTGTATATTATCAGTTCTAGAATCAAAATGGCACAACCTCCCTCCTCAATTCCTCCAGAAGTCATCGCCATGGCGACGCGCATGTACGACGCTGCCAGAGCCGGGCAGATGGATGTCTTCCAACAAGCCCTCCCGGCAGGCCTTCCAGCGAACTTGGCAAACGAGAAAGGAGATAGCTTGGTATAGTCTGATTGGCACCAATTCGACGAGAAGCTCACGCGCTCAGATCATGCTCGCATCGTATCACGGTCACGCCCCCCTAGTCAAACTCCTTCTCCAACACGGCGCTGACCCAAATACACTGAACCTGCGCGGCCAGTCTCCACTGGCCGGAGCAGTTTTCAAAGGCGAGGATGAGGTCGTCGAGGTAAGCATTCTTGATGTTATTTTCCTATAGCTGCTTTATGCGCTTTCCAAGGAAGTTTCTCGTGCTCTCTGTTCCTCCTATTGGATCCATCATTTCTGAACACTTCCCCTACACAGACGCTCCTCTCCGGCGGCGCAGATCCCGACCATGGCGCTCCCAGTGCCACGGATGCGATAGTGCTCTTCAAGCAGGAAGAGAAATGGCGGGCGAAGTTCGAGGCTGCTCCCGGGAAGGGGAAGGCACCTAAGAATAACGATACTTCCAATTTATGAAAAATAGAAAATCTAATGTGGTCATATTATTCAATCTTATGTTGCTGTGCTTGCTGAACTGATTTGCTTTGTGATTTCACAAGGGGACTCGCATGAACATCACTACGTAACATTTGCACATCGGAGCTTATCATTGATGCAAAGTGTACTTGAAATGATCTATTGCCTCACTAATCCTCCAATGCCATAGCTCCAAAGCTGAATCGTTCTCATTTCATGCCTTCCAAACAGAAAACAAGTAATCCCACATGTCTCTTAACCCCAACAACTTTAACCTATACAAGAATGCAAAAATTTGCCACCTTGCCTTCGAGACACGAGTGTAACCACAACAAAATTCCCTTACAGAGCAATAATACAAAAATGGGGTATATAACAATGTTACACAAGAAGACAGACAGATAGTCCGTGTGAAGCCAACTAGAGCTGGGTATGCTCTGATAGCTATGCATTGCTCTGAACATTATGCCGAATCGGGATTTCCAATAAGTATGCCAATCTTCCCAAACAATAGCTGAAACAAGAAAAAGAAATTTTCAAGAAGCCGAGCCAAGTCTAGCGCCTGCCAGATTGTCCCGGTATTTGCACATTCAGATCGTGTATTTCGTCCTGTGCAGGAAAGAAGCGTAAAACATGACGTATAAGCGTAT
>Ga0335072_10013170_pt1 | contig 11789 bp, 4 predicted proteins | sample Lox_Sample_21_FD_206725 | JGI IMG/M metagenome (GOLD analysis project Ga0335072, IMG submission 206725) | Soil microbial communities from Loxahatchee National Wildlife Refuge, Florida, United States - Lox_Sample_2.1 | ecosystem: Environmental > Terrestrial > Soil > Wetlands | place: USA: Florida...
AGCGGCTGATAGACCAGCGCGCGCGAGCCGAAGCCGGGCGAGACCGCTCCCACCTCGACCCGGTCCTGGAGCCGCACCTCGACCAGCTTGCCGCCGTCCGCGAGCTCGAGCGGCACGCGCGCGAGCCGGAGGAAGGCGATCTTGTCGGCCGCGGTGCGAAAGCCCTCGATGAAGGCAACCTCGAGCGCCTTCCGTTCCTCGGCGGTCATGTGTAGCTCACCGGCTTGTCGATGATCGATTTGTGCTTCCCGAGCTTGCCGTGGGCGACGAGCGACCCGAGCACGTCCACGATGACGCGCACGCCCAGAAGCGACGTGATGTCCGACGTGTCGTAGGGAGGGGAAACCTCCACCACTTCCATGCCGCACAATCCTTCGGCCGCGACCTTGCCCACCAGCGTCAGAATCTCGCGCGGCAGGAAGCCGCCGGGCTCGGGCCACCCGGTGCCGGGCACGAAGCCGCAATCGACGCTGTCGACGTCGAGACTGAGATACACCGCGTCGACGCCCTTCCAGGCCCATTCGAGCGCGAGCTCTGCCGTCCTGTCGAGGCCGAGCTCCTCGACGTCGCGGATGGTGAGCACGTTGGTTTCACGGGCGCGCACATTCTTCACCGCCTCGCGCGGCACCTGCCAGCCGCCGATGCCGATCTGCACCAGATTGGTCGCCGGCACGTTCGGCATGTTGGTCGCGTGGAACCAGGGTGTGGTGTGCATGCGCTCGTCGAGATCCTTCTCCTGAATGTCGGCGTGGCGATCGAAATGGATGATGCCGATCTTCTTCGAGGTGCATTGGGCGATGCCGCGCATGGTGGGGAAGCCGATCGAATGGTCGCCGCCGAGCACGATCGGGAACGCGCCCGAGGAGAACACGTGCGCCATCGCGCGGCTGATCTGGTCGAAGGTCTTCTCGAGATTGGCCGGGATCACGAACACGTCGCCCGCGTCGCACAGCGTCATCTGCTCGCGCAGATCGACGCCGAGCTCGTAATTGTAGGGCGTGTAGAGGGCCGAGATGCGGCGCATGCCCTGGGGTCCGAAGCGCGTTCCGGGCCGGTAGGTCGTGCCGCCGTCGAACGGGGCGCCGAGGATGCAGGCATCGAAGCGGCCGATCTGGTGCACGTCCTCGATGTAGGGCGCCTTGAGGAAGGTGTTGATGCCGGCAAAATGCGGCAGCTCGCCCCGCGAGAAGGTAGAGATCGAACGGTCCTGGATGCTGGCTGCCGCCTCGAGGCCGAGCCGCTTGGCGCGCGCCTGCTCGGCCTGCCAGGCCTTCTCCGGAATCTCCGCCTCGGCCAGCGCCGCCTTCCAGCCGCGCGCCTGCATCTTGTCGAAATCCGGATGGTGGAAGCGCCGCCCGTCCGCGCGCGCGCCAATGCCGCGATGGATCGGACGCTTGGGTTCGAGCATTTTGCCTCCTCATTTCGTAAAGTGCCGTTCCGACCCCCGGAAGCGGCTCGCTGTCAAGGTCGTCTCGATCGCAAGACGACCCGCGTTTCGGAACCTCAACCGAGCGGATGCGACTCCTTTTTCTCGGGACACGCTCCGAGGGCCGATAACGACACCGTCGCAGAAGCGCCGCGGGGAATCGCATCGCTCCGTTCGCGTCGCCGATCTTCGACCTTTTGCCGCGTATCGTCTAGCCCGACGCGCCTGTGCCGGCCGGGAAATCGGGGCCGGATGGCAGCGGCTGGATCGTTCGGCCCCCCGGTTCCAAAAAGATCCGGAGGCACATTCCAAGCACGGGCCCAAGGGTCGGGTCGCCCTAATGGACCGATGAGAGCGCACCTATTATCATGGCCGATCATAGGGACTGTGAGGCGGAAGCTTAATGGGTGTGAATTTCGAGACCATTGTCGGCGCCGGCGCAAGCGCGCCGTGGCTCGTGATGGTACATGGCGCATCCCACGATCGGCGCATTTTTTCGGCGCAGGTGCAGGCGTTCCGGCTTCGCTATCGACTCCAGCTCATCGATCTTCCGGGCCACGGCCTTTCCGCCGACATTCCCGGGCCGTTCGGGCATGTCGAGCTCGCGGCGCACGTTCTCCGTTCGCTCCAGGCGGCGGGCGTCGATCGTTGCCATTTTTGGGGGACCCACACTGGGACCGCGCTCGGCCTCTTGCTCGCCGCCCAACACCCTGACCGGTTCCGCTCCCTGATCCTGGAAGGGCCAGTGTTGCCAGGCGCCGTTCCCACGAGCGCCGCGGAAGCGTCTCGGGAAGCGTCCAAAATCGCACGTATGCACGGCGTCGCCGACGCTATCGACCGATGGTATCGCGACGGCGCGTGGTTCGAGGTGATACGCGCGCGCCCGTTGGAATGTCGGGCCGAGGCGCATTGGACGATCCTGTCGCAATTTTCTGGAGCACCTTGGCTGTTCGATGGCGTTGCCGCACCGGTCCCGGAGATCGAGACGCGCGCGGCATCGATCGATGTGCCAGTGCTCCTCTATAACGGCGAGCACGATCATCCGGAATTCCACGACCTCGCGGCGCGTATCGAGGCGCTTTTGCCGCGCGCGACACGCTCGACGATCGCCGATGCGGGCGGCTTCCCGGCTTGGGAATTTCCCGAGCGGGTCAACCGGTTGGTGGCGGATTTCCTATCGGGGCCGGCGTCCTCGCCCAAGCACCTCTAGCGTTTCTCCGACGTCGCCGCGCACGCGCAATCTTGAAATCAGAGGAGAGTCCATCGTGGCGACGACTAATCGACTCATTATCGGGATCAGCGGGGCCTCGGGCATCATCTACGGCATTCGCGCCCTCGAAATGCTCAAGGGCAGCGGGATCGAGACCCATCTGGTCATGAGCCGATCTGCCGGGGTGACCCTCGGCTTGGAGACGAGCCTCAAGGTCAAGGACGTTCACGCGTTGGCCGATACCGTCTACAAGATCGGCGATATCGGCGCGGCAATATCGAGCGGCTCGTTCCGGACGCTCGGCATGCTGGTCGCGCCCTGCTCGATTCGCTCGCTCTCCGAAATCGCGACCGGCGTCACGTCGACCCTGCTGACCCGCGCTGCCGACGTGGTGCTCAAGGAGCGGCGTCGCCTGGTGCTGATGGTGCGCGAAGCGCCGCTCCACCTCGGCCATTTGAGATCGATGGTCGCCGCGACCGAGATGGGGGCGGTCGTGGTTCCTCCCGTGCCGGCCTTCTACACCAAGCCGGACTCGGTCGACGCAATCGTCACTCAGTCGGTCGGTCGCGCCCTCGATCTGTTCGGCCTCGATGTCGGCGCCGTCAAGCGCTGGGGCGAATCGTTACCCTGAGACTTGCCGGCGAGGCGTGGGTCGCCAACTCGATGCCCATCTAAGTTTGTCGCCATCGTCATCGTCACCGTCATCGCCCGCGCCGTTACAACGCCGTGACCAGCTCGGATTCCGATGGACGTCCGCGAACGACCCGTGGCGATCAGCTATTGATTCATCCGCCAAGGAAATGGTGGGTGCTGCAAGGATTGAACTTGCGAGCCCTACGTGTCGAGGCCGCGGGGCCGTTGGATTCATATAAAATTCAATGGCATATCTGTACAAGACAGAGCCGGTGCGCGTCGAAAAGTACGGAGCGCGGGGAAAATTTAGAGAAAGACGACCCGCCGCAAATTGACGAGGCGCGAGGAGACGAGGCGCGAGGAGACGAGGCGCGAGGACATGTCCGATTCGAATGCCCGATGTCGTCGATGACTGAGTCGATGGCTGAGTCGATGGCTGAGTCGATGGCTGAGTCGATGGCTGAGTCGATGGCTGAAATGAGTGCTCACGACGAATTGCTCTGCCTTCGGGCTCCAGGAGCGCAACGGGAGGGCAACTGGAAACCACCGGCCGGCAGCGGCCGCCGCGTGGGCGCGGCACCGAAGGGCTGGCGCGACTGGCGCTGTCCCGAGACCGCCGGATCGCCCGGCCGCCGCGCGAACCCCGGACCTTTTGCTAACCCCTTATGACGCTGTATTTATTTGTGCTAACCTAGGGTATCGACGACGCGGCCCAAGCCGAAGGGGAGATCGAGTTGGGGGCTCATCTGATACGGTCGCTTCTAGGGCCGGGCAAGCGGCTCATGAACTCCCTCACCTACCCGGTCAAGTTCGGCTTGATCGGGCTCTTGATCGCGATCGTCGTCGGCATCCTGATCTTCCAGCTCGTGACCAACAGCCAGGCGGACATTGCGTTCGCCGAGAAAGAGCTCGTCGGCGTCGAAGTGGTCGGGCCGACGCGCGACATGATGGCCCAGACCCAGAGGCTGCGCTTCGACCCGCCGGCCACGACCGAGGCCGCGTTCGCCGAGACCTTGAAGCGCGTCGACGCCGTCATGCACGGCGCGGGCGCCAAGCTCGACCTCCAGCACCCCTGGGCCGAGAGCCAATCCCGGCTCCGTGCGCTCGTCGGCAAGAATCCGAGCCGCGACAACCGGGCATTCGAGGACGCGATCTCGTCCCTCCTCGACCTCATGACGCTGGCCGCGGACAACTCGAACCTCACGCTCGATCCGCAGCTCGACAGCTACTACCTGATGGACACGATCACGGGCAAGCTTCCGGCCCTGATCGAGGCGGCCGCGAAAATCGACTTCGTGGCGCGGCGCGCGGCCGCGACGGGCGCCCTCGACGCGTCCGACCGCGCCGAGCTCACGGTGGCGCTCGCGCATCTCAAGGAGCTCATGGCCGGCATCTCGAGCAACCTCGCGAAGGTCCGGGGCTACAACCCGAGCCTCGACAAGAGCGGCGGCTCGGCCACGCTCGAAGCTGCGGTCCAGTCCCTCGGCACGCTCCACCCGCTCGACGGGCTCGCGCGCGGCGACGCGGTCGACGCGAGCATCGCGACCGACTTGCCTTTGGTCGCGCGCGCGACGCGCACCGTGGTCGATTTCGGCTACGACCTGTTCGACAACCTGCTGCCGGAGCTGCGCGGGCTGCTCGAGACGCGCATCGAGAAGGCGCACGACGTGATCTGGCGCGACCTCGCGATCGGCTTCGGTTTCACGCTGCTCCTCGCCTATCTCCTCGCGGGCGCCTGGGTCGGCGTGGTCGAGACCGTGCGCACGCTCGCCGACGCGGCGCGGCGCCTCTCGCGCGGCGAGCTCGACGTGCGCGTCGCGGTCGCGGCGCGCGACGAGCTGCAGACGGTCGCGCGTGGATTCAACGTGCTCGCCTCCAACCTCGGCGACAAGATGCGCGACGAGCAACGCCTGCTCGACCAGCGCACCGAGGAGTTGAAGCTCGCGAAGAAGCGCGGCGAGGACACCGCGGCGCAGCAGCGCGCCGTGCTCGAGGGCTCGCCCCACGGCATCTGTTTCGTGCGCGCGCGCCGCTTCGTGGTGTGCAACCCGGCGCTCGAGGAGCTGTTCGGCTACGCGCCCGGCGAGCTCATCGGGAAGTCGCTGCGCACGATCTACGCGTCGGACGAGGACTATAAGGATGCGGGTGCGCGCATCTATCCGGCCCTCGAGCGCCAGGACGTGGTCGCGGTCGAGCTCAACATGGTGAAGAAGGGCGGTGCCCGCTTCTGGGCGCGCTGCACGCTGCGCGCCCTCGACAAGCACGGCTCGCCCGACGAGCTGGTCGCGACCGTCGAGGACATCACGCAGGAGCGCACGGCCCAGGAGCTGCTGCGCGCGGCCAAGGACCAGGCCGAGCGCGCGGCGGCCGACTTCCGCACCGTGATCGACGTCTCGCCCCACGGCGTGTGCGTGGTGCGCGGGCGCAACATCGAATCCTGCAATCCCGCCTTCGAGGGGATGTTCGGCTACGCGCCCGGCGAGATGCTGGGACAAAGCACACGCTCGATGTTCGCGACCGAGGACGAGTTCCGCGACCAGGGCGAGCGGCTCTATCCGGCGGTGAGCCGCGGCGAGATCTTCGTGCGCGAGTTCCGCGCGGTCAAGAAGTCGGGCGAGCGCTTCTGGGTGCGCGTCTCGGCCGCCGCGTTCGACAAGACCGACCCGCTCAAGGGCGTGGTCGCGATGCACGAGGACATCACCGACCGCAAGCACGCCGAAGCGCTCCTGCGCGAGGCGAAGCAGGAGGCCGAGCGCGCCGCGATCAATTTCCGCACCATGATCGACGTCTCGCCCAACGGCGTGTGCGTCACGCGCAACAGCGCGATCGAGGTGTGCAATCCCGCCTACGACCGGATGTTCGGCTACGAGCGCGGCGAGATGCAGGGCATGAACGTGCGCGCGACCCACCCCACGCCCGAGGACCACGCGAAGTCGCGCGACGCGCTGTTCGAGGCGGTGAAGCGCGACGGCATCTATATCGGCGAGTCGATCCGGGTCAAGAAGTCGGGCGAGCGCTTCTGGGCGCGCGTCTCGGCCGCGGCCTTCGACCGCAACGATCCCTCGAAGGGCGTGGTTGCGATCCTCGAGGAAGTGACCGAGCGGAAACGCGCGCGCGAGCAGCTCGCCGAGGCCAAGGTCCAAGCCGAGCAGGCCGCCGCCAATTTTCGCATCGTGATCGACGCCTCGCCCCACGGCGTGGCGGTGATCCGCGAGCGCACGGTCGTCATGTGCAATCCGGCCTACGAGACGCTGTTCGGCGTCGCGCCGGGCGCGATGGTGGGCCAGAGCGTGCGCCCGATCTTTCCGAGCGACGAGGCGTTCCGGCGCGCGGGCGAGGCGCTCTACGAGACGATCAAGCGCGGCGAGGTGTACTCGACCGAGATCCAATACGTGCGCCGGTCGGGCGAGCTGTTCTGGGCGCACCTTTCCGCCGCCGCGTTCGACAAGTCCGACATGGACCAGGGCTTCGTCTCGATCGTCGAGGACATCACCGAGCGCAAGCGCGCGCGCGAGCAGCTCGCCGAGGCCAAGGAGCAGGCCGAGCTCAGCGCCGCCACCTTCCGTACCGTGATCGAGGCCTCGCCCCACGGCGTGTGCGTCGCGCGCGGGCGCATCATGGAGACTTGCAACCCCGCCTTCGAGGCGATGTTCGGCTACGCGCCGGGCGAGATGGTCGGCCAGTCGACGCGCATCATCTATCCGTCCGACGAGGATTTCGCGCGCATGGGCAAGAGCCTCTACCCGGTGGTCCAGCGCGGCGACACCTATTCCGAGGAATTTCGCGCCGTGAAGAAGTCGGGCGAGACGTTCTGGGCGCGCATCTCGACCGCGGCGTTCGACAAGAGCGATCCCGGACGCGGCGTGGTCGCCATCCTCGAGGACGTGACGGAGCGCATGGTCGCGGCCGAGCGCCTCAGCGAGGCCAAGATGCAGGCCGAGACCAGCGCCGCCGAGTTCCAGCGCCTGATCGAGGTCTCGCCCTACGGCATCCTGACCGCGCGCGACCGCATGATCGAGATCTGCAACCCGGCGCTGGCCGCGCTCTTCGGCTACGCGCCCGGGGAGATGGTCGGCAAGTCGACGCGCCTCATGTACGCGTCCGATGACGCGTTCCAGCGCGTCGGCGACGCGGTCTACCCCGTCGTCGAGCGCGGCGAGGCCACGACCTTCGAGGTCGAGGTGGTGAAACGCGACGGCACGCCCTTCTGGGTGCGCTTCTCGACCGCGATCATCGACAAATCGAACCCGGCGCGCGGCATCATCTCGGTCTACGAGGACGTGACCGAGCGCATTCGCGCCCAGGCCGAGCTGCAGCAGGCCAAGGATACGGCCGAGCGCGCGCTCGCCGAGATGCGCACCCTGATCCGCGCCTCGCCCCAGGGCGTCACGATGATCAAGCAGCGCCGCTACGTCGTGTGCAGCCCGTCCTTCGAGCGCATGCTCGGCTACGACCCCGGTGAGCTCGTGGGCAGCGAGACGCGCGTCATCTATCCGAGCGACGAGGCCTATCGCCAGATGGGCGTCGAGCTCTACGCCGCGATCAAGCGCGGCGACGTGTTCATCAGGGAATTCCAGGCGAAGAAGAAGGACGGCTCGCTCACCTGGCTGCGCGTCTCGGGAGCTGCGGTCGAGGGCGACGATCCGTCCCACGTCATCGTCATCCACGAGGACTGGAGCGAGCACCGCCGCGCCGAGGAGGAGCTGCGCCTCGCCAAGGACACGGCCGAGCGCGCGCTCGCCGAGATGCGCACGCTGGTGCGCGCCTCGCCCCAAGGCATCGCGGTCGTCAAGGATCGCCACTACGCGGTATGCAGCCCGGCGTTCGAGCAGATGCTCGGCTACGGATCGGGCGAGCTCGTGGGCCGGCTCACGCGCACCATCTATCCCTCCGACGAGCTCCATCGCCAAATGGGCGCCGAGCTGTTCCCGGCGGTGCGCCGCGGCGAGGTGTTCATCAAGGAATTCCAGGCGGTCAAGAAGACGGGCGAGCTCATCTGGGTGCGCATCTCCGCCGCCGCGATCGACAAGAACGATCCCAGCCAGGTGATCGTGGTGCACGAGGATTGGAGCGAGCATCGCCGCGCCGAGGAGGAGATGCGCCGCGCGCGCGAGCTCGCCGAGCAGGCGGCGCGCGCCAAGGCCGACTTCCTCGCCAACATGAGCCATGAGATCCGCACGCCGATGAACGCGATCATCGGCATGTCGCACCTGGCGCTCAAGACCGACCTCAACCCGCGCCAGCGCGACTACGTGGGCAAGATCCAGCGCTCGAGCCGGCACTTGCTCGGCGTCATCAACGACATCCTCGACTTCTCCAAGGTCGAGGCGGGAAAGCTGAGCCTCGAGCGCACCGAGCTCGACATCGACAAGGTGCTCGACAACGTCGCGGGCCTGATCGCCGAGCGCGCCGCCGCCAAGGGGCTCGAGATGGTGTTCGACGTCGCGCCGGGCGTGCCGCGCGCCCTCATCGGCGACCCGTTGCGCATCGGTCAGATCCTGATCAACTACGTCTCCAACGCGGTCAAGTTCACCGAGCACGGCGAAGTCGCGATCCTGGTGCGCGTGCTCGAGGAGACGCCCAAGGAGGCGCTGCTGCGCTTCGAGGTGCGCGACACCGGCATCGGCCTCACCGAGGAGCAGATCGGGCGCCTGTTCCAGAGCTTCCAGCAGGCCGACACGTCGACCACGCGCAAGTTCGGCGGCACCGGCCTCGGCCTCGCGATCTCGAAGGGGCTGGTCGAGCTCATGGGCGGCGAGGTTGGCGTCGAGAGCGTCTACGGCAAGGGCTCGACCTTCTGGTTCACCGTGCGCCTCGAGAAGGGCGAGACGCGCCGGACGCACGTGCTGCGCGCGGACCTCCAAGGCCGCCGCGCCCTCGTCGCCGACGACAATCCCCATGCCCGCCAGGTGATGGTCGAGATGCTCAACGCGATGGGATTCGTGGCCGACAGCGTCGCCTCGGGCGCGGATGCGGTCGCGGCGGTCGCCAAGGCGAGCCAGGCCGGGACACCCTACTCGATCGTGCTCCTCGACTGGCGCATGCCCTCGATGAGCGGCACCGAGGCGGGCACGCGCATCCACGCGCTCGAGCTTGCCCAGCGGCCGCATCTTCTCATGGTCACCGCCTACGGGCGCGAGGAGGTGTTGCGCGAGGCCGAGGGCGCCGGCTTCGAGGACGTGCTGATGAAGCCGGTCAACCCCTCCTTCCTGTTCGACACCATCGCGCGCCTTCTGGGCGACGAGCGCGTGGCGCCCGCCGCGGACCCGGCGCGCACGGAGAGTGCGGAGGACTACCGCGCGCTCAAGGGCGGGCGGGCGCTCCTGGCCGAGGACAACGAGCTCAACCAGGACGTGGCGGTCGAGCTTCTCGAGGAGGTCGGGCTCAAGGTCGACATCGCGCCCAACGGCCGCGTCGCGATCGACATGGCCAAGGCCCATCGCTACGACATCGTGCTCATGGACATGCAGATGCCCGAAATGGACGGGATCGAGGCGACGCGCGCGCTGCGCGGCATCGGCCTCGACATGCCGATCGTCGCGATGACGGCCAACGCGATGGCGCGCGACCGCGAGCGCTGCCTCGCCGCCGGCATGAACGACCATGTGGCGAAGCCGATCGAGCCGGTCGAGCTGTGGACCGTGCTGCTGCGCTGGATGAAGCCGCGCGCGACGCGGCCCGCGAAGGGGCGCGCACGCGTCGCCGCCCCGGCCGGCGCCCCCGCCGCAGCCAAGGCTGCCGCCGAGCTGCCGCGCATCGCCGGCCTCGACACCGAGCGCGCGTTGCGACGCGTGCTCGGAAAGACGCACGTCTATCGCGAGCTGCTGCGCAAATTCGCGGCCGGCCAGGCGGACGCCGGCGAGCGCATCGAGCGCGATCTCGCGGACGGGCGCTGGGACGAGGCCGAGCGCGCGGCCCACACGCTCAAGGGTGTCGCCGGCCAGATTGGCGCGGCGGCGCTCCAGAAGCGCGCGGCGACGCTCGAAGCCGCGATCCGCGACAGGAAGAAGAAGGCGATCGACGCGGCGCTCAAGCCCTGCGCGGCCGAGCTCGCGCGCATCGTTAAGGCGCTCGACAAGGCGTTGCCGAAACCGGACGGGCCCAAGCCGGCCGCGCGCGCGGTCGATGCGGCCGAGCTCGCGAGCGTCACGGCGCAGCTCGCGAAGCTGCTCGCGGACTACGATTCGGTCGCGACCGAGTATCTCAGCGCCAATGCGGACCTGCTCAATGCCGCGTTCCCGGGCCAGTACCGGCGCATCGAGAACGGCATCAAGAGCTTCGACTACGACGACGCGCTCGCCGCCTTGCGCGAAGGCGGCGGCGGGCGCGGCATTTCGATCTAAGCGGCGAGCCGCGGCGCACGCGGCCGGGAAAATTGCGCGAGAGGAGCCGATCGATGGCCGAGGAAGGAATCGCGAGAAAACCGACCGTGCTCGCGATCGACGACACGCCCGACAATCTCACGCTCATCAGCGAGCTCTTGGCGGGGACCTACCGGGTCAAGGTCGCGAACCGCGGCGAGGTCGGCCTCAAGATCGCGGCCGCCGCCGAGCCGCCCGACCTCATCCTGCTCGACATCATGATGCCCCAGATCGACGGCTACGAGGTGTGCCGCCGCCTCAAGGCCAACGCGCATACGCGCGACATCCCGGTGATCTTCTTGACCTCCAAGATCGAGGAGGAGGACGAGCGCAAGGGCCTCGAGCTCGGCGCCGTCGACTACGTGACCAAGCCGATCAACCCCGCGATCCTCTCGGCGCGCATCCGGAACCATCTGATGCTCAAGGCGAGCGCCGATTTCCTGCGCGACCAGGCTGCGTTCCTCGGCCAGGAGGTCGACAAGCGCACGCGCGAGATCGTCGCGATCCAGGACGTGACCATCTTCGTCATGGCGTCCCTCGCCGAGACGCGCGACACCGAGACCGGCAACCACATCCGGCGCACCCAGAACTACGTCAAAGCGCTCGCCGAGACGCTCAAGACCCATCCGCGCTTCGGCTGGTACCTGAGCGAGGAGGCGATCGAGATGCTGTTCAAGTCGGCGCCGCTGCACGACATCGGCAAGGTCGGCATCCCGGATCGCATCCTCTTGAAGCCCGGCCGCCTCACGCCCGAGGAATTCGAGATCATGAAGACCCACACGACCCTCGGGCGCGACGCAATCGAGCAGGCCGAGCGCTCGCTCGGCATGAGCGTGCCGTTCCTGAAATGCGCCAAGGAGATCGCGCTCTCGCACCAGGAGAAATGGGACGGCTCGGGCTACCCCGAGGCGCTCAAGGGCGACGCGATCCCGATCTCGGCACGCCTCATGGCGGTCGCCGACGTCTACGACGCGCTCATCAGCCGACGCGTCTACAAGGCGCCGATGCCCCACGCCGAGGCGCTCGCGATCATGGTCGCGGGCAAGGGAAAGCATTTCGATCCGGACGTGCTCGACGCCTTCCTCGCGATCCAGGACGGGTTCCAGGCGATCGCCGCGCGCTTCGTCGATACCGAGCACGACATCGCGAAAAAGGAGGC
>Ga0335072_10013171_pt1 | contig 11789 bp, 13 predicted proteins | sample Lox_Sample_21_FD_206725 | JGI IMG/M metagenome (GOLD analysis project Ga0335072, IMG submission 206725) | Soil microbial communities from Loxahatchee National Wildlife Refuge, Florida, United States - Lox_Sample_2.1 | ecosystem: Environmental > Terrestrial > Soil > Wetlands | place: USA...
GCGGGTGGGCCGGAGTGGACTGCCCGTTATGCGGATTGAAGGACACGGTCATGAAGCTGCCTCAGCCTGCGTGACGGCCTCAGCCAGGACGGCGAGGGCGTCGTCCAGCAGGTCGAGCCCGATGACTAGCGGCGGCAGCAGCCGGATGACGTTGCCGTAGGTTCCGCAGGTGAGGACGAGGACCCCGTGGGCGTGGCAGTGCCTGGCGATGGCGGCGGCGATCTCCGGGGCAGGCTCGTCGCCGCCCGGCCGGACCAGCTCGATGGCCAGCATCGCGCCCCGGCCGCGCACGTCGCCGATGATCGGGTGTCGCGCCGCCAGGGCGTGCAACTGCGGCAGGACGTGCTCGCCGATCTGGGCGGCCCGGTCGACCAGGCCCTCGGCCTCGATCGTCTCAAGCGCGCCGAGCGCGGCGGCGCAGGCGACCGGGTTGCCGGCGTAGGTGCCGCCGATGCCGCCGGCCGGGGCGGCGTTCATGATCTCGGCGCGGCCGGTGACCGCGGCGATCGGAAGCCCGCCGCCCAGCGCCTTGGCACTGCACACCAGGTCAGGCACGATGCCCTCATGCTCGCTCGCGAACCATGTGCCGGTGCGGGCGATGCCGGCCTGCACCTCGTCGGCCACGAACACGATGCCGTTGTCGTGGCAGAAGGCGGCCACCATCGGCAGGAAGCCGGGCGCTGGCACGATGAAGCCGCCCTCGCCGAGCACCGGCTCGGCGACGACCGCGGCGACATTGTGCGCACCGACCTGGTTGAGCACGACGTCCTTGAACCGGGCGAAGGCCTGGCTGGCCGCGTTCTCCGGGCCACCCGGCCAGCGGTAGGGCGCGGCGGTCGGCACCCGGTACACCTCGGGCGCGAACGGGCCGAAGCCGTTCTTGTAGCCGAGCTTGGCCGTCATCGACATCGTCATCAGCGTCCGGCCATGGTAGGCGTGGTCAAAGACGATGACAGCGGGGCGCTTGGTATAGGAGCGGGCGATCTTCACGGCGTTCTCAACGGCCTCGGCGCCCGTGCTGAACAGCGCGGTGCGCTTGTCGTGGTCGCCGGGGGTCAGCTCGTTCAGCTTCCTGGCGACATCAACGAAGCCCTGGTACTCGGTCACCATGAAGCAGGTGTGCGTGAACGCCTCCACCTGCTCTTGCACCCGCTTCACCACGGCGGGGGCAGACGCGCCGACGCTGGTCACGGCGATGCCGGAAGCAAGGTCAATGATCTGGTTGCCGTCGACGTCGAGGATGATTCCCCGGTCGGCCCGCTCGACGAAGACCGGCAACGTGATGCCGAACCCGTTCGGGACCTGCTGCTGCCGCTCAGCGTGCAACTGGACGGAACGCGGACCGGGGATGGCGGTCCTGACAACGCGCTTTTGCTCAAGGGTGCTGGCCATGGGCGCATGGTAGGCAGCGGCTGAACGCTCATGCATTCGACATATTGTCTACTGTGTGATGACATGGTGGACAGCATGTCGATCGTCAGAAGTTACCGAATAGTAGCCGTGAGCTGGTAAGAGCTAATGCTGCCCACGCTGCGTGATCTTTGCCGCTCGCTTGGCGAGGACCTCGCCCCGGTCGCCGCCGGGGAGGTACCCGCGACCGAGGTGACGGCCGTCCATGTCTCCGAGCTCGCCGACCCGACAACGTTCCTCGATGGTGGCGAGCTGCTGCTGACGCTGGGGCTGGGGTTCCAGCCGTCGGCCGTCTGGTTCAGCCGGTACGTGCAGCGGCTGGTCTCGCGGGGCGTTGCCGCCCTGGCCGTGGGGCTTGGGCCCGAGCACGCCACCGTGCCCGCCGCGCTGGCCGACGCGGCCAGGCGGGCCGGGCTTCCGCTCCTCGTCGTCCCGCCGCCGACGCCGTTCCTCGCGGTCTCCCGGCGCTACTGGTCGATGATCGCCGAGTCGGGCCAGCGGGAGCTGGCCGAGATGCTGTCCGCTCATCGCTCACTGGTCGCCGCATCGCTGGGCAGTGCTCCCGTTCCGTCAGTGCTGCGGCGGCTGGCCGTCGCGATCGATGGCTGGGCCGCGCACCTGGCCACCGACGGGACGCTGCGATCGGTATGGCCCGCTGACCGCCGGGCCGCCGCCCGCGAGCTGCGGGGAGCGGTTTTCCGGCTGCACGCGGCGGGCGCGCCAACGTCGCTGAGCCTTCCCCTGGGCGAAGATGACGTGGTGGTCCAGCCGATTGGCGACCACTCCCGGCTGCTTGGGTACCTGGCCGTCGGCCACGGGCGGCCGATGCCCCGGCACGCGCAGCAGCTGGCGATGACCGCCGTCGCGCTGCTCACGCTGGAGTCGATCCACGCGGAGCGGCTGCGGCTCGCGGCCCGGGGGAGCGAGGCCATGGTGCTGGACCTGCTGCGGGCCGGCCAGGTGCCCGCGGCCCGGCGGGCGGCGGTCTTCCTCGGCATCGACCTGCCTGACCGGGCGCGAGTCGCCGTGGTCCGCGACGGCCATCCCGAGGAGATGCTCCTTTACCTGGACTCGGCGCCAGGAGCGGGGGAGCACGTGCTCCTCGGCGGCCAGGGCATCGCCCCCGGCCCGGCCAGCCCAGGCGGGACCGGCGTCGCGTGCTGCCTGCTGCTGCGCGACAGTCCTGGCTGCGCCGGCTGGCTGCGTGGCCTGGTCGACGCGGCCGCGGGAGCACGCGGCGCCGTGGCCGCGCCGGCTGATCTTGAGCACTTCACCGAGTCGCTGCGCCGGGCCGAGGCCGCGCTGGCAGGCACGGCACCAGGCAACTGCCGCGACCTCGGCTGGGACCGGGCGGCGGCCCCCCTCGACACGCCGGAACTGCGCGCCTGGGCGCGGCGCAGGCTGCAGGCGCTGGAGGGCGACGATGAGCTGATGGCGACGGTCGCGGCCGTGCTGAGGTGCCGCAGCGAACTGGACGCCGCCCGCGAGCTTGCCGTCCACCGCCACACGATCCGCAACCGGGTGACCAGGATCTGCTCGCTCCTCGGCACGCAGCTAGATGACCCCGACGCGCGATCGGAGCTGTGGCTCGCCCTTCGCCTCACTGGCCGCTGCTGACCACGTCAGTTCCCGGCCTCAGCCACCGTCCCGGTCATGGCGTACAGCAGGGCCGCCAGGGTGGTGCCGCTGCTGATCTTGCCCTCGGCTACCAGGCGGGGGACGTCGGCGAGGGGCACCCACTCGATGCGCTCGGACTCGAACGGGTCTTCAGGCGGGCCAATGCGGGTGGCGGCGTCGGCCCGGTAGACGTGGTGGACCCCGTCGTAGAGGCCGGGCGTCGGCTCTACCCGCAGCAGGTAGCGCAGCGGGCCGGGCCGCCAGCCGGTCTCCTCCTCGAACTCGCGGGCGGCGCCGGCGGCGGGCTCCTCGCCGGGCTCGATCTTGCCAAGCGGGATCTCATATCCCCACGAGTCGGTGATGAACCGGTGCCGCCACAGCAGCAGGACCTGGTCGTCTCGCAGGAAGACGACGCCGGCACCGGGCCGGGTCCGGATCAGCCGGTGGTCAAGGTGCCGCCCGTCCGGCAGTTCCACGTCCGCGATCCGGACGTCCAGCCACTCGTCGGTGTAGAGCGGCTTCTCAGATCGGACTTCCCAGCGCATGCCCGCCAGTATGGCAGCCGCGATGATCAGTGCCTGCCGCGGTGGCGTAGCCTGCGCGGTAGCCGTGGCCGCCACTGGCGTAGCCCTTCCGGGCCTGGTCACCTACCGTGAGCCTCACGGGCATCGCTAACCGACCATAGTATCTTGCGGCGGTTCGCCCTGAATACGTCAGCTGACTGATGTCTTGCACTGCAATTTGCAGCAGCCTTGTCACTGCAACCAAGTGCAGGAGGCCGAGCACGGTAGGCGAGGCCAGCAGTGAGGGGCGATACCCGGATGAACGCGATGGCGGCGAGCCGTCAGGCCGAGCTATACCAGTGCCGCGTGCGACTGGTAGCGGAGCCCACCGCGCCGGGGGAGGCCCGCAGGCGAGTCCAGGCGGTTATCCGTGACTGGCGCGTCCGGGTGGATGAGGACGTCGCGATGCTGCTGACCAGCGACCTGGTCACTCACGTCATCAGCGAGGAGTCAGGCGGCAGCCTGATGCTGGTGATCCGCTGCCTTGCTGACCGGTTGCGTATTGAGGTCCATGACTCGTCACGCTCGAGGCTCGGGTCGGCGGATGCCCCGGCACCGGACGTGGCGGCGGAGGGAGTCCTATCCCTGGTCGGCAGCCTGTCGGCCGAGTGGGGCTCCTACCGCACCCCTGCGGGACTTGCGTGGTTTTTCACGCTCGCGTTTATGCCCGACCTGGCCGTGGGTGCAGAGCGCGACCCGCAGGGGAACTCATGTGGGGGCGGCGAGGCGTGAGCCCCGTCCGGCTTGCCGCCCCCACAACCCTATAACGACGTTGAAGCTGTTGCGAACCGGGTGTTTGGAGACCAAGTGATGGAAGCTGCTGGCAGTGGGAGGGTCCGCTGGTGCCCTCGGGGCACGCGGATACGAGCCGCCGACGTCTGGGCCCGGATTGTCACTCCCCTTGGCCGGCACCCTCGCCGGTGCCCCCACCGCCAGCCTGAGCCATGCCACCAGCGCGAACGGCGGGCGCAGGGCCGGGCGTGCCCGGACCAGCACCCGCTGAGGAGCGCCGCCTGGCCGCGTCCCCGGCATCGCGGCGCATGCGAAGCGCCTCGATGGCCGGGCCGATGGCGATAGCCGCGAGCAGCAGGAAGGCCGTGATGTAGGCGGCCCGGCCAGTCCCGCCGCCGATGCGCAACAGCACCGTCGCCACGGCGACGGACAGGCCTGTTGCCATCTGCTGTGTCGTCGCGAGCAGGGTGCTCGCGTCCCGCACGTCCTCGGGTGGCGTGTCGGCGAATCCCACCGTCGAGTACGTGGTCATCCCCGTCGACCTGAATGCCCCTTGCGCCATCGCAAGCAGCGCGATCAGCGGGATGGGGGTGCTGGCGGTGATGAGGGCCAGCAGCGCCACGACGGTGACTGTTCCCACGGTCGAGGCGATGAGGAACGTGCGGAAGCCGAACCGGTTGATCAGTGGCGTGGTCGTCGGCTTGATGCCGACGTTACCGACGAAGATGAACAACGTCACCGCGCCGGACTTGACGGGCGACCAGCCGAACTGTGTCTGGAACTCCAGGGGCAGCAGGAACGGCATCGCGCCGCAGACCATGTAGTAGAGCGTCCCGCCCCGCTGCGTGATCCGGAAGGTATGCACCTGGAGGGTGCGCAGGTTCAGCAGCGGGTGGGGCGTCCGCCGCAGGTGCCAGATGGCCAGGAAGAGCAGGATCAGCGACCCGATGCCGAACGCGCCCTCGGCCACCGCGTCCTCGCCCGGCACGGAAACCAGGTGGGCGGCGTAGGTGAGCCCGCCCAGTCCGGCACAGGTCAGCAGCACCCCGAGCCAGTCAAGAGGCGCCTGCCTTGTCCCGGTCCCTGGCAGGTTCTCGATCAGCCGGGTGGCGATGGTGAAGGCCACGATGCCCAGCGGCACGTTGATGAGGAACATCCAGTGCCAGGAGGCGTAGGTGGTGATCAGGCCGCCTGCCAGGGGCGCGATGACCGGCGCGATGAGGCCAGGCCAGACGACGTAGGACGTGATCTTCAGCAGGTCCCGCTTGTCGGCCATCGAGACGACCATGTTCCGCCCGACCGGGACCATCATCGCCCCGCCCGCGCCCTGGATCACCCGCATCCCGACCAGCATGCCGAGGCTGACGCTGCTCGCGCACCCGATGGAGGCAAGGGTGAAGACAGCGATGGCGGTGAGGAAGATGGCGCGGTTGCCGAGCCGGCGGGTCAGCCAGCCCGACAGCGGGATCAAGACGGCCAGCGTCAGCAGGTACGCGGTGACCACGAGCCCGACCGACACGGGCGGCGCGTGCAGCGACTTGCCGATCTGCGGGGTAGCCGTCGTCACGATGGTGCCGTCAAGCATCTCCATGAAGAAGCACCCGGCGACGAGCAGGGCAGTGTTACGGTGCCGCGCGGTGATCACTTGACCGATTATGCACCGTGGTGTCCGTATCGCTCAGCCGCCGTCCTCCCCCGCGGCTGGGGCTGGCGGCCTTCGCTGCCGGCCGCCCTCAGGGGCGGGCGTTGCTGAGCGGGGCGTGCGCGCCCCGGGCCCGCCGCAGCAGCGGCGAGGTGATCATGTAGTCGGCGCTGGTCCGGTTGCACGCGATCGGGATGTTCCACACCACCGCGATGCGAACCAGGGCCTTGACGTCCGAGTCGTGGGGCTGCGGGCTCATCGGGTCCCAGAAGAAGACGAGCATGTCCAGGTCGCCCGCGGCGATCAGCGCGCCGATCTGCTGGTCGCCGCCGAGCGGGCCGCTCTGGAAGCAGGTGACGGGCAGTTCCAGGCGGTCGCCAAGCATTCGGCCGGTCGTGCCGGTCGCGTAGAGGACGTGATGGGCGAGGATGGCCCGGTTGTACTCGGCCCACTCGAGGAGGTCGCCCTTCCTGTCGTCATGCGCGACGAGGGCGATGTGCTTCGGTCCGGCTGAGGTCATGGTCCCAGCCTGCCTGGCCAATGTTGCCGGCCTGGCACCCGGGCGTTATCGATTCGTGTACAGCGCATGCACGGTGCGCGCGCGATCGCTTCTTCCCCGGCGAATGGGGCCAACGACTGGCTCAGGCGGCCTGCCCAGTAACACCCGCACCGGTCGTTGCCTCGATGAACGCGCCGGTAAGCAGGGTCTTTCGCATGGTCAGATGCATATACGTCAGCTGACTGATGTCTTGCAGTGCAAATTGCACGACATTTTTCTTGTCAATCGGCACGCGAGCGCGGCCTACTCGGCATCCGTCGAGGACTGTCGTCAGCTCTCCGTCAGCGAAGGAACGCGATGATCGCGATGGCGCCGCCCCGACCCAGTAGCCAGCACGGTCCCAGCCGTCCCAGCACCGTTATCCCTCAGCAGGCCGAGCCGGAGCAGGCTCGGCCGGCGCCGCTGCCCGCCTGCCGCTTCTCGCTGAGCGCGGGCACGCAGGCAGCGGCCGAGGCACGCGGCCAGCTGCACGCGCTGGTCTGCCTGTGGGGGATACAGGTGGACCTCGATGTCCTGGTCCTGCTGGCCAGTGAGCTGATCACGAACGCGGTTACGCACGCGGACAACGGAGCCGGGGCGGGGTCCGTCTCCGTGTGCGTGCGGTGCCTGCGCGGGGAGCTGCGGGTCGAGGTCCATGACGGGTCGCACGCCATGCCGGCCGGAGTGCCGGTGAAGGTGGACGACGACGCGGAGACCGGGCGCGGGCTGATGCTGGTGGACGCGCTCGCCGCCGAGTGGGGGTTCTACCGGACGCCGGGGGGCAAGGCGGTCTACTTCACGCTGCCATGTGGTGCGGCGTGACAACGGCGTGGGGATGGCGGGCCGTGGCCCCCGGCGGCTCGCCATCCCCACCCGGAACGCTCCTAGGAGCATGGGGAAAGGGAAGACGTGAGCATTCCATCGCTGCAGGGCCCGCCGGAAGAGCCTCGCTGGGTCAAGAGCTCGCTGAGCTACTCCAACGGCGCGTGCGTTGAGGTGGCCAGCCTGCCGAGCGGGACGATCGGCGTCAGGAACAGCCGGGATCGCAGCGGGCATGTGCTGCGGTTCACCCCCGATGAGTGGCACGCGTTCCTGGGCGGAGTGCGAAGCGGGGAGTTCGACCGCTTCGCGGGGGACGCGGCCGCGCCTCCCGGGCCCACGGGCTAGCGAGGGGCACAGGCGCGCGGGCGCGGGCTGACCCCGCTGCCCGTGGCAAGGCGCAGGTGCCCGCTCCGACTCGCCGTCCTCGGGCGGGCACCTGCTCTTCTTCCTCCCGATAGCGCGCGCTCGAGGTGGCGCGACCCAACAGACCACAACGCAGGTGCCTGGGAGGCGGCCGATGAGCTGGATGAATCAGCTGGTTACCGAGCTGGCGCAGATCTGCAGGGACGCGCTCGGCAGCTGGCACCGCACGGGCCAGCTCATCACGCTGATCCTGGCGATCGCCGCGGGCGTGGCCCTCGTGCTATGGGTCACCCACGGCTGAGGACGCGCCGCTCAGTCCTTGGCGACGCTCACGGAGTTGATGACGACCTTGTCCCTGGGAACGCCGCCGCCGGCCCCGGCGTAGGTGCAGGTCGTCCCGGCCGCGGCGACCTTGTGCAAGACGCCCAGGCCCGCCGCGCTGATCGTGCCGAACGGCGTGTAGTCCGGTGGCAGCTGGGAGGCCTGGAACACCAGGAAGAACTGGCTGCCATTGGTGTTCGGGCCGGCGTTGGCCATGGCCACCGTCCCGGCTGGGTACGTCGCGCCGGCGAGGTTCTCATCGGCGAACGAGTACCCAGGGCCACCGCTGCCGACGTTGCTGCTGCAGCTCAGTGTCTTGGTTCCCTTGGCGGTCGGGTCACCGCACTGCAGCATGAACAGGCCGCCGCCGTTCGACAGGCGGTGGCACTGGGTGGCCGCCCAGAAGCCGGTCTGGGCCAGGAACATGAACGAGTTCACCGTGCACGCAGCCTGGGAGTTCAGCAGCTTGAAGGCGATGTTGCCCTGGCTGGTGTGCATCGTCGCCGTGTACCGGAGCGACGGGTTGGTCTTCGCTGGCGGCAGCGGCGCACTGCCACCCCCGGTCGCGGTGTAAGTGCAGCTCTTGGTCGCTCCCGCCACGGTTGCCGCGGACGAGTCATAGGCGGCGGCCGAGCCGGCCCGGCCGCCGGGGGAGCACCCGCCGATCGCCAGGGCGAGGACAGCAGCGAACGCGAAGGGTAGTTTTCTGATCACCGTATGCACGGACGGCACCCTATCAGGTCACCCGGGCGTGCGGACGTGCTGGTCAGGCCCACCCCAGAATGGGGCGGGTCTAGGTCAGCACTGCCCGTATCGGTCCATAGCCCTCTCGCCGGCCTGGCCTGGCCTGGCCTGGGCCGGCCCGGGCCCGCGGTAAGCGGCCCTGGTTCCGCACGGCCTCGGCTCCGGCGGCGGCGGCCTCGGGATCGAGGTAGCGCCCGCCGGGGGTGACCGGCATCAAGGCATCGTCGAACTCGTAGAGCAGCGGGATGCCGGTCGGGACGTTCAGCGCGACGATGTCCGCGGCGCTGATCCGGTCCAGGTGCTTGACCAGCGCCCGTAGCGAGTTGCCGTGCCCGACCACCAGCACTACCCGGCCGGCGATCAGGTCCGGGGCGATCGCGTCGTACCAGTAGGGGAGCAGCCGGGCGACGACATCGCGCAGGGACTCCGTGCGGGGACGTGCCTCCGGCGGGATGCCGGCGTACCGGGGGTCGGCGGCCTGGTCCATGGGGTCGCCCTCGGGAAGCGGCGGTGGCGGGACGTCATACGACCGCCGCCACAGCATGAACAGCTCGTCGCCGAACTCGGCGCGCACGTCGGCCCGGCTGCGCCCTTGCAGTGCCCCGTAATGCCTCTCGTTCAGCCGCCACGACCGGTGCGCTGGCAGCCAGCTCAGTCCGGCTGCCTCCAGCAGGATGTTCGCCGTCTGGATGGTGCGCGTCAGCACGGACGTGTGGACGACGTCCGGGCGTAGCCCCGCGGCCGCGAGCATCCGGCCCGCGGCGGCCGCCTCCTCCCGGCCGCTCGCCGCCAGCGGCACGTCCGCCCAGCCGGCGAACAGCCCCTTGGCGTTCCACTCGCTTTCCGCGTGGCGCAGCAGCACGAGCGTTCCCGTGCCGGCCGCGCGCGTGTCGGGTTGGCCCACGTTAGCCATCCTTCCCGGCTCGTTACCTAAGCGTTACAAATAGATTTCTTGTTTAATGGTATGACCTTATGCCAACCTTGAGTGATCCGGTGCACAACAGTCACATGGCCGTCCCGCGGCCGCCACGGAACTCCAGGAAGGAGACCCCTCGTGCGCAAGGATCACGAGCCCAGCGCTCCGGTCCCCAGGCAGAAGCCAGCCTCCGAGTAACCGCCTCTGCCTCATGGCTGCCGCGCCGCCGCGGCCGCCGTGCAACCTGGGCGTTACGGCAGTGCCGTCGTGCCCGTGAAAGCGTGATGAAATTGCTCGAAGATTCGACAGCCGTCGGGGTGGATGTAGCAGTCGGCTCTGGTACGCGCCGATGGCTCTACGTGAGCTTCCCCCTGCTGGTCAGCTTCGCGGTGGCCCAGCTCGTGAAGACGTCCCTGGGGATCGTCGTCGCCAGCCCGCAGTTTGTTGACCGGTTCCAGGTGGGTCCCCATTCGTCGGCCGCCGGGTGGGCCTCGAGCTCATTCCTGTATGCCTACGGCCTCGCCATGCTTCCCTGGGGCTACGCGGTCAAGCGGGTCGGCCCTCGGCGCGCGATGCTCATCGGGAGCGCCATCTGGGTGCTCGCGCTCGCAGTGACCCCCTTCGTCCATACGATCCCCCAGCTGTACGCCTCGCGGATCGTCTTGGGCATCGGCGAGGCCTGCTTCTACCCGGTAGCCCACACTCTCACCGCGCGGTGGTTCCCCATCCAGGAGCGCGCCCGGGCCAACGCCTCATGGCTGTCGGGGATCTTCATCGGCTCGACGATCGCCTCCTCGGTGACCGCGGTCTCGCTGACCTCGCTCGGCTGGAGCGGCGCGTTCTACCTCCAGGCCGGCATCGCGCTCGTGCTGGCCTTCGGGGTTACCCTGCTGCTGATTCGGGATGACCCGCGCAGTGCGGGCAGCATGGCCACGACCGAGGTCAGCCATATCGAGGAGAACAGGTACGAGAACACCACCCTGATCCCCAAGTCGGGGCACGAGTCGCCCTACCGCAACTACCGGTACTGGCTGACGATGCTGATGTACCTGGGCACCAACATCCCGTTCTACGGCCTGGTGACGTGGCTGCCGCTGTACCTGAAGGACCAGCGGCACATCAGCTTCGGCATGGTGGGCGTCATCCTCACCGCGGCGAACGCGCTGTCGATCGTGGTGATGATAGCCGTGAGCATGTGGTCGGACCAGAAGATGCGCCGGGCCGGGATCGCCGCGATCGGCTTCACCGTGGAGGGCATCGGCATCCTCGGCGCCGTGCTGTACCCGGACAACACCCTGGTCGTCGGCATCTGGGTATTCCTCGGGCTGGCCGGGAACGCCTGGTGCATCGTGGCCAACTGGGGCCTGCTGCACAGCCTCATGCCAACCGACCAGGCCGAGCATTCCAGCGGCATCTTCTCCTGCCTCACCAACCTCGTCGGGGCAGGTGCCCCCGCGCTGCTCGGATGGATGCTGAGTACCACCGGCAGTTACACGCCGGGGTTCCTCCTGCTGGTCGCGACGATCGTGGTGTCGATTGGCTGCTGCCTGGTGCTCATACCGCAGCGGTACTGACCGCCTTCCGGCCCTTCGGCGCGGGCCGCGGGATCGCCTGATCCCGCGGCCCGCGGCCTTGGCGGGATCTAGTGGTTGAACACCAGCGACTTGATCGTCACTGGCACCGTGCCCGACGGCTGCCTGACCCGCCCGAGGTCGACATAGTCCAGGTCGCCCAGCAGGACGCCGTCGATGACAACGAGGTCGCTGTCGACCCCAAGCTCGTCGTGGAGCAGCAGGCCCAGGGTTCGCGCGATGTCGCCATCCAGCATCAGGTACAGCGGCGCGCCCGCGGCGATCCGGTCGGCTAGGCCCGCGGTCACGGCCTCGGCCAGGGCGCGCACGCGGGAGTACTCCGGCGGGCCGTCCCAGTGCAGCGCCACGACGAGGTCTCCCGTCATGCCGGCACTGCCCGGGCCGCCGGCCACGCCGAAGCGGGCGACGTGTGCGCTGATCTGCCTGCCGACGGCCGCCGCATCGATGATGCCGGTCACGTCATACTCGGGCCGCGCGACCGGCAGGTTGCGCCGCGGCAGGGTCCGCTCCGGACAGTCCAGGTAGCTGG
>Ga0335072_10013172_pt1 | contig 11789 bp, 11 predicted proteins | sample Lox_Sample_21_FD_206725 | JGI IMG/M metagenome (GOLD analysis project Ga0335072, IMG submission 206725) | Soil microbial communities from Loxahatchee National Wildlife Refuge, Florida, United States - Lox_Sample_2.1 | ecosystem: Environmental > Terrestrial > Soil > Wetlands | place: USA...
GCTCGCCCGTCGGCGGGCCGGGGGCTGGTAGCGCTCGGTCGTCGCCTCGGCTTCGTCGTCCTCGGGGACCTCGACCGGGTGGCCGGCCAGCTCGAGCGTGCGGAGCGCTCCCTCGAGCGCACGGATCCGGCGGGTGAGGATCTGGTTCTCCCGGGCGTACTGCTCGCAGATGACGGAGAGGCGGGCCCGGTCGCGGGCGTACTCCACGAGACGACGGTGCTCCTCGCGTTCGTCGGTCTGTCGAAATCCGCTCGCGGCGGGCTCGCCCGGGGTCGGCAGCAACGGCAGGACGGCCCGGAACCACAGCCAGAAGCCGTCCGCGCCGACCTCGTCCACCTCGATCCAGTGACTGAGCCGGCGACGAAGGTCCGGCGGGACGTCGAAAGGTTCGGCTTCGGTCGCGGCTCGCTTCCGAGGTGGGATTACGTAACCCAGCATGTTCGCTGCCCTTTAGGGGTCATTGGCAGCGAACTGCGGTTTGCGGACGCGGTGGGGCGTCCGGCGGCTAACCCCTCAGCCGGTAGGTCGATCGGTCGAACGTACTTAAGCGCCCCGTCGCCGGCGAACCCGGTCGCGCGAAAGCGCTCGGGCCGGGCGAAAATACGGCGCGAAGGGCGCGGGCCGGGTCCCCGCTCGGGGGACCCGACCCGGCGGAAGAAGTTGGTCTCGATCTCCACGGCCGTTCAGAAGGGCAGCACCTTCTTTCCCTTGTGGTGCTGGGCCGTGATGATCCCCGTCGCCACGTACCAGGCCGCCAGTCCGCAGATGAACGTGTCGATCCCCGTCGCCTCCCACAGGCCGTTGGCCGGCACGTGGCCGCTGCCCACGATGGCGAAGTCGAGGGCCAGGAGCAGGAACGCGAGGACCAGCGTCCAGAAGACGAAGGCGATCCCCGGGCCGTGATAGTGCGAATTGATCGCGAACGTCAGGGTGAACAGCATCCACACGACCATGAACCAGGCGATGTCATACGGGGCGGTCGGACCGAACGCGGCGTCGCCGGTGAGACCGCTCAAGAACAGGGTGAACGCCCACCAGAACGCGCCGTACCCCATGAACGCCGAGCCCGGAAAGATCTCGCCCCGCCGGAGCATGATGATGCCCGCGACGAACTGGGCGCTCCCTCCGAACGCGAGCGCCATCGGGAACACGGCGCCGTTGTCGACGCCCCAGTTGATCCCGTTCGACGCGATCCCCATCCCCGCGATCATCGTGGTTGTGCCGAATCCGCACAATCCCACGACACTCGCGGGGGCCCAAAATGGGTCCTTGCTCTCCTCCTTGGCGACTTCCCCGGCGGCCGGTGGTGCCATGGGACTGGCCTAACCGATTTTACTACTTAATTCACGGCGGAGTTAACCATGATATGCAATAGCGCGATTTCTACCTTCTTGAACCTTTCGGATCGGGCGGCGGGGTCCGGCGGAGCGGCGACGGGCGAGGCGTCCGTCCCGGGCCCGGCCGGCGAACCTCCAAATAGCCCGAACCGATGGGGAGCGTCGGTCGTGGGGTCGACCACCGCCCGGCGTCGCCGGGGGGGAACCGCAGCCGCCTGCCGATGACCCCTGACGGAGGCCCCATGCACCCCGACCCGAACCTGCATCCGACGGCGAGCGACGGCCCGCGCGACGCCGCGCTGCGTCGCATCGTGGTCGCCTTCGACGGATCGCCGCCGGCCACCCGGGCCCTCGACCTCGCCCTGCGGCTCGCCCGATCGGACCGGGCGCGGGTCTGGGCCGTCCACGTGCCCGCCCCGCCCCAGGCGATCGCCGAACCGCGCACGGACGAGGAGCAGCGGAGCGAACCGCAAGCGATCGCGCGCGCGCTCGAGCAGGTCCGGGGCGTGGCCGAACGCGAGGGGATGGCCGTCGAGGTGATGGTGCGGGAGGGCGTCGCGGCCCCCATGATCCTCGCGGCGGCACGTGAGGTCCAGGCCGATCTCATTGTCGTGGGGACCCGGGGACTGCGCGGCGCCGGCCGCCTTTTGCTCGGCTCCGTTTCCTCGGCGGTGCTGGCGGGCGCCGGTCGGCCGGTCCTCGTGGTCCCGTGACCCGGCCGTCGGCCTACCCGACCCACGCGGTCACGATGACGACGGCGAGCGTCACCACGAGGATGTAGGCGAGGTACTGGCCGAGCCGCCCCGGCATGAGGCCCGCCTTGAGCCCGTCCGAGATCGCCCGGCCGAGACGGACGAGCTCGTCGTAGAACAGCTTGAAGACGTCGAGGACCTCGAGGTCGACGCTGTACGGGATCGTCGTCGCGAACTGCGCGGTCGTCCCGTCCGGGGTCTGGGCGCGGACCTCCCGGGTCCGGAGCACCGACCCCATCATGATCCGCAGGCCGGTGCTGTAGCCGAACGAGGTGTACGTCTCCCCCGGGCGTCCCGCCGGGGTGCCGGACATCCACGGCGCGACCCGCCGCGTCGGCGCGCGGCCGAGGCGGAGGTACCCCCACGCCACGGCGGCGCCGATCGCGAGCGCGATCGGCACGACCGGCGGCGAGAGGATGCCGAACGGCGAGCCCGAGAGGATCGACCAGCCGCTGGGCACCGAGAGGAGGCTGCCCACCGGGGCCGCGATCGGCGTCCCGGCGAACCCGCTCACGACCGGGGCGAGCGCTCTCAGGATCCACGGGGCCGCGACCCCGAGGCCGAGCACCACCGCGGCGACCGCCGCGATGCTGCCGCCGAGCAGGCGCGAGCCGTCCCGCTCCGCCCGCGCCGCCGGGTTCCAGAGCAGCGAGAAGCCGAGGTACTTCACCATCGCCACGACGATGAGCCCCGCCGCCAGCGCGACCGCCGCGCCGGCGAGCAGGCCCACGAACTGGGCCCACTCGGGAGAGAAGCGGTACGACTGGAACAGCGACTCGAGGATCATCCACTCGCTCACGAAGCCGGCGAGCGGCGGGGCGGCCGCGAGGCTCAGGGTCGCGGCCACGGTGCCGGCGAACGCCGCGCGATCCCTTCCTTTGAAGCCGCCCTGGACGGCGCCGAGGTCGAACGTCCCGGTCGTGTGCTCCACGTACCCCGCCGTCAGGAACAGCGCCGTCTTCGCGAGCGCGTGGGCGATCGCCTGGTAGAACGCCGCGAAGAGGGCGAAGGCGTACAGCTCGGGCAGCCCCTCGGCGCCGGCCATCAGCGCGACGCCCAGGGCCACGAGGATCAGCCCGTTGTTCTCGATGGTGCTGTACGCCGGCAGCCCCTTCGTATGCTCGCTCACGGACGCGAACAGCGCCCCGAGCAGCACCGAGACGGCTCCGATCCCGAGGACGACGGCGCCCCACCAGAGCGGCGCCGGCCCCAGAAGGGCGAGGACGCGGAACAGCCCGTACGCCCCGGCCAGCGTGAGCGTGGCGCTCAGCACGGCCGAGGCGTTCGACGGCGCCGACGAGTGCGCGATCGGCAGCCACTCGCTCATGTGGAACGGCGCGACCCCCATCTTGAGGCCGAAGCCGATGAGCGCCGTGGCGAAGATCATCGTGGAGAGGAGGCCGGTCGCGGCGTACGGCGTCTCGAGGAACGTTCCGGTCCCGACCGCGAGCCCCGCGACCGCGACGAGCGCGAACAGCGAGCTCGCCTCGCCGAAGGCGAGAAAGACGAACGACGCCGAGAAGATCTTGTCGGGCCGCCCGACGGCCTGGAGGATCATCCCGTAGGAGGCGAGGGTCATCGCCTCCCAGGCGATCAGGAACAGCACCCAGCTCGAGGCGGCGATCAGGACCGCGATGGCACCGAGCGTGAGCGCGTAGCAGACGGCCAGCGTCGGGTCGGGGCCGAGGTCGTAGGCGAGCGAGTAGGCCGAGGTCCCCAGCCAGACGAGCGACGCGGCGAGGGCAAAGAACGCCGATAGGGCGTCGAGGCGCAGCCCCTCGGGGTCGCCGAACGGTCCGACCCAGGAGAGCCCGACGACGGGGCCGGAGGCGAGCGCGAGGATCGACGCCACCACGAGGAGGCCGGCGCCGACGAAGGTGGCGAGGTAGCCGGCGCGGCGCCGCACGAGGGCGAGGGGGGCGCCCGCCAGCAGCACCACGACGGCGGCGGAGAGCACGGCGCCGTCGGGAGTGAGGCTCATGTCGGCACCGCCTCCCGGGGCCGGGACCGGCCGACCAGCTTCAGCAGTCCGTCCAGCACCTGGAGCGGGGTGGGCGGGCAGCCGGGCACGAACGCGTCCACGGGCAGCACGTCGGAGAGCGCGCTCCGCAGCCCCGCGGAGCCCCGGAAGACCCCGCCCGAGATGGGGCAGACCCCGACCGCGAGGACCGCCTTCGGCGACGGCATCGCCTCATAGGCGCGACGCAGCGGGTCGACCATCGCCTCGGTCGGTACGCCGACGACCAGGAGGACGTCGGCATGCCGCGGCGAGTTGGTGAAGAAGAGGCCGAGCCGCGTCGCGTCGTAGAACGGGTTCGCGAGCGCGAGCACCTCCAGGTTGCACGCGTTGCAGCTGCCGACGTCCACGAGGAAGATGTGGAGCGAGCGCTTCAGACCCACGAGGGGCGCCGCCGCGTCCTCGGGGCGCGCCGGCGCGGCGTACGGGACGACGAGGTCGTCGCGACGGAGGCGCGCGGTCTCGACCGGTCCCCGAAACTCGAAGCCCGTCGCGAGGCAGCGGGCGCAGCGGATGCACCGTCCTTCGTCGATCCCGTCGGCCGCCAGGGCCCCGACCGGGCAGGCGGCGACCGCCTCCGGCGTCCCGACGCTCCCCCCGACGGGCCGGGGCGGTCGGCCGGTGAGCGGGATCTCCTCCTGCGCGGCCGGCCGGGCCGGATACCGCGAGGTGAGGATCCCGCGGCGGGCGGCCGCCTCGAGCCAGCTCGACGCCGGGCTCATCGGTCGACCTCCGCGAACACCAGCCCGAAGCTCTCGAAGGCGAAGTGGAAGTCCGTGAAGACGGCGTCCCGGAGCCCCTCCCCGAAGATCGGGAAGTTCGCCTCGGCCGGGGTCCGCGCGCCGACCCGGACGATCCGGTCGTCGGCGACGGTGACGTCGTAGACCAGGTCCCCGCTCGGCGCCTCGACCCGGCCGAGCCCCCGGCCGGGGGCGATCGGCTCGTCGGGTGCGAGGGATTCGCCCGGCCGCTTCGGCCACCGGTCGAGCAGCTGCTCCAGGAGGGAGAAGCTCGACCGGACCTCATCGGCCCGCACGAGGACGCGCGCGAGGGCGTCGCCGCCCGACTCCTGGGGAAGGTCGACGAACAGGTCGGTGTACGGGACCGAAGGGACCCGGAGCCGGTCGTCCCACGGCACGCCGCAGGCGCGGAGCGTGGGGCCCACGCCGCCGGCGGCGACGACCCGCTCGCGGCTCAGGGCGACGGTGTCCTGGATCCGGTCGATGAACGTCCGCGAGCCGAGGAACAGCGACCAGAGCTCCTCGAACCGCGCGGAGAGCGTGGAGAGCCGGGCCGGGAGCTGCCGCCGGTCGTCGCGGTCGAGCCGGCGCGGGGGACCGCCGTGCAGGAGCGCCCCGAAGGCCCACCGATGGCCGAACAGACGGCCTTGGAGCCGGAGGAGTTCCTCCGCGAGCGCGTGGGCCTGGGCGAGGCCGACGTTCTGGGCGGCCGCCTCGGCGATCCGGGCGATGACGTGGAGGTGGTTGTACGCCCGCTGGATCTCCTGCGCGACGGCGCGGACCCACAGCTCGCCGATCGGCACCGGGTCGCCGCGGGCCGACTCCGCCGCGGCCAGGAACGCGGAGACGTGCGCCGCCGCGAAGTTCCCCGCGATGCGCTCGACCCGAAGGCCCGCCTCGTCGACCGGGAGTCCCGCGAGACCGGCGAGGATCCGCCGCCGCTTGAAGCCGCCGACCACGCTCGCCGAGAGGATCCGCTCGCCGTACGTGCGGAGGTCGAACCGCCCGCTCTCGGGCACGCCCAGGGTGATCGGACCGTACGGGAAGGTGAACACCCCGTAGCCCTCGACCCCGTCGGTCGGGCCCAGCGGCCGCGGCCCGTCGGCGAGGTCGGCGGTCCGCCATCGCGCCGCGAGCGACTCCGGGCCCTCCGCGATCGCCGGGCGGACCAGGAACGAGCTGCCGCTCCGGTAGTCGTTGTACAGCGAGAAGGCGCCGTCCGGCGCCGCGTAGGCGAGCGCCCGTTCCCCGTGCCCGGGATCGAAGCGGGCCGCGTCCACCGGGGTCCAGGTCGCACGCTTCACGGAAGCCGACCTCCCAGCAGCACCGCCGCCGCCCGGACGGTATCGGAGAGGTACGGGAGGCTGGCGACGCCGAGCACGAAGGCGACGGCGACGTTGAGCCAGGCCCAGCCGACGCCGCGCTCGTTGCCGGGCGCCGGCGCCGTCGCGTCGGGGCGCCCCTGCGCGAAGACCATCCGGCCGATCTGCCCGTTGACCCCGAGGAAGGCGACGAGGATCGCGATGACCACGACGGCGGCCACCCAGTAGGCGCCGATCGCCAGCGCGCCGGTGACGATCAGCAGCTCGCCGGCGAACGTGCCGAACGGTGGCGCGCCGGTGACGCCGAGGCCGGCCAGCACCCAGGCCGTCCCGGTCCAGGGGAGCCGATGGCGGAGGTCGCGCACGTCGTCGATGTGCGAGGTGCCGGTCGTCTGGAGGACGTTGCCGGCGCAGTAGAAGGCGGCCGACTTCGCGAACGCGTGGGCGAGCAAGAGGAGGAGCGCGCCGTAGAGCGCGACCCCGCCGAGCGAGATGCCGACGAGGGCGAGGCCCATCACCTCCATGCTCGAGTAGGCGAACATGCGCTTGAACGAGCGCTGGTTCTGCAGCAGGAAGGCGGCGACGAGGGCCGTGGCCAGGCCGAAGGCGAGCAGGAGGTCCGAGATCGCCGCCGGGACCGGCGTTCCGAGCACGGCGAACACCCGCAGGAAGGCGTACAGGGCCGTCGGCAGGAGTACGCCCGAGAACATCGCCGAGACCGGCGACGGCGCCTCGGAGTGGGCGTCGGGCAGCCAGGTGTGCATCGGGAAGAGGCCGATCTTCGTGCCGTAGCCCACGAGGGCGAGCGCGACCGCCATCTCGACCGGGAGCGTGAGCGCGGGCGGATGCGCGGCCAGCGCGAAGGCGTTGAGGGTGCCGGTGTCGGTGTACAGGAGCAGGAGCGCGAACAGCGCGATCGTGAGCCCGGCCGACGCGATGAGCGTGTAGCGCCACGCCGCCTCGACGCTCGTCGGCTTCCGCTCGAGGACCACGAGGAGGGCGCTCGCGACCGTCGTCGCCTCGATCCCGATCCACATGAGGCCGAGGTCGGAGACGACCAGGACCGCGATCATGGCGAAGGCAAACGCCCCGAGGAGCGCGTAGTAGATCTGCGGCGTCAGGAACGGGCGGGTGACGCCGCTGAGGTACCGGGCCGAGTACCAGGTCGACGTGGCGTACACCCCCGTGACCATGAGGAGGAACAGCTCGCTCAGGGAGTCGAGCCCGAGGTACGGCCCGTACGTCCCGCTCGCCCCGCCCGCGAGCAGCGCGACGGCGGCGAGGAAGGCGAGCACGGCGCCGGTGCGGGCCGCCCACTGGCTCGCCCGGGCGTTCGGCAGGAGCGCGAGCAGCGCCGCGGCCGCCGGCGCGAGGAGGACGAGGAACAGCCAGAACGCCGGTCCGGGGAGCGTCATCCGGTGAGCTCCTCGAGGCCGGCTTCCTCGGGGGAGCCGGTGACGTCGCGCTGGATCGAGAGGATGACGCCGACGAGGACGACCCCGAGGACGTCGAGGAAGACCACGACCTCAACGAACAGGGGGAAGTTCCGGGCGAACAGCGCCCCCGCGTAGACGACCGCGTTCTCCTCCTCGAGGTAGCCGATCACCTGGACGAGCGTGTTGCGGCGGGTCGCCAGCATGAGGAGGCCCTCGACCAGCAGGACGAACGGCAGCGCGGCCCCCGGCTCCGGGAAGATCCCCGCGAGCGTCTGCTGGAAGACGAACCACGCGATGATCGCGAGGGCGACCGCCGCGAGCGCGTGCCCCGTGACCCGGTGGGCCGCATGGAGCTCCCGGACCCGCCAGCGGAACGCCCGGATCTGCCGGCGGAGGACGAACGGGATGAAGACCGCCCGGATCCCGACGGCGAGCCCGGCGAGCAGGAGGAGGTCGACGTTGCCCTCCACCCAGGCGAGCCAGCCGAGCAGCGCGGCGAGCAGCAGCGACTGGAAGGCGATGCCGGTGATGAGCGGGTTGACGAACGACTCCGACTGCAGGTAGAGCGCGGTCAGCAGGATGCCGACCCCGAGCAGCGCGACGACCTCGGGCGTGCTGAGCACCTACGGCACCCCCAGCACGGCGAACGCGAACACCGAGAGGATCGCGAGCGAGAAGGAGAGCGCGAGGAAGTCGCGGATCTTGAACAGCCGCACCTTCGCGACCGTCGCCTCGACGACGACCACGACCCCGAGCAGGAGGAGGAGCTTCGCGAACAGCACCCCCACGTTCAGCCCCGCCCCGAGGACCGTCGGCGCGGCGAACATCCCCCACGGCAGGAGGAAGACGTTGAGGAACACGGAGTAGAGGAGGAACTGCTTCATCCAGCCGTTCCACCGGAGGACGCCGAGGTACGGCCCCGAGTGCTCGTAGATCCGGCCGTCGTCGATCATCCCGAACTCCATGAGTCCGGCGCTCTCGACCGGCAGCTTCCCGGTCTCCGCGAGCAGCAGCAGGAAGAAGGCGGCGGTGACGAGCAGGTGCGTGGGCGAGAGGTACGCCGAGGTCGAGGTCGCGAGGAGGTTGTTGGTGACGTACGGGTTGTTGGTGCCCGTGATGACGGCGACGGCGAAGAACACCATGATCAGCGTCGGCTCCGCGAGGGCGGCGAAGGAGACGGTCCGGCTCGCGCCCAGTGCGGTGTAGTTGCTGCCGGCGTCGAGCGCCGCCAGGAGCGTGAGCGCGCCGGCGAGCCCGAAGAGGAGGCCGCCCCCGAGGAAGTCGACCGTCGAGGCGAAGGGGATCGGGTACGGCGTGATGATCGGCACGACGACCGCGATGACGAGGTAGGTGCCGAAGGCGAGGAGCGGCGCGGCCCGGAAGACGAGAGACGAGCCGCTCGGGAGGAGGCGCTCCTTGCGCAGGTACTTCGCGAGGTCGAAGTACGGCTGGAAGATCGAGGGGCCCCGCCGCGACTCCGTCCAGGCCTTCCACCGCGCCGCGATCCCGGCGATCAGCGGGCTGAGCAGGAGGACGGTGAGCGCCTGGAGAACGTTGACGACCTGCGGGACCGGGTTCACTGCGCCTACTCCTTCGTTCGGGAGCAGGCGTCATTGGCCCGGGGGCGGTTCGTCGGGCGCGGCCCGACCGGCGGACGCCTCCGCCGGACTAGAAGTGACGCGGGCCAGTACTTAGCCGTGCCGGCCGCGGCGCAGACCGGCCCGCCCGAACCGCCTACCGGATGTAGTTCTGGGTCGTCGCGAGGTCGAACCGGGTCACGACCTTGAGCCGCTGCCCGTCGCCCCCGGGGGCCCAGGCGAGGAAGGGGTACTGCTGCCACAGGTCCCCCTCGGCCATGGCGGTCGCCAAATGGTGGGCGCCGAACGCCGCGCGCGTGACCTCGGCGGTGACGCGCCGGACGGCCCGCTCGTCGAGGTAGCCGAGGGAGTGCAGATACTCGTGGGCCAGGATCACGTAGACGAACGAGTTGAGCTCGAGCGGCGACGTGGCGTGGGCCCGCATGGCGGCGACCAGCCCCTCGTTCAGCACGATGAGGTTCCCGGTCACCTGCCAGTACGCGCCGATGGACGGCGGCAGGTTCGCGAGGCCGAGCCCCAGGCCCGGCCGCTCCCGGCCCAGCACGGAGCGCACGGCGCCCCGCACGACGCGGAAGACCGCGTCGTAGTCGGCCGGCCGTTCGAGCAGGGAGGCGAGCGCCGGGGCGAGCGACGGGGCGGCGGACGGCCCCGGGGGGGAGGGACGAGAGGATCGGGGGCCCCGGTCCGCGAGGGTCGTGCGCGCGCTCATCACCATCGAGAGGTCCGCCGGACCGATATAGGCTCAGTTACGCACACGCCACGTGCCTACCCGACCCCGGGGCCGACCCGAGCCGTGAGGCGACCCTATGAGCCGACCCGCCTAGGGAGGGTCCCATGCCCGACCCCGAGGAGGTCGTCTTCCCGAGCCGCCGCGAGCGGTTCGAGGACCGGCGCAAGGAGGGGCAGCAGCGAAAGGTCCTCGACGAGTTCTTCGACCACGCCACCCTCCTCGCGGTCTCCCGGCTGATCACGCGCGGAGTGCTCGACTCGGTGGACTTCCCGGTCGCGACCGGGAAGGAGGGCGGGGTCTTCCGGGCGTCGAAGGGGTCCGACTTCCGGGCCGTCAAGATCTACCGGCTCAGCAACACGACCTTCCGCCACCTGCCGCCGTACGCCCTCGAGGACCTGCGCCGCGAGGCGAGCGTCCGCAACTTCGGCGGCCTCGTGCTCGCGTGGACCCGGCGCGAGCACACGATCCTCGGTCGGCTCACCGACGCCGCCGTCCACGTGCCGCGCCCCTACGCCCACCTCCGGAACGTGCTCGTGATGGAGTACCTCGGCAACGACGAGGGACCTGCGCCGAAGCTCACCGACTACCGCGTCGCGGACCCGCAGCGGCTGTACCGCCAGCTCGTCCACGAGATCCGGGCCATGGTCGTCGACGCGCAGCTCGTGCACGGGGACCTCTCGCCGTACAACACGCTCTACTTCGACGGCCATCCGTGGATGATCGACGTCGCCCAGGCGGTCGCGCGGGAGCATCCGCAGGCGCGGGAACTCCTCGAGCGGGACCTTCGCAACTTCGCGAAGTTCCTGCGGCACGCCGGCGCGGACGTCGACGTCGCCGAGTTCCTGCGCGCGGTCGGCGGAGCGACGGTCGGCCCGCCGGCGGCGGAGGCGTGAGCATGCCGACGCTCTTCGCCCGGGTACCCGAGGACCGCATCGCGGTCGTGATCGGCGCCGGAGGGCGGACCCGACGGGAGATCGCGGAGCGTACGGGCACCCGGCTCGAGATCGAGGCCGACGAGGGCGAGGTCGAGATCACGGGGCGGGACGACGATCCGATCGGCGCACTCCGGGCCCGCGACATCGTCCTCGCGATCGGGCGCGGGTTCTCGCCGGAGCGCGCGATGCGACTCCTCAAGGAGAACACGTACCTCGGGATCCTCGACATCAAGTTCACGACGGGCAAGCACGAGAAGGCCGCCCTCCGGCGGATCCGCGGGCGCGTGATCGGCACGCGGGGCCGCGCCCGGTCCCGCATCGAGGAGCTCTCCGGCTGCTCGATGAGCGTCTACGGCTCGACGGTCGCGCTCATCGGCGACGAGGAGCAGCTCGAGCGAGCGACCCGCGCGGTGGAGCTCCTGCTCAAGGGCAGCGAGCACTCCTCCGTATTCCACCTCCTCGCCCGCCTGCGTCGGGAGGACGCCGCCGCAGACGCGCTCGCCGGCCCCGCCGCCGACGACGACGGAGCGTAGCCGTGGCGAAGACGGTCGCGCTGGACGCGCCGGCCCTCGCGTTCGCGCGGAGGGCGTTCCAGCGCTACTACGCCACGGCCGCCATCGCCCCCCCGCCGCGGCTCGCGCGCCGCGAGTTCGCGGCGTTCCCGTTCGCCGCCGAGACGCTGATGCGCCGGCACGCCACGCTGCGGACGCCCGAGGAGTTCCGGGACTTCCTCCGGCGCGAGGTGCCGCGGCACGTCTACTACTCGAGCGCGTACTACCGCGCGCCGGCCGAGACCTCGATGGCGGCGAAGGAGTGGCTGGGCGCGGATCTGATCTTCGATCTCGACGCCGACCACCTGCGCGGGGCGGAGACGCTCGACTACGCGGGCCAGCTCGCGCTCGTGAAGCGCCGGCTGATCGAC
>Ga0335072_10013173_pt1 | contig 11788 bp, 8 predicted proteins | sample Lox_Sample_21_FD_206725 | JGI IMG/M metagenome (GOLD analysis project Ga0335072, IMG submission 206725) | Soil microbial communities from Loxahatchee National Wildlife Refuge, Florida, United States - Lox_Sample_2.1 | ecosystem: Environmental > Terrestrial > Soil > Wetlands | place: USA: Florida...
ACCGTCTTTTGCAGGCCCTGGACGATCCAGGGCTGGCGCCCGCTCTCGGTCAGCAACCACCCGGTGGTGTTCATCAGGAACGGCGTGAACACGAACCACACCCCGAGCGTCAGGAACAGCCGCGACCTGCGCAGCCGGTTCTTGTGCAGCAGCCACACTCCCCACAGCGACAGCAACAGGACGAGCGTCCCGAGGCCCGCCATGATCCGGATCGACCAGTACTGGATGAAGACGTCGGGGACGTAGTTGCCGGGCCCGTACTTCGCCTGGTACTGGGCCTGAAGCTGGTGAAGACCGATGACCTCGCCGTTCCACATGTTGGTCGCCAGGATCGATAAGAGATGAGGGATCTCGATGATCTGCGAAGGCGTCTGGTCGTTGGCCCCGCCGCCGATCTGGAACAGCGAGAACGAGCACGGCTTGCAGGTGTTCCACTGCGCCTCGGCGGCGGCGATCTTCATCGGCTGATACTTGGCTTCGATCACGCCAAGCTGGTTGCCCACCGACAGCTGGATCACGATCGCCGGGACGAGGACGATCAGAGCCAGCTTGGCAGGGCGGTGGAACAGCTCGACGTGGTCACCCTTGCGCAGGTACCACGCGGACACCGCGAGCATCACCAGGCAACCGGTGACCAGCGACGCGAGCAAGACGTGCGCGTACCCCCACACGAATGTCGGGTTTACGAACAGCGCCCACACGTTGGTGAGGACGGCTGCGCCCTGTTTGTCGATCTTGTAGCCGACCGGATGCTGCATCCACGAGTTCGCGATCAAGATGAACATCGCGGACAGCATCGTGCCCGCGGACACCGCCCAGATGCAGGCCAGGTGGACTCGCTTGGGCAGCCGGTCCCAGCCGAACACCCACAATCCGAGGAACGTCGATTCCAGGAAGAACGCGAGGATGCCCTCCATCGCCAGGGGCGCTCCGAATACGCCGCCGACGAAGCGCGAGTACGTCGACCAGTTCATCCCGAATTGGAACTCCTGAACCAGTCCGGTCACCACGCCGATCGCGGCGTTGATCAGCAGCAGCGTGCCGAAGAAGCGCGTCAGCCGCTTGTAGTCCGGGTTGTCGGTCCGGTACCAGATCGTCTGGAGGATCGCGACCAGAAACGCCAGGCCGATCGTGACCGGGACGAAGAAGAAGTGGTAGATGATCGTGATCGCGAACTGCCAGCGAGCCAGGTCGTTGGTCATTCGGATCGGTTCCCTCGGTCAGCTGCCGACCGAGGTCGTGGGCGCCGTTCCCGATGATGTGACCACCGGGTCGTCGTCCCAGTTGATCTTGGCCGCGTCTCCGCGATCGATGACCTGCGCGCCGCCGGTGGCGGTGAACCCGTCCCAGGCCCAGTTGACGAACGCCTCGACCTTGGCCCGCGTCCCGGTCATCAGGCTGGCGTGCACGCCGAGCCACGCCATATGCGCAAGCTCACCGTGGATCTCGTGATGGCGCTTGCCGACCTCGGCGATCGCGGCGCCGCGCCCGATCATCGCCATGATCCCCTTGTCCTTGTAGCGGAAGTCCTTGGGCTCCTTGCCTTTGAACGTGGCGATGATGTTCTCTGCGGCCCAGATCCCGCTCTGCTGGGCGACCGATCCGAGTTGAGGGAGTGGCTCGCCGTCGGGGCCGGTGATGTTCGCGATGTCGCCGACGAAGTACACGCCCGGGAACTGGGAGAAGGTCAGGTCCGGCTGAACGTCGACACGCCCGCCGCGTCCCTGAGCGAGCCCACAGTTCTCAGCGACGGCGGCGGCCTTGATCCCGCCGCCCCAGATGACGCAGCGGGTGGGGAGGACGGTTCCGTCGGAGAACAAGGTGTGGCCCGACGCGACTTCCTTCACGCCTGTCCCGAGGTGAATCTCGACTCCCTTCTCTTCAAGGATCTTGGCCACGTACTCGTGGGCGGTGTCCGAGAACGGCTTGAGCAGCGCATCGCCGTAGTCGAGCAGGCAGATGCGGGCCTTGCTGGGGTCGAGGTTCCGGTACTCCTCGGGAACCGTCTCCTTGACCATGTCGCCGATCGCGCCGGCGACCTCGACGCCGGTGGGACCGCCGCCGACGACGACGACGTTGAGCGCGCCGCGGTCGACCAGCGACGGATCGCGGTCGACCTGCTCGAACAGGCCGAGGATGCGCGAGCGCAACTGCATCGCGTCGTCGAGCGAGTAGAGCGGGAACGAGTGCTCCGGCGCGCCCGGGGTCCCGAAGAAGTTCGGCGCCGACCCGGCGGCCATCACCAGCACGTCGCCCGTCCAGGTGTCGCCGTTGGCGGCGCCGACCGTACGCGTCGGCAGGTCCACGTGCGTGATCTCGGCGAGATGCACGTCGACGTTGTCCTGGTCGGCGAACACCTCGCGCAGCGAGTTCGCGACGTCGGTGGCGGACAGCTGGGAGGTGGCGACCTGGTACAGCAGCGGCTGGAACGAGTGGTAGTTGTTGCGGTCGATCAGCGTGATGTGGATGTCGTCGTGCTCGGCGAGCTTCAGCGCGCAGCCGAGGCCGGCGAACCCCCCGCCGACGATCACGACGCGGTGCTTGTACTTCTCATCAGGCATGGGCGGGCTCCGGTTGTGGCACGCCTGCTCCGAGGCGCTCGAGAAGGTGGTCGCCGACGCGGATCGCATTCGCCATCGCGGTCAGCGCCGGGTTGACCGCGCCGATGCTCGGGAAGAAGCTGGTGTCGACGACGTACAGGTTGTCGACCTCGTGGGCGCGGCAGTCGGTGTCCAGCACCGAGTTCGCCGGATCGGTACCGAACCGGCAGGTGCCGGCCTGGTGGGCGCACCCGGCGACGGGGATCTCGTTCTTCAGGTACGCGTGATGGGGGAGCAAGTGGTCGTGGTGCATCCCGAGATCGCCGAGGATGTCCTTGAGCTTTCCGAACAGCCGATCCTTCGCCTCATCGTTGCTCGGCTTGTAGTCGATGACGATGTTGCCGTCGCGTGCGAGCGTCACCCGGTTGCGATCGAGCGGCAGGTCCTCGGTCGAAAGCCAGAAGTCGACGGCGTGGCGCGCGACCTCCTCGAGCGACCACGTGGGCGCGAACCGCGTCTCGCCGGGCTTCTCGCCGCGGAACATCGGCGCCTGGGACTTCCCGACCATCTGGATGTTCCCGAGCGGGAAGTCGAAGTCCTCGCCGCCACTGAAGTAGAAGTCGTTGACCCCGAGCGTCTTCTGAAAGACGGTCGGGTTCTCTTCCTTGGACAGCGCCAGCACGGCCTGGCTGTTGTGGAACATGTAGTTGTGGCCGACCTGACCGGAGCCGTTCGCCAGGCCGTGCGGATGGGCGTCGGACGCCGAGGCCAGCAGCAGCTTGGCGCTGTTGGCGGCCCCGCAGGAGACGACCACGACGGCGGCCTGATAGGTCTCGGTCTCACCGTCATGCTCGACGACGACGCCGGTGACCTCGTTGCCGGCGCTGCTGCACTCGAGGCGCACGGCGCGCGCGTTCGTGAGCAGCGTGACGTTCGGGTGCTCGAGCGCGGGACGGACGGAGATCACCTCGGCGTCGGACTTGGCGTGAACGACGCACGGGAAGCCGTCGCAGTTGTTGCACCGCACGCACTTGCTGTAGGGCATGTTGCTCTCGTCGAGCAAGACCCCGCACGGGGCGTGGAATGGGTGCAGGCCGGCCTTGGCGAGGTCGTCCGAGAGCTGCTGGATGCGAGGCTCGTGCGACACGGCCGGGAACGGATACGGGCCGCTCGACGGCGGCTCGGTCGGATCCTCGCCACGGGCCCCGTGCACCTGGTAGAGCTGCTCGGCCTTCGCGTAGTACGGCTCCATGTCCTCGTAGGAGATGGGCCAGGCGGGCGAGATCCCGTCGTGGTGCTGGAGCTCGCCGAAGTCCTCCGCGCGCAGCCGGTACAGCGCCGCGCCGTACAGCTTGCTCGCGCCGCCGACGTAATAGTGAACCTGCGGCTGGAACGGCGTGAGATCCGCGTAGTACCAGGTGTCGGGGGAGATGTAGCGGCCGTCGACGAACACGTCCTCCGCCCGCCAGTTCTGCGGCTCGCGGGGGAGCCAGCCGCCGCGCTCGAGCAGGAGGATCCGCTTGCCCGACGGCGCCAGGTGGCGGACGAGCGTGCCGCCGCCGGCGCCGGACCCGATCACGATCACGTCATAGTCGCTCATCCGGCCAGCTCCTGGATTCGCTCTTCGAGGATGATCCGTCCGGCCGCCTCGACCAGCGCGAGATGCGAGAACGCTTGTGGGAAGTTCCCAAGGTGCCGGCCGGTGTCGGCGTCGAACTCCTCGGCGTACAGCAGCAGGGGCGAGGCCACCTTGGCCAGCCTCGTCATCAGGTCGCGCGCGCGCTGAATCTCGCCGATGATCGCCAGCGCTGACACCAGCCAGAACGAGCAGATCACGAACGTCCCCTCCTTGCCGGACAGGCCGTCGTCGGTCTCGTCGGTCTTGTAGCGCAGCACGAAGCCGTGGTCGGTGAGCTCGCTTGCGATCGCGAGCACGCTGGCGCGCAGGCGTTCGTCGTCGCCCGGCAGGAAGCCGAAGATCGCCGCCAGTAGCGTCGATGCGTCGAGCGACTCGGTGTTGTAGTGCTGGACGAGCACGCCGCGCTTGTCGACGCCGTGCTCGAGGATGTCGGCCTTGATCTCGGCGGCGACCGCGCTCCATTCGGCGGCGAGTTGATTCTCGCCGCGTATGTCCGCGAGCTTGGCGGCGCGGTCCATCGCGACCCAGCACATCAGCTTCGAGGAGACGTAGTGCTGCGGCTTGCCGCGGGCCTCCCAGATCCCCTGATCGGGCTTGCGCCACACCGCCTTGGCGCACTCCGCCTGGTCCTTGATCAGCGGCCACAGCCGACGCGGGAGCCGCTGGCTGCGCCGCGTGTGCAAAAGGACCGAGTCCAAGGCGGCGCCGAACACGTCGTTCTGGCGCTGGTCGAACGCGCCGTTCCCGATCCGGACCGGTCGTGCCCCGGCGTAGCCGGAGAGTTCGTCGAGGAGGTGCTCGGTCAGATCACGCCGGCCGTCGATCCCGTACATGATCTGCAGCCCGCCGTCGTCGTTGCGCTCGAGGTCTGCGATGAACTGCATGAACTCGTCGGCCTCCCAGTCGAGGTCGAGGTAGTGCAGCGCCTGGAGCGTGAACGTGGAGTCGCGAATCCACGTGAAGCGGTAGTCCCAGTTGCGCTCCCCACCCGGAGTCTCCGGCAGCGAGGTCGTCAGCGCGGCAACCGTCGCGCCCGTGGGCATATACGTCAGCCCCTTGATCGCGAGCGCCGAGCGCTGGATCAGCGGACGGAACTCGTGGTCGGGAATCCGGGCCCGTGACAGCCAGTGACGCCAGAACCGCGTCGTCGCCTTCAGCTGCGCGTTCGCGTCCTCAACGGTGGTTGGCACCTGCGCGCCCTCATCCCACGAGAGCGCGACAAACAGCTCCTCGCCCTCGTGGAGCACGTGCCGGGCGCGGACGTGGTTGGCTTCGACGCCGAGCAGTAGGTCGGTCTGTAGGCGCATCGATTGGCCGGCCCCGGTCGCGTCCGCGCGGTGGCGATCCGGACTCAGCGTCCACTCGGCGGGCGTGCGGCCGAAGTCGAAGCCGGGCTCGCATACGAGCTCGATCTCGACGTTGCCGTCGATGCACTTGACGGTCCGGACGAGGACGTGGTCGGCGTCCTCGTCGGTCGGAGGGCGCGTGTGCGGAGTGATCGTGTCCTCGCCGCGCCGGGGCCCCATCGTGAGCGCGTCGCGTACTTCGGCCCACCCCGACGGCGTCTTCCACGCGGTGACCAGCGTGTTCGTCCCGGGCTCGTACGCGCGGCCGCTCGGCACGTTGATCCCGAACGGCCCCAGCCGAAACGCGCCCGCGCCGCGGTCCAACAGCGACCCGAACACGCTCGGGGAGTCAAACCGCGGGATGCACAGCCAGTCGATTGCGCCGTCGGGCGCGACCAGCGCGCCGGTGTGGCAGTCCGACAGGAACGCGTAATCGGCGATCGGCGTGAACGGCGAGGGCGCCGCGGCGCTTTGCGGCATCGAGATGACGGTGCCGGTGGCGGCGGCTGCCGCTGCCGCCGCGTGGCCGTCGCGCTGCGCGTTCTTCTTGGCCTTGGTCGAGCTCATGACACCACCCACGGCCCGTGCCAGCCGCCCACGGCTCGCACGAGTTGATCGGCTTCGGTCGGACCCCACGACCCCGGTGCGTAGCCGTGGACCGGCGGCGGGTGCTCGAGCAGCGGCATCATGACCCGCCACGTCTCCTCGACGACGTCCTGCCGCGTGAACAGCGCGCTGTTCCCTTCGAGCGCTCCGTGGAGCAGCACCTCATAAGGCGTTGGGCCCTCGCCGCCCTCCTGGGCGAACTCCATGTCGAGCGTTATCTCCTGCGGGCCGCCCTTGTCGGCTCGATGCGCGTCGAGCGTGAACCGGATCCCGGTGATCGGGTCGAGTTTGATGATCAGCTGGCTCGCGACGGGGGCCCGGTTCCCGAGCGACGGCAGGAAGCCGAGTCGCGGTGGGTGGCGGAACACCAGGCGTACCTCGGTCTGCGTGACCGGCAGTCGCTTCCCCGTACGGATGAACCACGGCACGCCGGACCAGCGCCAGTTGTCGATCTCGAGCCGCATCGCGGCGTACGTCTCGGTGGTCGACCCGGACGCGACACCGTCGATGTTCAGATAACCGTCGTACTGCCCGCGGACGTAATGCTCCGGTTTGGCCTCGGGCATCGAGCGGAACACCGCGAACTTCGCGTCTTTGAGCGTGTCCGCGTCGTTCCCGGCCGGTGCCTCCATCGCGGCGGCCGCGAGCAGCTGCATCAGGTGGTTGACGACGACGTCGCGCAGCGCGCCGACTGGGTCGTAGAAATGGCCGCGATCCTCGACCCCGAAGCTCTCCGCCATCGTGATCTCGACCGCGGCGACGTGGTTGCGATTCCAGACCGGCTCGAGGTTGGAGTTCGCGAATCGGAGGTACAGGAACTCGTCCAGACCCATCTTTCCGAGGAAGTGGTCGATCCGGTAGAGCTGCGACTCGTCGATGTACTGGTGGATCTCGGCCGCGAGCTCGCGGGCCGAGTCGAGGTCGTGGCCGAACGGTTTCTCGACCACCACGCGGGCAGGCTCCTTCGTCAGCCCTGCGTCCGTCAGGCCCTTGATCACGCGGCCGAACAGGAACGGCGGGATCTCGAGGTAGAACACCGGACACTTGGCGTCGCCGATCGCCTGGGCGACCCGCTCGTAAGTCCCTGCGTCGCCAAAATCGCCGGCCAGGTATGACATCCGGCCCATCAGCCTGTCGAACACCGTCTCGTCGATGTTGGTACCGCAGTTGGTGATCGCGTCGCGGGCATGGCTGCGCAGATCGTCTGCCGACCAGTCGCTGACGGCCACGCCGATGATCGGGCAGTTGAGCAGGCCTCGCTGCTCGAGGCGGTAGAGCGAGTTGAACGTCATCACCTTCGCGAGGTCGCCGGTGATCCCGAAGATCACGAACACGTCGGCGACGGCCTGACCGCCTGTCGTCTTGCCGGTAGCTGTCGTACGAGGGCTGGATCCGACTGCGGTGCTCATAGTCCGTCCTTCTTCGGCGATAGATCGGCTCGGTCAATGGTCATTCTCGGTGATCGAGGCGGCATCACCTCATCTGGGTGAAAGTGCGCGGGGCGCTTGCAACAGGCCCGCTACAGGCCCAGCATCCCGAGCGGCTACTGTTTGCAACGGGTTGCAATCCAACCCGATCTTCATATAAACCGCCCACGTAGAGGCCGTCCGGGGAACCAGGCTGAGTCGTGAGTAGCGAGATCGCCGCCAGCGAAGCGGAGCGCAGAGCGCTCGAGCACGCCGAATCGGCCACCGTTCGCCGCATCGCCGGCCCCGGCGGTCGGCTTGCGCTGGTCCCTGCCGCCGTAGCGCGGCTGTGGGCGTCGATGCCGCTGGCCCTGCGGCTCGGTGCGGTCGCGCTGCTGGCCGCGTGCGCTGCGACCGGGGTGGGGCTGCTCACGGCGGCGAACCCCGCGGCACGGCCGCCGAATCTCGCGGTCGAGATCCGGGTGGTGATGATCGTCGCGCTGATCGCGGCGGGGCTGTACGCGCAGACGAACCGGATCCAGGCGCGGATGGGCGGGCTGCTGGTCGGGGCCGGGCTGCTGTCGTCGCTGTGGCTGCTCAACGGATCGAGCAACCGTGTGCTGTTCAGCATCGGCGTGCTGTTCGTCGGCGTGATGCCGCTCGTGTTCGCGTACCTGATGCTGGCCCACCCGACCGGCCATCTGCCGTCGCGGATCGAACGGCGGTTCCTGTCGCTGACCGGCGGGGCGATGGCGGTCCTGTGGGTGTTGGGGATCGTGATGACGCTGCAGCCCCCACTCCGGACTCCGCTGGTCCAGTGCGGTCCTCACTGCCCGAACAACGTGTTCTCGCTCGGATCGGCGACCGAGGCGATCGTCCCCGTGCAGGCTGCCCTGACGCTCACCTGGCTGGCGGTCACGATTGGCACACCGGTGCTGCTGACGCGCCGCGCGCGTGCGACGTCAGCCCCGGTGCGCCGCTCGCTCACGCCGGTCTGGTTCACCGCGACGGCCGCCGCCGTGCTCCTGATGACCAGCATGCTGTTCCACGCCGCGGGAATGCATGTGTGGACGACGCTGGGGGCGATCTACATCTCGCTCGTGGCCCTGCTTCCCGTGGCGATCCTGGTCGGCCTGGCCAACGAACGGCTGTTCATGGGCCAGGCGCTCGCGGAGTTCGTCAGCGGGCTGGCGAGGATGCCGAAGGCCGACCCGGAGTCGCTGATGGCGGCGGCGCTCAGAGACCCGTCGCTGAAGGTTGCCTACCGGCGCCCGGGACGCGCCACGTACATCGACTCCGCCGGCGTCCCGATCGACGAGCTGCCGGACGATATGGCGATCACGTGGATCGAGCGCGACCGCCAGCCGGTCGCCGCGGTCATGTACGACGAGGACCTGTCCGGCTACGAGCGGTTCGTCCAGGCCGCCGGCGCCGCCGCGCTGATCCGGCTCGAGAAGACTCAGCTCGAGGCGGACCTCAAGGCCTCGACCGCCGACCTCGCCGCGTCGCGAGTCCGGCTGATGGAGATGGCCCACAATGAACGCCGGCGTCTCGAGCGCGACCTCCACGACGGCGTTCAGCAGCACCTCGTGGGGCTGCGGATCAAGCTCGACATGGCCGCGGAGACGTTCCGCGAGGATCCGGTGCGCGGCGAGCGCGCGCTCGCGTCGGTGGGGCGCCAGATGGACGACGTGCTCCAGGAGCTGCGCTCGCTGGCGCGGGGCATCTATCCGTCCTTGCTGCACGAGTACGGCCTGCGGGAGGCCCTCCGGGCGGCGGCTCGGAACTCCCCGACTCCAGTGGCCGTCCGGGCGGCCTCGATCGGGCGCTATCCGGAGGACCTGGAGGTCGCGGTGTACTTCTGCTGCCTCGAGGCGCTCCAGAACGTCGTCAAGCACGCCGGCCCGGACGCGACCACGATGATCACGCTGTCACACGACGGACCGGTGCTCCTGTTCGAGGTGCACGACTCGGGGGTCGGGTTCGATCCCGACGCGGCTCGCCCGGGCAATGGCCTGGTCAACATGCGCGACCGCATCGAGGCGATCGGCGGGACGCTCAAGATCACCGCGCGTCGCGGGCGCGGAACGTCGGTCCGCGGCCGCGTGCCGATCGATTAGGGCGCGGCGGTCGGCCGGCCGGCGCGGTCGGCGAACCCGCGCGTTCACACAACCAGGATGCGCGCCTGTCTGGGCGAGAGGTGTCTGCGCCCTTGCTTGTGGGGCAGCCGGTGGCGAGGCTATGTCGGCACCACTCCGCGCGAAAGGACCCTCTCATGTGTCGCTGGCTCGCCTATTCCGGTTCTCCCATCTTGATCGAGAAGGTGCTCTACGCGCCGACCCACTCTCTGATCGCCCAGAGCCTCCACTCGGACCTCGGCGCCGAGACGACCAACGGCGACGGGGTCGGGATCGGCTGGTATGGCGATGAGGAGACGCCTGGAGTGTTCCGCAGCATCGAGCCGGCCTGGAACGACGAGAACCTTCGCGAACTGGCCGCTCACGTCAAGACCGGGCACCTGTTCGCGCACATCCGGGCGGCGATCGGGTCGCCGGTGCAGCAGACGAACTGCCACCCGTTCCGCCACGGCCGCTGGCTGTTCATGCACAACGGCTACGTCGATGCGCTTCATCAGGTCAGGCGCGATTTGATGATGGCCGTCGACGAGTCGCTCTACCCGCTGATCACCGGGACCGCCGACACCGAGATCCTGTTCCACCTGGCGCTGACGTTCGGCCTCGAGGCCGACCCGCCGAACGCACTCGCCCAGACGATCGGACTGGTCGAGGAGGTCGGCCACCGCAAGGGCGTCAAATACCCGTTCCAGGGCACGATCGCCACGACCGACGGCGACCGCACGTGGGCGTTCCGCTACTCGAGCGAGGGAAAGTCGCGCACGCTGTTCTACACGACACACGTTCCCACGCTGCGGAAGATGTACCCCGATCGAGAGATCCTCGGTGAGGTATCCGACGACGCGCGGCTGATCATGTCCGAGCCGCTCGGCGATCTGCCCGGCGCCTGGAACGCGGTGCCCGAGGGGTCCTGGGGAGTAGTCGGGGGAGACGAGGAGCCGGGGCTACACCCGTTCCGGCCCAAGGCGCCCGCGACTGCGGTCGCGGTCCCGGCCTGACCTTTCAGTCCACGCCCGGGCGTTCGCGGTTCAGTCGACGCCCGGGCGTTCGCGGTTCAGTCGACGCCCGGGACCGGGCGGCCGTTCTCGAGGTACACGCAGTGCTCGGCGCCGGCGGCCTGCGAGAGACGCCGGCGCAGGGGCCCGCTGAGCAACTCGAGCGCTTCGTCGAGTTCGGCCAGCCGGTGGTCTTCGATCTCCGACTCCTGGAGCGTGATCTCGGCTAGGGCTGTGGCCGCGAACGTGCCACAGTCGAACAGGAAGCGCACGCCGCCGGGCCGGTCGGGCCTCGACGTCAGGAAGTCCACGCACACGAGCCGCCCCCGCTCGACGACGAGCCCGCACTCCTCCTCGGTCTCGCGCCGGCATGCGTCCCACGGCGACTCGCCGCCGGGGTCGATCTGGCCGCCGGGGATCGTCCACCCCTTCTTGTACGTCGGCTTCAGGATCAGCAGACGCCCGTCCGGGTCACGAATCAGCGCCCCCGCCGAGGCCGGAATCCGGGGTAGGTCGGAAGGGGGATCGGTCGTCAAGCTCCGGCTAGCTTACGGGCGCGCCGTCCGATCGCGTCGTCGCCGCGGTCGCCGCGGCCTCCGCGGGCCGCGCGGTCGGCGGGGTCGCCGCGGGGGCGCCCATCGTGAGCAGCGTGTCGACCAGGGCGAGCATCTTCGTGTGCGTGCGGTCGTCGTGGGTGCACAGCGAGCGGACCGCGGCCGCGCCGAGGACGTCGAGCGGGGGCTTCGGGCTCAGCGCACGCAGCCGCGCCGGGATCAGGTGGCGCGTCCAGCGTCGCGCCTTGGGCCTGGCCATCCACCCGGTGACGTACTCGGTGCGCGCGCGCTCGAGCTCGGCCGATCCTCGGCTGCCGACGACCTTGGCGGCATAGCCGTACAGATCCTGGCGGCGCTGGTCGTCGATCGAGTCGTTGTAGGCCCTGAGCAGCGAGGCGATCACCGGACAGACCGACGCGGGGTGGTCGCTGAACGGCTCGTCCGCGAGCATCGACGACAGCTCCATCACGCACGCGCCGTGGTCCTTGGACGTGTGCTTGCCCTTGCTGAGTCTGATCGTCTGGTATGTGACTGGGCCCATTACGACCTTCCTATCGTGGTGGTTCT
>Ga0335072_10013175_pt1 | contig 11788 bp, 10 predicted proteins | sample Lox_Sample_21_FD_206725 | JGI IMG/M metagenome (GOLD analysis project Ga0335072, IMG submission 206725) | Soil microbial communities from Loxahatchee National Wildlife Refuge, Florida, United States - Lox_Sample_2.1 | ecosystem: Environmental > Terrestrial > Soil > Wetlands | place: USA...
CAATCATCCGTTCCGTCGAGGCGTTCGGGGCAACCGGCATAGTTTGCCTGCCGGGAACGGTGAATGCGTGGAATCCCAAAGCAGTTCGGGCGTCGGCAGGGAGCCTCTTTCGGGTGCCCCTTGTCAGTGTCGGCGAGCGAGATGCCTTCACTCAATTGCGCGAGGCAGGAGTCCGTATTCTGACCACCACGGTCGAAGGAGCGGAGCCTGCAGATCTTGTAGACCTGGCGGAACCGCTGGCGCTCATTATTGGAAATGAAGGGAACGGCGTTCCGGCTGACTTGGCCTCGAGGTCGGACGGCGCGATCACGATTCCCTGCCCCGGACCAGTCGAGAGCCTGAATGCAGCGGTGGCGGCAAGCGTTTTGCTGTACGAGGCCGCCCGCCAGCGAACGGCCAGGGTTGGTGCTCCAACCGAACGGCGTGGAGGAACGCGATGAGTCTGTTTGATGGGGTCCCTGACTCGCCCGCAGCGGCATTGCACTCCTCCAAAGGTTTGCCTCTCGCGATGGCAGGTGCACCGTTGGCAGAACGGATGCGGCCCAGGACTCTGGAGGAATACGTCGGGCAGGAGCACCTGCTGGGCCCCGGCAAGCCGCTCAGGGTTCAAATCGAACGAGATGATCCCGGTTCGATGATCTTCTGGGGTCCGCCCGGCGTGGGCAAAACGACGCTGGCCAAGATCATTGCGGAAACCACAAAGGCCAACTTCGTCGAATTCTCCGCGGTAATGAGCGGAATTAAGGAGATCAAGCAAGTCATGGCCGCGGCTGCACAGGCGGCCGAAATGCATTCGCGGACAATTCTCTTTGTCGACGAGATTCACCGCTTCAACAAGGCACAGCAGGATGCGTTTCTGCCTTATGTAGAGCGCGGAACAATCCGGCTGATCGGGGCAACAACCGAGAATCCTTCCTTCGAAGTGATCTCGGCTCTCTTGTCGCGTTGCCGCGTGTATGTCCTGAAGCCGCTCGGAGAACAGCAGATCGCCGGACTGTTGCGAAAGGCGCTGGAGGACAAAGACCGCCGGCTTGGCGCTATAGAGCTAACCGCTGATGACGATGCCCTGGAACTGATCGCTGCCTACTCCAGCGGCGATTGCCGTAATGCCTACAACACCCTCGAGGTTGCGGCACAACTTGCGTCAGAGGGTTCGAAGCACATCGACAAAGCAATAGCGACAGAGGCCATTCAGCAGCGGGTGCTGATGTACGACAAGTCAGGGGAAGAGCATTACAACCTGATTTCAGCTCTGCACAAGAGCGTGCGGAACTCCGACCCCGATGCCGCGCTCTACTGGCTCGCGCGAATGTTTGCCGCCGGCGAAGATCCACTTTACCTGGCGCGCCGCGTCGTGCGCATGGCCGTTGAGGACATCGGGCTGGCTGCTCCGGAAGCGTTGAATCTTTGTCTTTCTGCCAAGGAGACAATTGATTTTCTGGGATCGCCCGAAGGCGACCTGGCGCTCGCCGAAGCGGTCATCTATCTGTGTCTCGCGCCCAAGTCGAACTCCGTCTACACAGCTTATAGCGGGGTACAGGCGGAAATCGAACATACTCGGCAGGAACCCGTACCGCTGCACCTGCGCAATGCTCCCACCCGCCTGATGAAAGAGTTGGGTTACGCCGAAGGCTATCGCTACGCGCACGACGAAGAAGGCAAGGTGGCCGACATGGATTGCCTGCCCGATTCCCTGCGCGGACGCACCTACTACCATCCCACCCAGGAAGGCCGCGAGAAGCAATTGGCCCAGCGCATGGAAGAGATTCGAAGGATTCGAACTGGCAAGCGGGAGAGCCGGAAATCCGCGTCTCAGTGACACCTCGCCTTCGATGCCGAGCCTGCGTTTCCTGACTGCAATCTGACGTGACTTTGGTGCGTGACGAAATGATGTCGGTGACGACGAGATTTCGTCACCGAAGCTTCGTCACTTACGCCCGCGCCGATTCGATGCAAAAGACGGAACTTCCCCTAAGTTATTTCCGTTCCATAACTCATGGTTTGTTGATGTGGCGATCGCAACTTTGGCATGCGACTTGCTGTTTACATGGGCAAGCGCGGTCGGTCTTAAACAGAATCGCTGAGGCGCAGAGCAAAACCAAGCTGAACGCCTTCGTGAGAAGGAGCGATTCCAGACCAAAGAATCCAGTTCCTGGAAAGGAACGGCAACCGCAGCAGAATGGAGGGTCGTCATGAAACCGGAATGGAATGAAAATACCTATACACAGCAGTTTGACGGTAGTTTAAGGCGTAGTCCAAAGTCCCGTCCGGCACCCGTGACGACCAGTCTGCGCATGATGAACAACGAAGAGGCTCGCGAAATCCGAAACTATGCGCACCAAGCGCCCCAGGCGCCACGCTATGTATTCGATTGCGGAGAAGATCTTCCGCTGCACCCCAGCCTGCGGGCACTCGGCCGGCATTACTTCACCTGGTAGCTCAATCTAAAGCCAATCGGCGAAATTAAGATACATTAGAGATAGATCAAGCAGTTTGGGGCACGGACAACAAGCCGTGCCCTTTTTACTGCACATTTTCTAACTCAGTCCCGATATTTCACTGAGCAACCATAGGCCCGCGTGTATGGCATGGCAACCGGCCTTCCCGACATCGCTGCGGTTAGAGCATCATTAACGTAGTTATCCGCACCCTGAATGTCGGACTGATCAGGAGTAGGCCGGTTGTCGATGGCACCCGAGTAGATCAGTTTCCCGTTAGGATCAATCACGTACATGTCAGGCGTAGTTTTGGCGGCGTAGAGCCGGCCGAGCTTGCCATCGGGGTCCAGCAACGCGGCGGTCGGTGCCGCATGCATCTTCGCCAGGTAGTCATTTTCTTGCGAAGCTGTAACGTAGCCTTGCGTTCCAGGCGCAGACGAGATCACGGTGAACCAGACCACCCCCTTCTCGGTCCATTCCTTCTGCAGATTCTGCATGTTGCCCGATTCGTAGTGCTTGCGCGTAAATGGGCATCCCTGGTTGTGCCATTCGAGCACCACGTACTTGCCCTTGTACTGGTCAAGCGAGTGCGTCTGTCCGTGTGAGTCGGTCGCGGTGAAATCGGGCGCGGGAGCGTTGACGCGGGCCTGAGCGATCGCCGCGACCGGAAGCAGCGTGAGCGCAGCCGCCGCGAGGATGGCAATCTGAGAACGAAAACGCATGGAAGACCTCCTGCGGGGAACGTCAGAAGGTGAGCCCGAAGGCCCCGAGGGGGCTCACTGCTGATTGGACGCAGCAGCCGCGGTTTGAGTTGAGGAATGAGGCAGCTGGGCGATCGCGCTGGTCACAATCCCCGGGGTAAGAACTTCCGGCAGCAACCGCGGCTGGTTCTCGCCCGGAACGTAAATGGCGTAAGTGGGAACTCCGCTCCGGCCAAGCTTTTCAAGCTCTTGCGTGATCGCATCGTCGTGCTGAGTCCAGTCCGCGCGCATGAGCACGACGTTGGCATCCGCGAACGCTTTTCGCACTTCTGGCTGGCCGAGGGCGACGCGTTCATTCACCTGGCACGAAAGACACCAGCTTGCCGTGAAATCCACAAAAACTGGGCGACCCTGAGACTGATCTCGCGCCACTGCATCCGCCGACCAGGGTTGCCAACCCTTCGCATCCACAGCTGTGACGGAAGGCGATGAGATTGTGACGAGTTGTCCGGGAGCAATGGCAACGATCGCTACAACGGTCGCAAGGATCACGCCCGCAACAACCGTCGCCCATCCCTTCGCCGGCCAACGGCCCAGAAACCATCCAGCGATGGCGAGCAGCAGGAAACTAACCAGCAGCGCTGCAACCATGGCTGCGCCATAAGCATTCGCGATCACCCACGCCAGCCAGATTACGGTTCCAAAAATCAGAACCGACACCGCCTGCTTCAATACTTCCATCCAGGCCCCTGGCCGCGGAAGAATGCGTGTCCAGGCCGGCTGCAGCGTAAGCGCAACGTAAGGCACCGCAAGTCCCAGGGCCAGAGCCGTGAACACAACGAAAGTCACAATCGCAGATTGGGAGAGCGCGTAGCCGATCGCAGCCCCCATAAACGGCGCAGTGCATGGCGTCGCGACAATGACCGCCAGCACTCCAGTGAAGAAGCTCCCGGTGTAGCCCTGCTTCGCTGCCAGCGAACCGCCGGCACTGGTCAGAGTCAAACCAATCTCAAACTGCCCTGCCAGGGAGAGCCCGAGGAAGAACAAGAGCGCGGCCATCAGCGACAGGAATACGGGCGACTGGAACTGGAATCCCCAGCCAAGATGCGCGCCGGCGTCGCGAAGCGCGAGAAGCACCGCCACCAGCGCCCAGAACGAGACTAGAACCCCAGCGGCATAGACGAAACCGTGAACGCGAAGCTTGTGCCGCTCTTCTGCGCCCGATTGCACCAGCGACAGTCCCTTGATGAACAGCACGGGAAAGACGCACGGCATCAGGTTGAGGATCAGTCCGCCAAGGAAGGCGAGACCCGCCGCCTCGAAGATGCCTGGTGGTGAACCGGACCTACCTGGCTTGGTGGAGTTAGCAGCGTTAGAACCGGCACCGGATCCCGTAGACGCTGATGAGGTCGGTTCCGATGCGGTGGCCGAAGGTTCTGGAACCGCCCTCGCCACTCTCGGCGCGCCGGCTGCCGCGATCAATTCGTATGCGCGACCGCCTGACAGCTGCAAAAGTCCGTCAAGCTGTTTGGGATTTGCGGCAAGGTTGTCGTCCTTCTTCAGATCCAGCGTGAGGCCTGTGGTCGTCGGCGTAACCGTCTGCGGCGCAGGGTTCGAGAGAATGTCAGCATCGGCTGGGAAAAAGCTCGCTTCCGTTTCCCGGTGGCCTGTATTCACCGTCATGCGAAACCCGGTTGCCGTTGGCAAGAATCCGATTTTCAACGACACGGGCGGCGGTTGCGGTAGCTTATTCGCCAGACGTTCCCAGATGCCCTGATCCGGCTGAACTGCGGCACTGCCAGAATCTCCCAGCGCAATTGGTCGGGCAATCTCCAGCTCAGCTTTCTCCGGAATGCAGCTTCCCCGGCACACCAGCCAATCAACTTTTGCGTGAAGCACTGCCGAGCCTGCGGCCTGAGCGGCTACGTTCACCTGAAACGGAAACAGGACCTCGTCTTCGTAGCCGAAGTCCATAAGAGGTCCGAGCGGAAGACGTTTCGGAACCGGGAATTCCAGTGGACCCGCAGTGATCCCCTGCGGCAAGGTCCATTTGATATGCGGTGGCTCGCCGGCATCGCCGGGGTTCTTCCAGTAAACATGCCAACCGGGTTCGAGTTTGAAGTACAGTCCGGCGTTATCCGTGCCGGGATGAAACTGCGCACCGGGTGCGATGAGCTGGACATGCACGTGCGGCAGATCGGCAGAACTGGAGTCGGCGACCGCCGGAGCGGCTGCGGTGAGCAGACCAGCGAGCGCGAGGATCAGGCGGAAAAATCGCATCAGAATCGGACAGAGGCCTTCATATTCGACGCTTCCGCCACGTAGTTGGTCGCGACGAGTTGGGGCCATGGCAAATGCATGAGGGCTCAACCTACCCTTTGCGCGTGTTCCCGGAAGATGCACACGTCCTGGACGCATTTCACGCCGGCGGAACGGGCCCGGGCAATGGCCTTGTCGTGGATCACGTCTTCCTGCAACCACAAATACGGGATGCCGAGCCGGATCACGTCTTCCACGATGGGCGGGACGTTTTCTGATGCCCGAAAAACGTCGACAAGATCAACGCCACCGGGGTAATCGCGCTTGGCTGCCTCCTGCGCAGCGTCGAGGTCCGGATAGCACTTCAGGCCAAGAACTTCCCGAAGGCCCGGGTTAACGGGAAAGACGTGGTAACCCTGCGTCACCAGGTATCTGCCGATGTTGTGGCTGGCGCGCCACGGCTTATCACTCATACCCACTACCGCTATGGCCTGCGACTTGCGCAGCATCTCGTTGATGAGCATGGGATCGTTCGACATAGTTGTCAGTCTACCGTTGTCAGTTCTCAGTTCCTGTGCGTTGCCCTGTTCCCGGCTCACTCGTTCCTAATTTCACACGTCCAAATCGTCCTCGCCCGCGGCGACGGCCGTGCCGCGACGCTTGGCCAGCAGATAACCCCGCAGGAACGGCTCGAGATAGCCATTCAGCACCTTGTCCACATCCCCCACTTCGACCTTGGTGCGGTGATCCTTGGCCATGCGATAGGGCTGCAACACATAGGAGCGGATCTGCGAACCGAAGTTGATGTCGAGCTTTGAATCTTCGAGCTTCTTGGTTGCGGCGCGTTTCTTTTCGAGTTCGTACTCGTAAAGCCGCGAGCGCATCATTTTCATTGCCTTCTCGCGATTCTGAATCTGCGAGCGCTCGTTCTGGCACTGCACCACGATGCCTGTGGGAAGGTGCGTCATGCGCACCGCCGAATCGGTGGTGTTCACATGCTGGCCGCCCTTGCCCCCCGAGCGGTAGGTATCGATGCGCAGGTCTTCCAACCTCAGGTCAACCTGGATAGAATCGTCGATCTCCGGCGACACAAAAACCGATGCGAACGATGTATGGCGCCTCTTGGCCGCATCAAACGGCGAAATGCGCACCAGCCGATGCACACCGCTTTCGCCCGCAAGCATTCCAAAGGCGTTCTCGCCGGTAATCGTAAAAGTTGCAGACTTTATGCCTGCTCCTTCACCCGGTTGTTCATCGTTCATCGCCGTCTTGAAGCCCTGCTGCTCCGCCCAGCGCAAATACATGCGCACCAGCATCTCGGCCCAGTCCTGGCTTTCGGTGCCACCCGCTCCGGGATGCACGGTGACGATCGCGTTGAGCGAATCGGTCTCACCCGAGAGCATAGTGCGTGCTTCGAGATCTTCCGTGAAAGTTGCCAACGCCTTGATCTCACGATCGAGGTCGGCTTCAACATTCTCGCCTTCGCGGCCGAGTTCGAAGTAGGCCTCGATATCTCCCGTCCGGCGGACAAGTTCGTCGTCTGCCGCAATCAGGCCTTCCAGCCGCTTGCGGTCGCGCATCAGCGGTTGCGACGCAGCCGGATTGGACCACATGGCCGGGTCGCCAAGCTTGGTTTCGATGTCGGTTAGTTCCCTGCGGAGTCGGGCAGGGTCAAAGATACTCCCGCAGGTCGCGGACTTGATCGCGCACCGGAGCGTAGGCGTATTCGAGATCGTTGAGTGCCACTTTGCTCTTATGACCTGACTTATCAGTAAAGTTGGCGAGCCACCACGTCGCGTCAGCGGACTGCACCTGAGCTTAAGTATAGCGGAGTCCTCGGTGTTAGAGGAGCTAGTGTGGGTCCGGGTAATGTCAAATTAGGACACTACCTGGGTCCGAGACGGAGTTCGCAATTGGCTCTGATGCCACGGATCTAACTACGCTAGCGCCGCTAACTCCGCTAGCTCCGCTTTGCGAAGCTCGCCTTCTTCACCACCCAGACCACAACGCCCGCCGAAGCTATGGCACACACCCACGCAAACACGTCTCCATGAGCCGTGTAGAAGGTCTCGCCGTCCCGAAATCCATACTGCGCCGGAAGTGCGTCGACCTGGTGCCGCGGAATGCTCTGCCGAACCCGCCCATAAGGATCGATGGCCGCGGTAATGCCATTGTTGGTATCCCTCAGCAGCCAGCGCCGGTTCTCGATCGCTCGCATCCGGGCCATGTTCAAATGCTGCCACGGTGCGCTGGTATCGCCATACCACCCATCGTCGCTGATGTTCACCAGCACCTCAGCCCCATGCTGGGCAAAGTGCCGCACCTCGTCGGCAAAGACAGCTTCGTAGCAGATGAAGACGCCGTAACGATGGCCGTTCAGGCGGAAGACTTTACGATCGGTTCCCCGCGAGAACGACGAGACGCGACCCGTCAGTTTGCGGGCGAAGGTAAGGTATTGCTGAAACGGGATGTACTCGCCAAAAGGGACGAGGTGAATCTTGTCGTACCGGCCCACGCGGTTGCCGTCCGCCCCGAAAACCATGGCTGAGTTGAAGTCCAGCCAGGAGCCTTGCTCCTGCGAGTATTCCGCGCCGATGCCGCCAATAATCAGCGGAGCCTGCTCTGCCTGAGCGATCGAGGCCATCGATGTCGCAAAGCGCGGATCGTTGCCAAAGAACGGTGCCGGCGCCTCGGGCCAGACAACGAGATCGGGATGGGTCGGATATGGTGGGCAGATAATTTCGCCCGCGGGCGCGCCGGTCTGCGGAGTTCCGGCAATATAGCTCTTGCACTGTTCCCCTGCCAGCTGTTTCACACCCGCGATGTGCTGTTGCCAGTCCGCCGGACCGAGCCAATTATTGTCGACGCCCACATCCAGATTCGGTTGGATCAGGACGGCGGCGGCCGACGCGGGAGCTCGAGGGGAAGTGTCGCGGATGCCGCTGGCCATCAAGACAATTGCAATTGCTGCGACTGCAATGGTGTTCCACGACCAGCGAGTCGGGCGTTTTCCGCGAACCGCGGCTCCGATTCCAAACACGCCGAACGCAATCAGTGCGTTGTACGCAACTAACAGGAAAGTGATTCCGTAAACTCCGGTCCACGGTGCCAACCGGTTCACCATCCCGTTGTCCACCTGCGAATAGCCCAACTGGTCCCACGGCACACTGGTGATCCGCGCCGCAGCCAGATCCAGCGCCACCCACAAGAACGGCGCAGACGCCAATGCCAGGCTCTGCTTCCCTGTTCCCTGCCGAACCAGCATCACCCCCAGCCCGAACAGTCCCCAATAAAGCCCAAGCACCAGGCTGAACGCGATCAGCAGCAAAGTCGGCGCGCCGCTGGGCATGTCGCCGTAATGCTGCATCGTGTCCCGCACCCAGTAGCAGTTGCCCATGTACCAGAGCACACCAGCCAGGTACGCGACCAGAAAAGCGCGGCGAAGCGGTCGCTTACTACAGCAACATTCCGAACTGAGAATGCCCCACAGCAGGGGCGCCAGCCCGAACCAAGCAAAAACGCTCCGCCACGGCGGCATCGGCCCTGCGATGGGGAACGGCAACTCCAGCAGCGCGGCCGACACCACGGCCGCCGCCCACAACTTCATGGATTGCCAGCGCATACACGGTGGAGTGTAAAGCATCGTGCTTCAAAAGACGCAGACGGCCCAGCCGAAGTTCGCATCTCATCGGTCACGCGACGGATGGGAAAGGCAATCTCCGCGGGCAAATCTGCAGACCCTATGCGGAGATCGGCTCGAGATTGTTTACAATCGTTGTCATGATCCTTGCCATTCTCGCTATGCGATTGCTCGAAGCGATGTTTTTCGTGGGCCTGGCGGGGGCTGCCGTGGTGGTTCTGATTAGCTTTGTCGAAGATTTCAAGGAATTGTTCGGCGAAGAGTAGTTCGCTGCCTCTTTCCCTTGTATTTACAGGCACTTCCGATTCGTTGTTGACGGCGTCAGCACTCGGCACTAAACTCAGCCAAGGGCGCCCGAAAGAAGGCCCTTCTTTGATCATGAGCGGCAGAAACATGCCGGCGCATCAGTAATGGCATCCACACGAACGACCGTAGCCCCTCCGTCAGATCGCGTCCGGCTCATCGTGGCATCCTCGGTGATGCTGACCTTTATCTCCTTCTGGCGAGCCGCCGCCATTGTCCTCAACGATCTCGGTTCCTCGGCGTTTTACGCCGGTGGCATTGCAGAGCAGGCCGTAGGCGCGGCTGCGCCTTGGTTCATTCTCGGCATCATGCTGTTCAGCTTTGCCGTGCGTGCTGTGTACGTCGAAAGCTGCTCGATGTTCACCCGCGGCGGCGTCTACCGAGTGGTGAAAGAGGCGCTGGGTGGCACATTCGCCAAGCTCAGTGTCTCGGCCTTGATGTTCGATTACATTCTCACCGGCCCGATCTCCGGCGTGTCGGCAATCCTCTGCAGTTCGACATGAATTACACCTCCGCGGTCTTCGCGGCGGTCGTCACCATCTACTACTGGTGGCAGAACGTCAAAGGCATCGAGGAGTCGAGCGACAAGGCCCTCAGAGTCATGCAGATCACGACCATCATGGTCATCATTCTGCTGATCTGGGGCACCTACTCTGTGCTCATACGCGGCGCGCACATGCCTCCGGCGCCAATTCCCTCGAACCTGAAGTTCAGCCCGGATGCCCTGGGATTCCTGAAAAAAGCCGGCCTGCCGATCTTCGGCCTCTTCGGCATCATCATGGCCTTCGGACACTCCATCCTCGCCATGAGCGGTGAAGAGAGTCTTGCTCAGGTCAATCGTGAAATCGAGCACCCCAAGCTCAAAAATCTGAAGCGCGCAGCGATCGTCATCGCCATCTACAGCCTGATCTTCACCGGTGGCGCAACACTGCTCGCCTCGATGCTCATCCCTGACGGCCCGCGCACCCAGATCTACCAGGACAACCTGATCGCCGGCCTCGCGATGTACATGGTCGGTCCGATGTTCTGGCGCGTGACCTTCCGCATCTTCGTGGTGTTCGTCGGATTCCTGATTCTCTCCGGTGCGATCAACACCTCGATGATCGGATCGACCGGCGTGCTCATGCGCGTAGCCGAAGACGGTGTACTGACCGACTGGTTCCGCAAGCCCCATCCGAAGTTCGGAACTAGCTATCGCATCGTGAACCTGGTCTTCGGTCTGCAGATGTTCACGATTATCGCCAGCCGGGGAAACGTAATCACCCTCGGCGAAGCCTATGCTTTCGGCGTGATCTGGTCGTTCACGTTCAACAGCCTGGCGATGCTCGTGCTCCGCTGGAAATATCACGGCGAGCGCGGCTGGAAAGTTCCACCGAATATCAAAATCGGCAAAATTGAGCTTCCCGTCGGACTGTTCTGTGTATTTCTCGTTTTACTTTCGACCGCTACGGTGAACCTGTTCACCAAGTCAGTCGCGACAGTAAGTGGCATTGCATTCGCCGCCGCATTCTTTGTCATCTTCACGCTCTCCGAACGCGACAACATGCGCAAGCATGCGGTAACAGCGCGACAGATGAAAGATCACTTCCAGCTGGAACACCAGGACACCATCAGCCGGGAATCCGTCGCCGTCCGGCCGGGCGGCGTGATGGTGACCATGCGCGATGCGAGCAATCCCGTGGCATTGAAATGGGTGCTGGCGCGCACCAAGACCGAAGATCGCGACGTCGTGGTGATGAGCGTGCGCATGATGGGCGCAGGCGGCCCGGAATATCTCAGTGCCGAAGACCAGAGCTTTAGTGAGCACGAGCAATTGCTCTTCACTAAGGCTGTTTCGATCGCTGAGAGCTTCGGCAAGAAGGTTTCGCTCCTTGTTGTTCCGGCGGGCGATGTCTTCGCAGCGCTGGTGCAGGGCGCGAACTCCCTTGAAGTGGACTCTGTCGTTTCCGGGCAGTCTACCTCGATGACAGCCGAGGACCAGGCCTTCCATCTTGGTCAAGCCTGGGAGGCTTTGCCCGAGCCGAAACGGCAGTTCAACTTCTATGTCGTGGGCCAGAACGGCGAGACAAAAGTGTTCTATATTGGGCCACACGCTCCGACGCTTGGGCCCGATGACGTGCAGCTTGTGCACCGCCTGTGGTTGAATATGCGCCGCGATCCGTCAGTGCAGGATCTGCATCATAGCGACATCATCACTTACGCGCTGACGCGGCTGGCCGGGCAGTACGCCCGCGAAAAACAGGAAATCCTGCGCGATCTGCGAAACTACCGCGCTTCCGAGTCCCCTTCGCTCCGCATCGGCGGACAGGAGCTCTCCGGCGTCGGCGCGCCCTCAACTCCTCACGATCAGCAACCGCAGGCAAACAAGGCCCCCAGGGGCGTTTAACTTGCCATTCATCTCCCCTCACTTGCTGAATAGCAAAGCTAACTTGCCACGGTAGAGTTAT
>Ga0335072_10013177_pt1 | contig 11787 bp, 10 predicted proteins | sample Lox_Sample_21_FD_206725 | JGI IMG/M metagenome (GOLD analysis project Ga0335072, IMG submission 206725) | Soil microbial communities from Loxahatchee National Wildlife Refuge, Florida, United States - Lox_Sample_2.1 | ecosystem: Environmental > Terrestrial > Soil > Wetlands | place: USA...
ATAGCCGGTCTCGGCGTGGCTCTGGATGATGGCGAACTCCTCGGGGGTGAGCTTGCCGTGCTTGAGCAGGATGGAGTCCGGGAGAGCCACCTTGCCCACGTCGTGGAGCTGGCTGGCGAGGCGGACGAGCTCGCAGTGCTGCTCGGGGAAGCCGATCTTGCGGGCGAGGATCTCGCAGTAGCTGCTCATGCGCTGGAGGTGATGGCCGGTCTCCTCGTCGCGGAACTCCACCAGGCGGGCGAGCCGGAAGATGGTTTCGGCCTGGGAGACCCATACCTTGGACTCCGAGAGCTGGAGATCCTGGAGGGCGTCCTCGAGGCGGTGGCTGCGGTCCTCCACGGTGGCCTGCAAGCGCTGGGTGAGGCGGCGGCTCTCCAGCTCGCGGCGGCGGCGATGGAGGGCGTTGGCGACGTTGATGACGAGCTCGCCTGAGCCGACGGGCTTGACCATGTAGCCGTAGGCGCCCTGCTCGATGGCGGTCATGGCCAGGGCGGGATCGTCCTCGCCTGTGACCATCACCACGGCGGCGCCGGGATGGTGGCTGCGGATGTGGGCGAGCAGTTCGATGCCGGACTCGCCGGGCATGTTCACGTCAAGGAGCACCAGCTGGTAGACGCTTCGCTGGAGCAGCTCCCGGGCGGCGGTGGCGTCGCAGGCGCCGTCGCAGCTGTAGCCCCGCTCGTGCATCACCCGTTCGGCCCACCGGCGCAGGGGGGCATCGTCGTCGACGATCAGCAGCTCGGTCACGACTGGCTCGCTTCCGCGGGGGCGGTCGCGGGCCGGGAGCTCTCGGGCTGCGGGTCCCGGCCGGGGTCCCGGGTGAGCACCTGGGCGACCTTCGCGAGCAGGGTCTGGCCGGAGAAGGGCTTCTCGATCAGGGTCTCTCCCTCGCCGAGCTTCCCGCCGGCGTCGAGGATGGGCTCGGCGAAGCCGGACATGAACAGCACCCGGATTCCCGGCCGGTGCTCGCGGATGCGGCGGACGAGTTGGGGACCGTGGAGGTGGGGCATGACCACGTCGGAGAGCAGCAGGTCGATGTTGGCCTCGTGGTCGGCGGCCTGGCGCAGGGCGTCCTCGCCGTCGGCCGCCACGAGCACCTGATAGCCGGCGCCCGCGAGGATCCGCAGGGCGACATCCCGCAGCGCCCTCTCGTCCTCCACCAGCAGGATCGTGGCGGGGCCCTCGGCGGGGGCCGCGTGGGCCTCGGCGGGGGCCCGGCTCGGGGCGCGGTCGGTGGCGGGGAGGACGGCGGTGAAGGTGGTGCCGATGCCGGCCTCGGAGTAGATCTGGGCGCGTCCGCCGGCCTGCTGGACGATGCCGTACACGGTGGCCAGCCCCAGGCCGGTGCCCTGGCCGGGGGGCTTGGTGGAGAAGAAGGGGTCGAAGGCCCGTTCTGCCACCTCCCGGGGCATGCCCGTGCCGGTGTCGCTCACCCGCAGCCGCACATGGGGGCCGGCGGAGAGGTCGGGCCGGGAGGCGGCGTAGTCCTCGTCGATGTCCACGTTGGCGGTGTCGATCGTGAGCACCCCTCCGTCCGGCATCGCGTCGCGGGCGTTCACGGCGAGGTTCACGAGGATCTGCTCGAGCTTGCCGGGGTCCATGAGCACCGGGTGGAGGTCCTCCGCGAGGGAGCTGCGCAGCTCTATGTGCTCGCCGAGGCTGCGGCGCAGCAGTTGCTCGATGTCGCCCACCACGTCGTTGACGTCCATCACCTCCGGCTGCACGAGCTCCCGGCGGGCGAACGCGAGCAGCTGGTGGGTGAGCTGGGCGGCGCGCTCGGCGGCGAGGCGCACCTGGTCGACGTCCTCCCGCACCGACCGCCAGCGCCCTCCGCCCGCCTCGCCGGTGGCCCGCTCGAGGTCCTCGGCCACGAAGGCGGCGTAGTTGATGATCACGGCGAGCAGGTTGTTGAAGTCGTGGGCGATGCCCCCGGCGAGCTCCCCGAGGCTCTCCAGGCGCTGGGCACGGTTGCTCTGGTTGCGGTGGTGCTCCTGCTCGGCCTCCGCCAGCAGCCGCTCCCGGTCGCTGGCCAGGGCCATGCGCTCGCTCACATCCCGGATGGCCGCCACCACGATCGCTCCCGCCTCCGTCTGGTGGGCGCCGAGGCTGATCTCCACCGGCAGCTCGCTGCCGTCGCTGCGCCTCGCGCTCAGCACGCTGGTGCCCATCGGCCGGCTCTGAGGGTGGGCGAGGTAGCGGTGGACGTGCTCCCGGTGGACCTCACGGAGACGCTCGGGCAGCAGCATGTCCAGCGGCTGGCCCACCAGCTGCTCGCGGGTGTACCCGAACAGATCGCCCGCTGCCCCGTTCACGAACGCGATCCCCCCGCTCTCCTCCACCCCGACGATGGCGTCCGGTACGAGCTCGAGCAGGTCCGTCTGTGGCCCAACGTCCGTGTCAGAGTTCCACATTACAGGCCTCTTCCACAGATGAAAAGTAGCGCGAGACGCGGACGTTTGCACGCTCGTGCATCCGCCCATCCCCCCTGTGGGCGCCGGCTGCCGGCGAGCCTTCGCTGGGGTCGGCGCGTCGGCGAGCGCCCGCCCGCGAGGGGCCGCCTTTCGCGGGTCTGGCTAGATGCCCTGACCGGGCAGGAACTCGTTGGTGAAGGGAGGCAGGCCGGCGTTGGGGTCGTGGACGATCAGGCCCTGGCCGCGCATCCATTCGCCGAAGCGCCGCCAGGCGGTGGGGTTCTGCCAGCCGTAGGGGTTGCTCGCGTTGGCGGGCTGGGTGGCGGGGATGGTGCGGCGGATGGATTCGAGCTCGAGCTTCGGTTCCAGGGAGGGGTTCGCCTTGACGATCAGATCGGCGGCCGCCTGGGGGTTGGCGCGCACCGCCCGCTGGCCGCGGCTGAGAGCCTGCAGGAAGGCGCGCAGTTCCTGGCCCCGGTTGCGAGCCTCGTCTTCGCGGACCACCAGCACGAGCTCGTCGTAGGTGGGCACACCCGCCTGGTCCACGGGGATCACGAGGGGGGTGCGGTGCATCAGCTGCAGCTGGAGGGCCTCGTAGTTCCAGAAGCCGCCCAGGGTGGCGGCCACCTTGCCGGCGAGCATGGCGGGCACGAGGTTGAAGCCCACGTTCACTTCGTGCACGCTCGCGGGGTTCACGTGGGCGGCCAGCAGCGCGCTGTGCAGCTCGGCGGCCTGGTAGGGGATGCCGGCGGTGCCCACCTGCTTGCCGGCGAGGTCCGCCACGCTCTTGATGTGCTGGTCGGCGAGGGCGATGATGGAGGTCAGCGGACGCTGCACGAGGGCTCCGATCGAGACCAGCTTCAGGCCCTGGTCGCGGGCGAGCAGCAGCTCGGGCTCGTAGGAGATCGCCATGTCCACCTTGCCCGCCGCCAGCAGCTTCAGCGGGTCGGCCGTTTCGGGGGGCGTCTGGGGTGTGACGTCCAGGCCCGCCTGGCGGAAGTAGCCGTTGGCGATGCCCGTGTAGAGGGCGGCGTGGTCGGCGTTGGGAAACCAGTCGAGCATCACCGTGAAGGGCCGCGCGGCGGGCACGGTGGTGACGTCCTGCTCGGAGCCGCACGCCGCGAGGCCGAGCACGAGGGCGCAGGCGAGCAGGCAGGCGAGGCTGATCGCCAATGGGCGTCCGGCGGCGGGTCCTCTCGGGGCCTGTGGGGTGCTCAACGGACCTCTCCTCTCGACCGGTACGCCCACGGCGCGAGCCGGCGCTCGACGAGGGCGAGGGTATAGAAGCAGGCGATGGCGAACAGGAACAGCACGAACGCCGCCGCGTAGGCGCGGGAGGTCTGCAGGGCGGTGAGGTCGGCGTCGATCTCGTGGCCGAGGCCCGCATAGGCGCCGGTGGTGGCGGTCTGAGACTCCGCGATGTAGGCCCCGATGACGGCCACCGTGAGGGCGATGCGGGCGCCGCTGATGGCCGCGGGGATCGCGGCGGGGAGCTCGGCGAAGCGGAAGGCCTGCCAGCGGGAGGCGTCGAGGGTGCGCAGCAGCTTGAGCTCGTCGGGGTCCACCGAGGCGAGGCCGTCCACGGTGGTGACGAGCACGGGGAAGAAACAGATCAGGGTGATGACCGCGAGCTTCGGCAGGATGCCAAAGCCCCACCAGAAGATCAGCAGCACGGCGATCACCGCGATGGGGATCGCCTGGGAGCCCACCGCCAGCGGGTAGATCGCGCGGCGCAGGGGCGGAGAGAGGTGGATCGCCACCGCCAGCCCGAAGCCCACCAGCAGCGCCAGGGCGATCCCCAGCACCACCTCCTCGGCGGTCGGTTTGAGGTTCTGGGCCAGGAAGCCGGCGTTCTGCCACAGCGACACCGCCACTTCGTGGGGGGCGGGCAGCACGAAGGAGTCCACGCCCCCGAGCTCCACATAGGCCTCCCAGGCGCCCACCAGCACCAGCACCAGCACCAGTGGCGGCAGCAGCCGGTGGGCGCTCCCGCGAGCGCTCATCGGGCGGCCTCTCATCACGCGACCTCTCCGCCGGCGAGCGCCCGCAGGGCGCGCTCGCGCAGGGCCACAACTCGGGTGTCCGTGCGGGAGCGGGGCCGGGGCAGGTCGATGGCCAGCTCCGCCACCACCCGGCCCGGCCGGGGGGAGAGGACGGCCACGCGGTCGGCCAGCACCACGGCCTCCTCCACGTCGTGGGTGACGAGCACCACCGTGCGGGGCTCGGCGGCGAGGGCGTGGGCGAGCCAGGTGTGCATCTCCGCGCGGGTGATGGCGTCGAGGGCGCCGAAGGGCTCGTCAAGGCACAGCAGGCGCTTGCCGGACAGGAGGGTGCGCACGAAGGCCACCCGCTGGCGCATGCCGCCGGAGAGCTCGTAGGGGCGGGCGTGCTCGAAGCCGGCGAGGCCGAGCTCCGAAAAGAGGGTGCCCGCGCGCGCGCGCGCCCGCGCAAGAGCCGCGTTGTCGAGCGCGTCGAGCCACGGCAGCAGCAGGTCCCGCTGGGGCATGAGCACCGCGGGCACACACTCCAGGCGGCCCTCGTCGGGCGCCTGCAGGCCGCAGATGAGCTCCAGCAGGGTGGTCTTGCCACAGCCGCTCGGGCCCACCACCGCGAGCAGTTCCCGGGCGCCCGCCGCCAGGGTGACGCCCGCCAGGGCCTGCACGGGGGCGCCGCGGGGGTCGCGGGGGTCGGGGTAGGCGCGGCTCACGTCCGTCACGCTCACGGCGGAGTGGTCGGCCGGCAGACCGGCCTGCGGATCTGGCGGCGAGTCGGCCGCGCGATCGGCGGTCGTCTGGCGCTTCGCTGTCCCCGGGCTTTGGGCCGAGGAGATCTGGCCGGGCTCGAGCTGTGTGTGCAAGACGTGCTCCCTTCGCGGGCATTACCCCACAGGTTCAACGGGTCGGCGCCGGGTGTCGAAAATCGTCATCGACGGGCGCCATCTCAGCCGGCCTTCCCGCCAGCTCCCCTGTCGTTTGCGCCGCGATTCGCCGCGCTCGCGGACTCTAGCGCGCTGGAGGTTCCTTTTTTCGACTGCGTATAACCATGGTGGGACAGAGTCCGAAAAAGAAGAAACATTGCGCGAGCCCGCGCGCGCCCGCGCGCGGCCATGCCACTCCCGTGGGTCGGTCAGGGAGTGAGGGCGAGGCCGGGGCGGGCGAGGGCGCGGACGAAGTCCTCGAGCTGGGAGGTGGTCCAGCACTCGAAGGCGGTGCAGTGGCGCTCGTAGGCGGCGATGACGGAGTCGCCGTAGTTCCAGTACAGGCGGGGCTCGGGGTTCAGCCAGAAGGTGCGGCCGGCGCGGGCGGCAATCTGGGCGAAGACGTCCTCGCGGGGGTCGCGGCCGTTGGTGCGGGCGTCGCCGAGGACGATGACGGTGGCGCGGGGGTGGAGGTCGTCGCCGATCTGCTCGAGCAGCTCGCGCCACACGCGGCCGTAGTCGGTGTAGCCGGAGATGTCGGCCACGCCGGCGTCGCCGGCGATGCGTTCGCTGACGGCTTTGAAGTTGCGCTCGCGTTCGAAGATGTCGGTGACCTCGCTGATGCGCTCGATGAACACGAAGGAGCGCATCTTGCGAAAGCTGTCGTGGAGAGCGTGAAGGACGGAGAGGAAGAACACGGACGCGGAGGTGACGCTGGTGGAGACGTCGCAGAGGACGTAGATCTCCGGGCGGCGGGGGCGGCGGGGGCGGTACTTGAGCACCACGGGCACGCCGCCGGTCTGCAGGGAGGCGCGCATCGTGCGGCGGACGTCCACCTGGGCGTGGCGGCGGCGGCCGCGGGCCTGCAGGCCCTGGGTGGCGAGGCGGCGGCGCAGCTGGGCGACGACGCGGTGTACGGCGGCGAGGTCCTGGAGGGGGCCGGAGGGGAGGGCGCGATCGAGCTCGCCGAGGGGCCGTGCGGGGGGGAGCTCTCCCGTGCGCTCCACCTGGGCGCGCTCGAGCTCGCGACGCAGGAGGGCCTCGAAGCGGCGCAGGGCGTCGCGGGGAACGCCGTCGCGGCGGGGGTCGCCGGGGGGGAGCTCGGGCTGGGGCTCGGCGCGCAGGCCCAGGGCGCGGCGGATGCGCTGGACGTCCACGCCGATCACCCCGGAGCCCTCCTGGCGGCGGGCGAAGGCGGCGATGGCCAGGCGGGCGAGGTCGCGCATTGCGCCCTCGGAGCCCTCGCGCAGGGCGGCGGCGATCTGGGCACGGAGGCTCTCGAGCTCTTCGTCTGTCAGCTCGTCGAGGTCGAGGCCGGCGGTGGTCGTCTCGGAGGCTTGCTCGCGGACGCCCTCCTGGGCGGCGGCGTGCTCGACGGCGCGGAAGAAGAAGCGGTCGAAGACGAGCTCGAAGACGCGGCGGTCCTCCTGGCTCTTGGCGAGGGTGGCGGCGAGGGCCTCGCGGAAGTCCTCCTGGTCGGTCCACTCGATCTCACGCAGGACGGCGAAGGCGTCGAGCAGCTCGGAGGTGCCCACGGCGACGCCTTCGTCGCGGAGCTCCTCGCCGAGGGCCAGCAGCTGTGCGGCGAAGCCCTGGGCTGGGGAGCCCTCAGCGGGGAAGCCCTCAGAGGGCATCGGCGGGGGCCCGCAGGCGCAGGCCCACGCGCTCGGCCACGAGATCCATGTCGGTGCGGTGCTTGACGATCACGGACATGGTCTCGGCGAAGGTGTGCTCGTCGATGTCCCTGGCGCCGAGCAGCAGCAGGGCGCGAGCCCAGTCGATGGACTCGGCGATGGAGGGTGGCTTCTTGAGGTCGAGCTCGCGGACCATGCCGATCACCTCCACGAGGCGGCGGGCGACGGCCTCAGGAAGGTCGGGGGCGTGGAGGCGGACGATCTGAAGCTCGTGCTCGAGCTCGGGATAGTCGAGCCACAGGTACAGGCAGCGGCGCTTGAGCGCCTCGGTGAGCTCGCGGGAGTTGTTGGAGGTGAGGAGGACCACGGGATGGGTGCGGGACTCCACGCGACCCAGCTCGGGGATGGAGATCTGAAAGTCGGACAGAACCTCCAGGAGCATGGCCTCGAACTCCTGGTCGGTCTTGTCGATCTCGTCGATCAGCAGCATCACGGGCCGCTCGGAGGCGATGGCGCTCATCAGGGGGCGGGCGAGCAGGAAGTCCTCGCCGAAGATGTCCTCCTGGACCTCCTCCCAGCCGGCGCCGTCGGCCTCGGCCTGGATGCGCAGGAGCTGCTTGCGGTAGTTCCACTCATACAGGGCCTTGGCCTCGTCCAGGCCCTCGTAGCACTGCAACCGCACGAGCTCCCGGTCAAGGAGCTTGGCGAGGGCCTTGGCGAGCTCCGTCTTGCCCACGCCCGCCGGCCCCTCCACGAGCACCGGCTTGCCGAGCTTGGTGGCCAGGAAGGCCACCAGGGCGGTGGACTCGCCGGGCAGGTAGCCGACCGCCCGCAGGCCCTCGGCGACGGCGTCCACGGAGGCGGGTGCGGGGGCGGAGGGGGAGCTCGGCATCGCCCCGCCAATGATAGGCGCCGGGGGCCGGCGTCAATCGCCGGTGGGCGGGTGATCCTCGAAGGAGAGCTGCTCGCTGTGCTTGGCGGCGGCCACGGGCCGGGGGGAGGGGCCGGCGGGGCGGCCGGCCGGCGGCGGCGGCCGGCGGGGGCGCTCGGCGGGCCGGGAGGGCTCGCGCGGAGGCTCGGAGGCGCGGGAGGGCTCGGCTCCTGACGGTGCCTCCGGCGAGCGTACGAGGGGGGTTTCGGGGCGGCGGGTGGCGCGCATGCGGGAGCCGGCGTAGGCCATCAGGCCGGAGGCGAGGAGGGCGAAGAAGATGCCCCACTGGACGCCCACGTTGGCGGCGATGCCGTGGCTGGAGATGCCGGGCTTGTCGAACAGGCGGAAGACGAGCAGCAGGGCTGTCCACAGGCCGGCGGCCATCACCACGGCGCCGTCGCTGCCGGGGAGGTGGAAGTGGCGGCCCTCGGCGCGGGCGTAGAGCAGGTAGAGGACCGCCAGTGCCACCAGCAGGACGGCGGCCTCCACGAAGGTGAAGACCTGGAAGGCGTTCAGGTTGCGGCTCTGCAGGGGGGTGGTGCGGGGAGCGCTGATGACGGCGTTCTGCTGGTACCAGGGCAGCAGCATGGTGAGAAAGAGGGCCACCGCGGACCCCGCCGCGAGGCGTTGCTCGCCGGTGAGCGCCCGCCAGTCGCGGGACAGTCGCGTCATGGGTGCAGTCTAGGTGTCCCCGCCGGGGACTCGTGGGGGTCAGCGGGGCTTGGGGCTCTGGGGCCTGGCTTCGGGCTTGGAGCTCTTGGGGGCGGTGACGGCGATGGTGGCGGCGGCGGTGGAGAAGTTGCCGGCGAGATCGGTGGCGGTGACGGCCACGGAGTAGGCGCCGGGCTTGGCGGGGGTGAGCCACAGGATGCGGGGCTTGCCGGCTTCCACCAGGGCGCTGTTGGTCCACACGGTGGTGGAGCCCTTGCGGATGGTGATGCGGACGGTGGAGATCTTCGAGAGGGATACCTGCACGCCGCCGCGGGCGCTCGCGGGGAGGGTGGTGGTGAGCACGGAGACCACGGGCGGGGTGTGTAGGTAGGCGGTGAAGTGCTGGGCGGTGGTGCAGTAGATCTGGTCGGCGGCGATGGGGGCGTTGGCCTGGCGGATCGGGAGGCCCTTCTTGGTGCGTTCGCAGAGGTGCTGGAGGAATTCGGTGAGCAGTTCGTGGTAGTTGAGGTTGGATTCGCCGAACTGGTCGTAGCGGGACCAGGCGCCGGTGTCGTAGTGGGGGACCTCCGCGCGGGCCTCGGCGTCGCCGGCTTCGAACAGCTGCAGGCCGGTGGGGTCCTTGGTGATGGAGGTGTAGTCGTAGATGCCCACGAGCGCCTGGATGAAGCCGTTGAGGATGCGGTCGGAGGGGGCGTAGGTGTACTCGGCGTACTCGGCGCCCGCGGGGGTGCCCACGCGGACGCCGTTCGGCGGGGGGATCTCGTAGAGGTGAAGCGCCTGCTGGGCGGCGGTGAGGTACTGGGGTTCCTTGAAGCGGGACCAGGCGCGGGCGAGCACCTGCAGGGCGGTGCCCTGGGAGAGGCCGCTGGTCCACGGCGGGGAGCCGCCGTCGAAGTGGAACATGTACTCCCAGGCGATGCCTCCCGCGCGCTGGGTGGCCAGAGGGATCACTTCGGTGAGGAGCTGGCGGAGGCTTTCGTTTTCGTTGCCCGCCAGGTAGTAGCCGTTGGCCTTGCCGAAGGTGGCCAGCCACTGGATCTGGAGGCCCTGGCCGGGGTAGTGCTCCCACACCATCAGGCTCGGGGGAAAGGTGATGCGCTGGTCGGCGCCGAGAAGGGGTTCGGTGGTCCACCACTGGCGGTTGCGTTCGAGGGTTAGGAAGATGGCGGGCAGGCGGGAGGGGGCGAAGGCGCCGGAGGCGGCCATCGCCTGGGTGTTGGCGAGCACGCTGGCGAGTTCTTCGTGGCGGGTGCCCGTGAGGCGCTTCAGGGAGCGCTGTGCGGCTGCGTAGGCGGTGGTGTACTGGGTGTAGGCGGCTTCGGTGATGGCGGCCTTGCTCTTCAGGCCGGTGAGCGCGGAGGTCACGGTGGGAGCTCGCCCGGCGGTGCGGGCGGTGGGGCGAGCAGCGGGGCGGGCCCAGGCGGCGGGCGCGGCCATGAGGGCCGCCAGCAGGAGGGCGAGGAGGGCGAGGGCCAGCGGAGAGGCGGTGGGCCGGGAGAGCATCGCGGGGATGCTAGGAGCGGCGGCCGGGCTGGCGTGCACGTCCGGTTGCAGGGAGCGACTCGCCGAGATGGCCATCACCCAACAAACCACCGCCGGCGCCACAGTTGCGGCCGCCGGGCAGGCCTATTCGCGGCCGACCTCCTGGTCGTCGTCCTCGAGGGGGTCGTCCTCTTCGTCCTCTGGGTCCCCCTCGATGGAGTGCTCGTTGCCGGGGTGGTAGGTGACCTGGAAGCGCTCGATGAGCTCGTCCCTGCGGTTCTCCTCGACGGGCACCTCGTCGGAGACGAGCACCCATTCGCTGCCCTCGAACTCCTCCATGGCGAAGATCTCGTGGTCCAGGTCGGGGGAGTCGTCCACGATCACCAGCACCTCGGTCTGGGGGTTGAAGTAGGTGCCCGGACGGATGGAGAGCTCCTCGAGGTCGAAGATGCGATGGTCGGCCATGGGCCGTTTATACCCGACGGCGGCGATGGTGGGCTCGCGCGGGGCAGCACATCATGGGCATGAGCACGCAGGGCAAGCCGGGCAAGGACGCAGTGAGCGAAATGTGCTCCGCTGGCCGATCCCGGACGATCGGCGCGATCGAGGACGCCGATCCGGCGCCGCCATGCGTGCTCATGCCCCGAGCTCGGTGAGGGTGCGGGCCACCTCCGCCTCGATGTCGAGCGGCTGCAGGCCCTGGCGTTCGCGGCGTTCGTTGCGGGCCACCACCAGCTGGAGCACCTCCTGCACGAGCTCCTCGTCCCGGCGGGGGGCGCTGGAGGGCTCCACGGCGGTGAGACGGGCCACCTCGGCCTCCACGTCCAGGGGGGGCTCGCCACGGCGCACCCGGCGTTCGCTGCGGGCGGTGATCATCTGCCTGATCTCGAGCTCCCGCTCGCTCCGTTCCCGGGCGCTTGGCCCGAGCAGGGCGGTGTCGGGCAGGAAGGGCATGCCATCGGCGCTCTCTGGAGGCATTCCGTTTGACCCCTCTCCCTCGCCGTCGCCATGTCCCTGGCGGCCGCCGGTGAGGCTGCCTTCGCCGATCTGGTCGTAGGCGCTGCCTTTGCCCAGCAGGAACACCAGGGACATCACGATCGAGATGGCCACCGCCCCGAAGACCACGAGGGAGAAGGTGCTCTCCATCATGTGATTGTTGCGAACTTCCCCGCCCGGGGAGTTCTCTGGGGAGGTGGGGAGGCTTCACGAAAAACGGGGCCCGCGCGCGGGCGCGCGCGCGGGCGGCGCCACTTTTGGCAAACACATCTCCGTTGGCAAACCCTCTCCGCCCCCTCCCGAGCCATCCGCGCTACCCTTTCCCGGGACGGTGATTGACCGATCAGTCAACCGCCGGAGCCCGCCGGAGCGGCCGGCCCATGTGGGGGCTCGGTGCGCCTGTATCGAGACCTGCACGAGGAGATCACGAAGAGACATGGTGGATTTCACGCTCACAGACGAGCAGAAGAACCTGCGGGAACTGGCCCACGACTTCGCCGAGAAGGAGATCCGGCCGGTGGCGTGGGAGTACGACAAGGAGGGCACGTGGCCGCAGGAGATCATCGAGAAGGCCTGGGAGGTCGGCCTGATGAACACCCACATCCCCGAGGAGTACGGGGGCGCGGGAGCGGGCTACCTGGACGGATGCCTGATCGAGGAAGAGCTCTCCTGGGGGTGCTCCGGCATCCAGACGTCCCTGGGCTGCAACGGCCTGGCGACGGCGCCGATCGCTCTGGGCGGGTC
>Ga0335072_10013180_pt1 | contig 11785 bp, 10 predicted proteins | sample Lox_Sample_21_FD_206725 | JGI IMG/M metagenome (GOLD analysis project Ga0335072, IMG submission 206725) | Soil microbial communities from Loxahatchee National Wildlife Refuge, Florida, United States - Lox_Sample_2.1 | ecosystem: Environmental > Terrestrial > Soil > Wetlands | place: USA...
TTACGATGAAGTAAAGAGCAATGCGGTCGCATGCTTTTTCTGTTATGACGAATCTGTGATGAGGTGTTCGTCCTGAACAGAGCTTTCGAACGCACCGCGGCTTGGCCTTCCAGGTCGGCAGCCGGAGTCAGGACGCAGCGAAGGGCGTGGAGGGAGCTGAGCCGCTGAAAAAATCTGGCTTCTCAGGCAGGACTCGAACCTACAATCCTTTGGTTAACAGCCGACAACCGAAGCCTGGAGTATTCATGTTTTCAACGGAGTAAAGAGGAGCGACTGGAGCAATTGGCGCCTTTTCGGCGCACAATTGGACCAAATTCTGGACCACGTTTCATTTAACCAATTCCTGGTTCTCAAGCCTGATCGTGGAGGAATCGGACCATTCGTCGGAGCGATTGGATACGCAACGATCTCACCGAGCGGTGAGGGCCGTTCACTGGACCCAGGCCAGCTTGCCGAAACAGATCACAGGCGGTTGAGTGACTCGCCGGTTCCCGGTACAAATCGAGGACCGGGGGCCACGCCGAGCCTCGCACGCGATCCGCGATTTTGCCGCGCCGCAGCCCGACCGGCACCGGATCGACGCAAGATCGCGGAACCTATCTTTACCTACTTCACCGGAATAATCAGAATCGCGAACGGTGTGCCGCCGAACATCACGAACGGTCTGCCGGTATCGGGATCGGCCTGGCCTGACGGAAATCCGGAACCATCGGCGACGCTCTCACCCAAAACCATGATGTGCGGAGGGATGTGAATGTAGTCCTTCTGACCCGGCGCCAGCGTTTTCGCGGAGGGGTCGGTATTCCTCCACGACCAGCCGCCCCGAAGCATATACGAGTAGCCCACGTGCTCCGGATTCGGCTTCCGACCGGCGAAGAAATCCTCGATCCACTCCAGCCCGTACCTGTCGAAACACGCCGGGAAGTTCCTGCTGCCCACGTGTGCGGGATCGTCCGGCGGAATGCAGGTCCATCCATTCGTTCCGGCGCGCAGCGGTGTTAACCGTCCGTGGGCGTCCATGAGCGCCACCGCCGCATTCTCAGCCACGCGGGGCGGCGCTGCCGTCAGCGCCTGCGCGATTTCGACCTCTACCTGTCCGCTGGCAGGCAGTGCCAGAACCGCGGTTGCCATGCACAGAACCCCCACCACCAAGCGCTTCTTCATCTTCTCAGCACCTCCGTTGCTGTTCGGCGGCTGCGAAAGCATCGCCTGCCTGTCCAGGGCCTCGCTCCATCGACAAATTCCATCGAAATAAACCCTGTCTCCGCCTACCGGCCAAAGAACTCGCGGTGCATGCGATCAATCTCGGGGTCCGTTCGGAAGTTCACGATACCGGGGATGAGGGGGAGGGTCAGCGGGGGAGTGCGTTCCTCAATAGCGCGGGCAAAGCTCTCCCGTACCGCGACCGTATCGCCAAATCCCAGAGTTACGAAGTAGCGCGCAAAAGCAGGGATGTATTGGGCCATGTGCTCGCGTTCATCGAACGTGCTGAGCACGCCTTGCGCCTCCCCGATTCGGCCATCGAGCCCATAGGCCATACCCAGTAGCGCAAGATAGCAAGGTTCCTGGGAGACGGCAACGATCCGCTTGAACAGGTTTAGTGCCTCGCCAGTGCGCCGAAGTTGGCACAGCGCGAGGCCAAGAGCCCACATCGCAAAGAGATATCCCGGCTGTAGGTCGAGTGCGCGGCACAGGTAAGAGAGGCTCTCCTCAGAGGGGCCAGCGATAATCATCGAACCCCCACTCATGGTCAGAACGAAAGGCGAAAGCGGATCGATCTGACGCGCGTTCGCGGCCTCGTCGAGCGCCTCGTCGAATCTGCCCATCGCGTCCAGAACCAGCGCTAGGTAAAGCCGACCCAGCGAAGATTGTGGCGTCAACCCTACGCCCCGTCGCAAGAGCGGCTCGGAATCGCGCCAATCATCTGCAAAGTAAAACGCGTGACAACCGCGCGACAGCAGTGCAACACGATGCCCAGGGCAAAGAGGCCGTCGCGCTCCACCGAGTAAGGCGTCACGATGTACAGGTGGTTGAGCGCCGCGACTGCGCGGGCCTCCTGCTGGAAACGCGCGAGACGGCTGGAATCTCCGGCCATGGCCGCAGGAAGAACTTTGAGGACCACTTCACGGCCGAGACGACTGTCACTAGCCCGGTACACCTCGCCCATGCCACCCACTCCGAAGGTCCCGGTAATGGTGTAGTGAGCGAGGCTGCGGCCGATCAGAGGGCATACTCCTGTTGGATATGAGCCTGGCGAGGATTCTACATGCGTCTGCGGCCAGACGCATCGCCAAGAAAGATGTGCTGCATTTTCCTGGATTGTGGCTAAGGAGGTGGTTAGCCGCAGAGTTTTTTCGCTCATTTATTCACCTGCCATCGCCTGTGTGCCGGAGTGCTCGGCTTTCGGATAGCATCATCTGGATACTCTTCCCCTTCGGGCCCTGTCGCATTCCCTTGCGCGCCGTTTTGTTCATGGCAACGCACGATCTGCAAGTTGTCTGGCTCCTGAGATCCCGATTATGACCCGTCCGTTGTGCTGTTCCGCTGCCCGGGCCCCGTTGTTACATCGCCCTGTCCTCCCTTCGGGGAGTGCCTCCGCTCTGGTGGCACTCTCGTGTATCCGGCACGCGAAACCAGGGCGTCAGTGAGCATGTCAGCAGGAAAGTTCCGCCTGTCCTCGAGCGATCAGGACACCGTCATTCAGCTATGGCACGAACTGATGGAGTTCCCGGCGTCGTCGCCGCAGGAGGCGCTCGAACACTGCCTTCGCGCGCTGGCCCGGGAGGTGGGCGCCGTCAACGCCACATGGGCCGGGGCGGCTCGCGAGAAAGACTGGGAGCGCAGGAACCCCTTCGATCCTTTGCTTGGCTGGCGGCCGCAAATCTGCCTGACTCTTCATCCCACCGATGCGTGGCAGCGTGCCCATGAGGTCGCCATGGACGCTGTCCGGAACAACTATATGGATCCGCAAACCGTTGCCCTGGCAAGCCAGTTCGGCCAGAATCGCTGTTTCCTGCGGGACGAAGTCGTCAGCGACCGTGACTGGAAGCGAGACCGGATCAACCGGGAAGTGCTGGCGCCGCTGGGCATCGGCCACCGCCTGATTGGCGCCGCAGCGACGGCGCCGGGAGCCGAATCGTACCTGATTTTTGATCGAGGCGGCGGGGGACGCGGGTTCACTGCACGGGAGCGTGACCTGCTGGCGTTTTTCCTGCGCGGCAGCGCACTGTTGCATCGAGAGCTGCTGCAGATGCACGGATTGCTGAATGCTCTCCGGCCGCTCAGCCCGCGGGAGCGCGACGTACTGCGTCTGCTGCTGACAGGAGTTTCGGAGCGGGAGATCGCCGCAGCCCTGAGCCTCACTCCGGCCACGACGCACCAATATGTGGTGGCGGTGCTGCGCAATTTCGGCGCGCACAGCCGCGCCGAACTGATGGCCCAATGGCTGCGCCGCCTGGCCCCGCCTGCTTCGCCCACCCCTACTGATCAGTAGGATTGTTGCCCTTTGCTCAAAGGCCGATAATCATCTGCACAGAAGGCCCCCAGAGGTTGACGCGTGCCGGGAGGGCGTGCATGTCTGGGTGTGCCCCGACTTGGTTTTGCGCAGAGGAAAACTCCACCGGTTGACCAGGTAAGCACAGGGCATGATGAGTTTGAGAGTGTTATCTGCCGGCGCGGCGCAACGAATATCTCGGCGGCCCCTGCTGACTGCTGCGTTATTGTTTTGCGCAGTTATCGTCAAGGCGAATGGCCAGACTGCCACAGCCACAACATCTGCTCAGAACCATCCGGTGATGGTGTCCCGTCTTTACACCGGTTCCGACGGACAAAGTCACATCGATCAGGTGCCAGTCGTGTTCCACGATGCTTCAGCTGCTGCCGTCCGCCGGTTTCGCGATCCGCTCAAGGCGTCCGTGGAGGTGAAGACGAGCGACGCTTACTTCGTGCAAGGCGCGCCGGGGACGGTGCAGACCTGGCACAATGCCGACCGGAAGCGATTCATTGTGGTGATCAGTGGGGAAGCCGAGGTGACAACCACGGACGGAGAAATACTTCGGCTCGTGCCGGGCGCGACCTACCTGGCTGAAGATCTCACGGGCAAAGGGCACATTTTTCGGGTCGTCGGAAACAAGAGTTGGGTAGCCCTTTTCGTGAATTTCGTGCGGTGACGGACCCGGAATTGAAACGACGGCTTGCAATCGATTTCGTGATGGAACAGACTGGATGCTCCCCTCCATGAATAGCGCAGGCGCTCGCCAGGCACCCTCGCGCCCTAGATCCGCGGTTTGGTCATTATCGGGCTCAGCAGTTGCAGAAACTCCGAAGTATAGTGTCGTCCGGTCAGCGACCTATCATTGCTCAGGAGAATGTAGATGCAGGCAGTAACGACAGTGAATGAGCGGACAGCAGCAAGCAATTCCGGGGAGCCAATTGCTCTCCTGAGTATGAAGGGAGATATCTCATCGGCCTCGAAAGAGCCGATCCTCGCCGCGTATCACAAACTGGGAGGCACGGTCTCCAAAGTCCTGCTCGACTTCACCGGCGTGGACTATATCAACTCATCGGGAATCGCCATCATCATCCAGATGCTCCTGGAAGCGAGTAAGGCGGAATCAAGGAGCATCGGCATCTTCGGTCTGAGTTCCCACTTCCACAAGGTTTTCACGATGGTTGGGATCAGCAAATACGCGACGATCTACGAGAACGAAGCGGCGGCGATGGCAAGCGCATGAAGTATCCAAATAGAGAATTAACCGCCGCCAGAAATGAGTCAGGCTTAACCAGCTTCCCCCGATTCAAGCCTGCCTCCGTGGCCAAATGGCCGCTCGCTCTTTATCTCTTTTGTTACGTCATGGTGTGTCTCCCGCTGGCCGCGCAGCAGCCGTATGCCATCGCGCATGATCCGGCACCCAACGCGCAGGCACCGACGCGCAACCGGGAAACGATAATCGACTCCCATGGCAGCCGTTTGATGGGCATGCTGCTCCTCGCTTCCGGCACGCAACTCCATCCAACCGCGATTCTCCTCCACGGCTTCCCGGGTTACGAGCAGAACATGGACTTGGCCCAGGCGTTACGCCGCGACGGCTGGAACGTGCTGGCCATGCACTACCGCGGCAGCTGGGGCTCGCAGGGCACCTTCAGCTTCACCCATTGCATGGAGGATATCGGCGCCATGCTGGCTTATCTTTCCGAACCGGCGAATGCTGCGAAATTTGATATCGACCAGCAGCGGATCGTCGTGATCGGGCACAGTATGGGTGGCTTCATGGCCGTCGCTGCGATGGCGCAACATCCTCAGATCGCGGCTGGAGTAGTCATCAGCGAGGGCAGCCCGGAAAGGGATGGTCGGGGCTATTTCGGCAAGGAATCCGACTCGGCGGACTATGCGCCGCTCGTCGGGACCTCACCCGCTGCACTTCAACGGGAGGCGCAGGCGAATGCGGAGGCCTGGTCGTTCGCGGCACTGGCAGCGAAGATCGCCCCGCGTCCAATCCTCGATATTACGGCCAACGATGGACTGCGCGCCTCGAACGAAGAGCTCGTGACTGCTCTGACCCATACAGGCGCACAAGTGACCTCTCTGCACATGGACACGGACCATGGCTTCAGCGACCACCGCATCGCACTGGAGACGGCAATCCTGACGTGGCTCGATAAGACCAAACAGTGATGGTGCCAGTGGGTCAGCCTGTCCTCCGGACGACTGCATCGGCCACGGCAAAGACACTTTGCTTGAGAGTTCTGCACTTGTAGCCGTACCATCGTTCCACCTTCCCCAGAAGGAGATACAGCTCTGAATCCGGCTGCTGCGCGGTCTCTCTCCCGGATGGGCTCCGCTGTATTTCTGGCGTCTTTCTGCCTGCTTGCCTTTTTGTCAGCAGGGGCCCAGTCCGATTCTGTTCCGTCACCGGATCTGCACCGGCTTCAGCAGCAGATCGCAACTCTAAGCTCCCGAATCGACTCAACCGGCTACCTCGTCACTGCCGCGCTTCTGCTCCCGATCGCTGTTGCCTGCCTCGTGCTCTGGTGGAATGCGCGCCGCTTTCCCGCCTTCGGCAGCGTCGGCCTGTATCTTGGTGCTGTCTGCTGCGTGTTCTTCGTCGACTATCTGGGATCGCGGCCGTGGGATGGATTCTTTACAGGGCTGTCTTCCTTGTTTCTCGTGGAAATGACCGCCGACGCTCTACGCCTCAGCAAACGCCGGTGGATTGCTCCAGTCCGTGTTCTTTGCCTCCTCGGTCTGCCTCTCAGCTGGAGCCACGGATTCGGCTGGTATGTGCTCGTGCCCATCGATCTCTCCGCCGTTGTCGTCCTTGTCCTGTTGCTGGTGCGTCTGAGCCGTCCCATTGCGCAGGTTCGGCTCATTCTTCCCGCCATCGCCGTCATTTGGTTCTTCCGGCTTCCGCTTGATCCGCATATCCGGACCTTCGTTACTCTGCCCTACAGCTTCACCCTCGCTGGTCTACGGTGGTATTTCGGTCCGCTGACAATGGTTCTGTTTGGGGCGGTGGCTATCGCCATTTTTGCCCGCGAGCTCATCGAGGATCAGCGGGAAAAGGAACGACTGACCGCTGAGCTGGAAGCGGGCCGCGCCATGCAGCAGGTGCTCCTCGGTGCCGACCTGCCGGCAATTCCGGGGCTCCATGTCGAGTCGGCCTACAGGCCTGCCAGCGAGGTCGGCGGCGATTTCTTCCAGGTTCTTCCCACGCCCGATGGCGGCGGGCTCATCGTGATCGGCGATGTGAGCGGCAAAGGTCTGCGCGCCGCCATGGCGGTCTCCACCATCCTCGGAGCGCTCCGGGCGCTTCCCGTCGCTTCGCCCGCGGAATTATTGCGCACGCTCAACCATGCACTTACCGGGAGGCTGGAGGGCGGTCTCGTCACCTGCTGCATCGCGCAGGTCTCTCCTCGGGGAGTCCTGACGACAGCGAATGCGGGACACCTCGCTCCCTACCTCAATGGGGATGAAATTGCGATCGAGGCGGGTCTTCCGCTCGGTGTTACACCGGACGTTGAGTATTTGGAGTCAACCTTCCCACTTGCCGCCGGTGACCGGCTCACCTTCCTCTCCGACGGTGTCGTCGAAGCGCAGAACTCCTCCGGGGTGCTCTTCGGTTTCGAGCGCACACGGGCTATCTCTATGCGATCTGCCGAGGAGATCGGCCAAGCGGCTCAGGCTTACGGCCAGCAAGACGACATCACCGTGCTCACTCTCACCTTTGCTCCTGCCGCGGTGCTCCATGCGTAAGCTCGTCCTGCTGGGTCTGCTCGTGGCGCTGCTCGCGCCCGACATCCTCGCACAGGCCTTCGATGCGTCCTCCGCGGGCGGCTCCGTCACCATCACCGCACCGTGGCGCTTCCACATCGGCGACGATCCGGATGGAAGGCTCGGCTGGGCATCGGCCGCCTTCGACGACTCGCACTGGCAGCTAATACAAACCGGTGAGAGCTGGTCGGCGCAAGGCTATCCCGACTATGCCGGTTATGGCTGGTACCGGCTTTCTCTCCGCGTTGCTCCCGGCGTTACCGGTCTCGGGATCTCCTTTCCCTCTGTCGACGTCTCAGCGGAGGTGTTCGCCAACGGAAAGCGAATTGGAACCATCGGCAAAATGAGACCCCATCCAATGGCACTGTTCGTGCCGTACGTCTCCACGCCATTTTTCGCACTTCCGCCCGCGGGTCCAGGCGGCAATATCGAGATTGCTGTTCGCGTCTGGGAGTGGTCTCACTTCCGCCACTGGGCTCCCGGAGGCATAGTCAGCCAGCCGAGAATAGGTCCGCTGGCTGTCCTGAGCGAAACAAACAGCCTGAAGCAAGCTGATTCGTGGAATCAATCGATCCCCGGCATGCTGTTCATTGCGCTCAGTCTGTCCGTGGGGCTTGTCAGCCTGGCGCTGTATCTGCTTCAGCCGCGCGAACGCGCCTACGGCTGGGCTGCTCTCTATCTCATCGCGAATGCCACGGAGAATTTCATCTTACTGCATCAGATGCTGGTCGGTGGATCGTTTCTCGGGTATGACCTCATCGGCCTCCTTGACCTGCCCGTCACCATCGCATGGCTTTTCTTTATCTGGTCGTTTGTTCGGGAACGAGCAGACCGGCTCTTGCGCGCGGCTCTGGTTGTGGCCGTCCTTCAGGAGCTTGACTCAACACTCTTCGTAACCGGACTGATCGCGACCCCCGCGACCGATAACGCCATCTATGCCGTCGGCGCGCTCACAATTGCCGTGATCATCTTCGTCCGGTTGCTTCGTTCGGCAATGCGTGGCAACGGTGACGCCCGGCTGCTGCTGATTCCTTTCCTCATCCAGGGTCTGAGTGAGGCTGCCGAAGCCGTGCGGACGGTCCTTTATAACCTCGGCTGGGTCCCAATCTCTTTCGATCTCAACGTCCTCGTGACGCGGCATTTTACGGTCAACCTGCAAACAGCCGGCGAGACGCTTGCACTCTTCGCCATTGCCGCAGTTCTTGTCTTCCGTTTTACGCAGTCGGCGCGTCGGGAGGAGCAGCTTTCCGCCGAGATGGCCTCCGCCCGGGAGGTTCAGGCCCAGCTGGTTCCCCTGACCTTGCCCACCATGAATGGATTCACGGCGGAAGCGGCGTTTTTCCCCGCCGCCGAAGTGGGCGGGGATTTCTACCAGGTGTTCCCGGAAAGCGACGGCTCCGTCCTGATCGTGGTCGGCGATGTCAGCGGCAAGGGACTGAAGGCCGCCATGACCGGAACTCTGGTGCTCGGCGCGTTGCGCTCCCTCGCCCAGGACAATTTGTCACCATCACGGCTACTCTCCCGCCTCAACGTGCAACTCACCGCGTCTTCGGAGGGCGGCTTCGTTACCTGCCTCTGCGCCCACCTCGCTCCGGACGGAATTCTCACCCTCGCCAACGCTGGCCATCTCGCGCCTTACCGCAACGGCGAAGAGATCCCCGTCGAATCCGCGCTGCCTCTCGGCGTCTCACCTGAAACTACCTACGTCGAATCCACGCTCCAGCTAGCCCCCGGCGATACGCTCACCTTTCTCTCTGACGGGGTCGTCGAAGCACAATCCCCCACCGGCGAGCTCTTCGGCTTCGACCGCACGCGCTCCATCTCCATGCAGTCCGCTGAGGAAATCGCCGCCGCCGCCCAGGCCCACGGCCAGCAGGACGACATCACCGTCCTCACCCTCACCTTCGCTCCCGTCGAGGTCCTCCATGCGTAAGCCCGCGTTCATTCTCCTGTTCGTCGCGTGTGCGATCGCACCTATGACTCTGCGCGCCCAATCCGCTCTCGCCTCACAACCAGTCATTTGTTACCACTACGGTGACAATCCAGCCTGGGCCGCTCCGTCGCTGGACGATTCCCAGTGGACCAAATCTGTCACAGGGGTCGTTCCAGCACCACCCGCAAATTCGGACGGTTTTCTTTGGGTCCGTCTCTCATATCGGATATCCTCTTCTGCCTATCGAACATCTTCGCTGACTCTCCGGCTCGCCGAGCTCAACGACCAACCCAGCGTCGCCGAGCTCTTCGCCGGCGGATCGCCGATCGGCCATTGGGGTGCGCCGCCCCCTCACCCGCAGGTCTGGTTCACACCTCCCGAGTCCCTGTTCCGCCTGGAAAATTCTGTCACCTCCGGAAGCGCCGTCTCCATAGCCGCTCGCCTATGGGTTGCTCCCCAAAGGCGGGGTCCAGGTCAATCTCTGCATCTCTCCTTCAGCATCGAGCCCACTTCCACTGCCGTCCTGGCCGACGGCTACATGCGGCAGAAAATCTTCCTCGCAGACTTACCCGGTTTTGCTATCTGCTTTTTCGTCGCGCTGCTCGGAATGGCGCTGGCTGGAGTATCTTTAGCCGCGAGCCGCCGCATTCTCGTTCTTTCGGCCATCCTGCTGATCAGCCTTTCCGCCGCTCAGGTATTCTTCAGCATTGCATATTCCGGTCTCGAACCGCTCACAGGCGAGCAATATGGAGCAACCTACTTCATCCTGATACTCGCGGCCTCGCTCTGCCTGATCGAATTCATCTGGGAATCTCTCGCCCTGGGCTGCCGGCCCGTCAAGTATCTCGCGTTCGTCGGCGCATTCCTTAACTCCGCTGCGGTCGCCATTGCATGGGTCGCCCTGGTTCGTCGACCGGCCTTCCTGCATGTTCCCGTCGAAGACTGGGGCGACTATCTCCGCAATTTGCTGGAGCTAGGCGGAGCGCTTTGGGGCTTGGCCTTCCGGCCCGGTCGCCGTGCACTGGCCGCTGTCCTCGTGCTGGCTGGCGCAGTGCCGACTTTCCTCTTTTACTTTGATATCGGTTCAATCTCGATTGGATCCGTCAGTCTGCCAGTCTTATCCATCAGCCTTCTGCTGGTCGGCTGTTGCGTCGCAGGCATTATGGCCGCCGACGCATGGTCGGCCTGGCGTCACGCCTCTGAGCTTCAGTTCCAATTCTCAGCCGCCCGCGAACTTCAGCAGCGGCTCGTACCCCTGGCTCTGCCTGAAGTCTCGGGGATGCTCGTCGAGGCCGCTTATCTCCCCGCAAGTGAAGTCGGCGGCGACTTCTACCAGGTCTTCCAGTACGCCGATGTCGCTGTGCTCATCGTGGTCGGCGATGTGAGCGGCAAAGGCCTCAAAGCCGCCATGACCGGCATCCTGGCGCTCGGCGCGCTGCGCAACATGACGCAGGAGGCCCTGTCCCCGTCGCAAATCCTGTTTCGCCTCAATGCTCAGCTCGCCGCGTCCTCCGATGGCGGTTTCGTCACCTGCCTCTGCGCTCGCATCGCCCCGGACGGGACTCTGACGGTTGCCAACGCGGGCCATCTGCCGCCCTACCTCAACGGCAAGGAACTCTCTCTGCCTCCCGCCTTACCTCTCGGCGTAAGCTCCGATGCCGAATACGGCGAGACGACCCTCCACCTCGCCCCGCACGACACACTTACTCTCCTCTCCGATGGTGTCGTCGAGGCGCAATCCCCGACCGGCGAACTCTTCGGCTTCGACCGAACCCGCTCCATCTCCACCCAATCCGCCGAAGCCATCGCCGCCGCCGCCCAGGCTTTCGGCCAGCAGGACGACATCACCGTCCTCACCCTCACTTTCGCTCCGGCAGAGGTGGTCCATGCGTAGATTTCTTGCCATTCTTCTGCTGCTTGCACCCCTCAGGGCGCATACCCAGTCTCTGGTAACGATTGTTCCGAATGAGTGCGTCTGGCATGCCGGCGACAATCCCGCCTGGGCCGATCCATCCTTCAACGACTCCGCCTGGCCTTCCCTGGATCGAACACCTCCTCCCCACGAGTCTCTCTGGATCCGATGTCATGCCGATCTGTCCGCTCTGCGCGGCCTGTCCCATCCCGCCATCATGGTGACCGCTGCTGCCGCTCAGCAGGTCTTCATCGGCGGGCACGTTATAGGGGCTCTGGGCAATCTGCGTACCGGCTTCTTTTCCGGAACCACGGCTAATCCCTGGCCCGTCCCCGCTTCGCTTGCATCTTCCTCATCCCTCGTCGCCATTCACCTTATCCGCCGCAGCAACTTCCAGTGGGAAATCCAGCAGTTCCAGGTGGGAGCACGAGAGAGCCTCATCGGCCTCCGCGATACCCGTACCCTCGCCGCTGCGCGAGCCACCGCACCAATGGCCCTCTGCTTTATCATCATCGGCGTCATCGCCCTTACCTTGTTTGGCTTTTGGCTCAGCGACCGCTCCCGGATCGATCTGCTGCTGCTGTCCCTCATCTTTGTCTGCCTGACGGTAATTCGCCTCGCCACCTTCGCGGGCAGCCTCTCGAATTCAGTCCCCATCTCGTTGCTCTGG
>Ga0335072_10013181_pt1 | contig 11784 bp, 11 predicted proteins | sample Lox_Sample_21_FD_206725 | JGI IMG/M metagenome (GOLD analysis project Ga0335072, IMG submission 206725) | Soil microbial communities from Loxahatchee National Wildlife Refuge, Florida, United States - Lox_Sample_2.1 | ecosystem: Environmental > Terrestrial > Soil > Wetlands | place: USA...
CGCATCAGCTTCCATCCCGGCGGCAGGGATACGGTGAACTACGACTTTGTTCCTGGATCGGCAGTTTTGGTGGAAGACACTGGCGATGAAGAAGCTACGCCGGAGGCGGCTCCGGCGAAGTAACGGCCCCAAGAATTGATTGCATCGTCAAAGTCAATGGAGAATCATTCTCCCGGAGTTGCGCATATCTTGAATTGCATTGCTGCGGGCACCATGCCGGGAAAGATTGGCCTCATCCATTGACTGCCTTTCTTCCTTCCACCAATTCCAAAGCACCCAAAACATAAAAAACAGGGAGAGCGCCAAGGGAATGAGCCACAAGATATCGGCGTGGAATTGAAGGACCATGTTGAGGTTGCCACATCGATCCCCGGCGAAGAGGCGAAGGTTGTTCCGCCGGAAAGTGCAATGCTTTTAGTTGAGGCCCGCTACGATAAAGATGGAGTAGCCGATTCGTAAAAGCTCCATAAAGACGAGAGGCGGCATACAAAGGACGGCAACTACCTTCCCCGGTGTCTTGACATCGTAGCGGCCGCACATTTCTTATCAGTGGTAGGCATTCTTTTGGGACCCGGGGCAGGAAGCGTGAGGATAGAGATTGTTTAGGCCCTGCCAGATTCCAAGGGGTTGCTGTGTCGAACAGGAAGCAGGCGGCAGTAGGGTTCACAGGCTTAAAGAGGCAGGGAAGTGTGATCCGCCCCTGACCTGAGCAGCCAAACCCTCCTTCCAGAGCCTTGGCCTCGAAAGGTCGAGGTCTCAGAACCTTTCCCGGAGACAAATTTTTGTCAGGCGCCGGCAGGCATAGCCGGATATGTCTGTGCCCAGGGATGGCCAGCGACGGCCCGAGGGCAAGTGAAGGACGCGAGTAAAGCATGAACGTGGCAACAAGTATTGCATTTTGGGCGACGCCCGCCCCAGGAGCAGGCAGCGGTTTTTCAATGCTGCTTCCGATTTTGCTGTTTATCCCGCTCCTCTACTTGCTGATGATTCGACCGCAGCAGAAGCGGCAGAAACAGTGGCAGCAGATGCTGGCCGGTATCAAGAGCGGCGACCGGGTGACGACTGCGGGCGGAATTCGCGGAATCATCCTGTCAATTAAAGATGATTCGATTGTGATTCGGGTGGCGCCCGACAACCTGAAGCTGGAAGTATCGAAGACTGCGATTGCTTCTGTCACCACCCAGGAGGACTCGTCGAGCTCTTAAGAGGGGCCCTGGGCCTGTCGGGATTTGGACTAGAGTAGCGAAGAATCAAACCAATGAAAAAAGATCTGAAAAACAAAATTGCCCTGATCATCGCGGTCCTTCTGATCTGCCTCTACGGCATCTTTGGAATTCCATCGGGAATTAGCGGGAAGGCGTTGCTGGCCGCTGTATCGAGCCGGATCCACCTGGGACTGGATTTACAGGGTGGCGCCCACCTCATTCTGCAGGTGCAGGTTGCAGATGCGATCAACGACGAAACGGACAACACGGTCCAGGACATTGAGCAGAACATGAGGAAGTCTAATCTGACTTTCTCGCAGGTTTACAAGCCGGATCCAAAGAAGCCGGATGTGATCCGCATTGAAGGCACATCGCCGGCGCAGTCAGATGCTGTGAACTCGCTGCTCGACAGCAATACCTATTCAAACGAATATGAGATTTCCGGCGGTTCAAACAATACATGGACGCTGACGATGAAGCCGGTGTACGAGACCGATCTCGACAAAAGAACGGTAGATCAGGCGATCGAAACTATTCGCGACCGGGTGGATTCGCTGGGCGTGAGCGAGCCATTGATTCAGGAGTACGGCCTGGGCGCGAACCAGATTCTGGTGGAATTGCCGGGCATTAGCGACCTAGACCAAGTGAAGAACATCATCCGGGCCACGGAGCGGTTGGAGATTCACGCAGTGGACGGCGATCCTAATGGGTATTCGACGGAGCAGGATGCGCTGGCAAGCGTGAATGGAGCGTTGCCGCCGGACGAAGAGATGGTTCATGGGTCAGCTGATGTGGACGCGGGAGCTGATCGGGTTTATCTTCTGCAACGGAATGCGATCGTTGAAGGCAGCGATTTTCGGTCGGCGACGCCAGGGACGAATACGAACACCGGTCAGAACACCGCGAATTTCACATTGACCGATGAAGCGGGCGACAAGTTCTGGGATTACACGAGCGCCAGCGTGGGCAAATACATGGCGGTAGTACTCGGCAACCGGGTGCGCAGCGTGGCGGTGATCAAGAGTCCTATTCGTGACAGCGGCGAAATAGAAGGCAGCTTCACGCTGAACGAAGTCACGGAGCTCTCGAAACTTCTGCGCTCCGGTGCGCTGCCCGCATCGCTCAACTACATTGAAGAAAGCACGGTCGGCGCAACCCTCGGCGCGGACTCGATTCGTGAAGGCGTGACGGCGGCTGTTGTGGGAGTCCTGGTCGTCCTGGCATTCATGCTGATTTATTACCGTGGATCTGGGATCAACGCCGATCTGGCATTGATTTTCAATCTGATCATTCTGCTCGGGATCATGGGACTGTCGAGCGCGTTGTCGAGCGCATCGGGAGGCGGAGGGCTTACGCTGACGCTCACTTTGCCGGGCATTGCCGGTGTGATCCTGACGATCGGTATGGGCGTGGACTCGAACGTTCTGATCTTTGAACGTATCCGCGAAGAGATACGTGCCGGCAAGGCGGCCTCGGCGGCGGTGGACCAAGGCTTTGCGCACGCTTGGGTGACCATTCTCGATACGCACGTGACCACGATTGTTTCGGCGGCCATCCTGTTCATGTTCGGAACCGGACCGGTGAAAGGATTTGCCACGACGCTGACGGTCGGTCTTGCGGCAAATCTGTTTACGGCCGTTTTTGTGTCGCGCGTGATCTTTGAGGCACATTTGAACCATTTGAAGCCGGGTGAGATGGTTTCGATTTAGAAGGTTTTGCACCGGCATTTTGGGCCGGCTTCAGCGCGGGTCAACAGCTCGCGAATGAGAAGAATGAAGGGCTGGAAAAAATGATATCCGGCCTCAGGGAAGGGAAGAAACTGAAGTGGAATTCTTTCGAAACCCGCGGGTGAATTGGCTGGGATGGAAGTGGTACTTTCTCGCCTTTTCAATGATTTTCAGCGTGGCCGGCATCATCAAGATGAGCTGGAACTGGTCGCACATCGGCAGCCCCGTCAGTCTGGGCGTGGATTTTCAAGGCGGCACGCAGGTAGACGTGAAGTTTCAGAATCCGCCAGACATCGAAGCGATTCGCCGTGCCGTCAATATCAAGGGCGCAACCATTGTGCCATTCGGCGATGCGGCAAATCACGAAGTGCTCATCAGCCTTCCCGAGCAGATGAACGAGTCGGCGCTTGATGCGGGCCGTACCGAGGTGGAATCGGCGCTTCAGGCTCACTACAACAACCCGTTCGATCCGAAGACCGGTGTCAAGGTCGACGTGGTCGGCCCGACGGTCGGTCATCAACTGGAAAAGCAAGCCACGTTGGCGACGCTTTACTCAATGGCCGGGATGCTGGTTTATCTTTGGTTCCGGTTCCAGCTGATCTATGGCGTGGCCGCCGTGGTTGCCTGCTTCCACGATACCCTCATCACCGTTGGTGCCTTTGCGTTGTCGGGCCGCGAGCTCAGCCTAACCGTCATCGCCGCGATCCTTACGCTTGTGGGCTACTCGATGAACGACACCATCGTGGTGTTCGACCGCATTCGCGGGAACCTTCGGATCAGCCGGCGCGAACCGTTGCCCGATCTGGTGAATCGCAGCATCAATCAGACATTGAGCCGGACCGTGCTGACATCCGGTCTCACATTTCTCACCGTGCTCTCGCTCTTTATTTTTGGCGGTCAGGAGCTGAATGGTTTCTCGTTCGCTCTGGTGGTGGGCATTCTGATCGGCACGTATTCATCGATTGCAGTGGCCGCTCCGATGCTTGTGGCGTGGCAAGAATGGCGTGCGCGAAAAGGTAAAGCGACATCTCTGCCGGCTGCAAGACGAGCGAAGGGTTAGAGACAGAGGACGGATCCGCGCATGGCAAGCGTGAAACGGTTATTTCTCGGATCGGAGCGCGCGCAATAAAAAATGATGATCGCAGAAGGCAACGGGCAGGGTCATTCGACGGCCCGGGTAGAGAACGGAAATTGCACCAGTTTTGCAGCATATTTTGCAGTCGGGAGCGCAGTTCTGTTAAGGTTGAGTCGCTCCTATGTGACGATTTTTGCTTCCGGGAACAATTCCCCATTCCGCGGTGTCTAAAATAGGAGTAACCAAACCCGAATTCCGAGGCTGGCCATGTTTGAAGACTCCACATTCGAATCCGGAAAAAGGATCAAAACGAAGAGCGGCCGCTGGATGTTGTTCACAGGCGCGATCAATGTTTCGATTCTCATTCTCCTGATTCTGATTCCGCTGATCTATCCCGAGGCGCTACCAAAGGAATTGATGGCAACGGTATTAACATTGCCGCCACCTCCTCCGCCGCCACCTCCACCGCCTCCGCCGCCAGAGGTGCACATTGTTCACGTGCAGTCTGAGATGATGAACAATCAGCTCACGGCACCAACCAAGATTCCGAAGAACATTGAAATGGTGTCGCAGAAGGAAGCTCCACCTTCGAGTTTCGGCGTAGCCGGCATGGAAGGGATGGGTGGCAGCGGATCCGGTGTGATGGGCAGCCTGTTTGGTGAAGGCAACGGTCCCAAGGTGAAGGCAGCGCCGCCGAAGAAAGTGAACATCTCAGCAGGTGTGGCAGTCGGCATGTTGATCCAAAAGACGCAGCCGGTCTATCCGCCCATTGCAAAGGCCGCCCGCGTATCGGGGACTGTAATCCTGCAAGCAGTGATTTCAAAGAACGGAACGATTCAGGATCTGCACGTTGTGAGCGGCCCAGCAATGCTTCAGCAGGCCGCACTAGACGCTGTGAGGACCTGGCGCTACAGACCATACCTGCTCAACAATGAGCCGGTTGAAGTGGAAACGACCATCAACGTGATCTTTACCCTTGGTGGGTAATGGAACTCCTGGCTCCCTGCTGCAGCACCGGCAGGGAGTTTTGCTGTTGACCGGAATGCGAATCCTCAGGGAGCCGCCTTCCAATGAACCACCCGCCACTGCGGGTCCAACTCAGTTCATACGAATCTCCTTAGGAGGAACGATTCAGTGATTCTCGCTCAGCTCTCACATTTCGCTTCGCACGCGGCCAACAGCCTGGCATTTTTCCAGGATGAGGGGCAGACAGTCGGCTTCAGCCCAATGCAACTCTGGGGCCACATGGCATGGATGGCACGCACGGTCGCCATCGTTCTTTTCATCGAGTCGGTCTGGTCGTTGGCTGTGATGATCGATCGTTACCTGTATTTCTCGGCGGCGCGCAAGCAATCGCGTGAGTTCGCACCCAAGGTTGCCGGCGCCCTGAAGGACAGCAAGCTTGAAGAAGCGATCAAGATCGCCGACCGCAACAAGAAATCGCATTTGGCGGAAGTGGTGACCGCAGGACTGCAGGAGTTCCGCGCATCGGCCGGCACGGCAACCGAGGAAACGATTGCCAGCGCAGGGCGCGCCCTGGAGAGGGCCGAAGCGATTGTGCACGCCAAGCTCAAGAGAGGCTTGTCTGTGCTGGCTACGATCGGCGCGACAGCTCCTTTCGTAGGGTTGTTCGGCACAGTCGTCGGCATTTTGCACGCATTCGATGCCATCGCCACGCAAAAGACCTCGGGTATCGGCGCTGTTGCCGGCGGTATTTCGGAAGCGTTGGTGACCACCGCATTTGGTCTGCTGGTGGCTATCCCGGCGGTTATGGCGTTCAACTACTTCACGGGTCGCGTTGAAGCTTTTGACGTGGAGATGGACAACTCCTCAAGCGAACTCGTGGACTACTTCATCAAGCAGAGCCACAAGCGCTAGAAGCGAAGCGGCCAGGCTCGAGCGAGCATTTCGCGAGGCGGAAGAGGCGAAACTCTTCCGCCAAGCGGTTTGATTTTCGCACGGAATGGTTGAATTCGAACGAGGCCGGATCAGATCCGGCGTAAAAATTCAAACGCACGGAGCCCCTCAATGGCAGTTGCAGTTCGTGACGAAGGTAAAAAGGTCAATTCCAACATTAACGTCACACCGATGGTGGACGTGATGCTGGTGCTGCTCATCATCTTTATGGTCATCACACCCATGTTGCAGAACAAGGTGGCGATTGATATGGCCAAGGTCGAAAATGCGACCGCAATGCCCGACGCCGACAAGGACGATGCCATCGTGGTTGCAGTGACGCGCGACGGCGCCGTGTTTCTTGGCCAGAACAAGGTAGATCCCAGCCAGCTGGGCGGCTTGGTGCGGGATAAGCTGGCCGACAAGACAGACAAGACGATCTATGTTCGTGCAGATGCGCGAGCACAGTACAAAGCGGTAGAAGACGCCATTGACGATGTGCGCACAGCCGGAGTGGAAGAGGTTGGGCTTTTGACGCAGAAGCGCGAAGGCAATCAACCAGGCGGCGAGTAAGACGGCGCTGAACTAAGCTGTTTTGACAAGAGATATTAAGGAAACGAGGAGTATAAGCCATGGCAATGTCAACTGGCGGCGGTAGTGGCGCAATGGGCGAAATCAACGTGACGCCCATGATCGACATATTGCTGGTGCTGTTGATCATCTTTATGGTCATCGTTCCGGTGACCCCCAAGGGCCTGGACGCGCTGGTTCCCCAGCCGCCCAAGAATCCGCAGCAACAGCAGCAGCCGAACGACCGCACCATCGTAGTTCAGGTGCTATATCGGCCCGGACAAGCACCGGCATACAAGATCAACGACACCGATGTGACGCATGCCGACTTGCTGCCGAAGTTGACTGAGATTTATGCAAATCGCGCGGAGCGTGTGATGTTTGTGAAGGGCGACGACGATGTGAATTTCGCCTATATTGCCGATGTGATTGATATCGGCAAGGCCGCCAACGTGGATCACATCGGATTGATGACACCGAAGATTCAGCAAGGGCAGTAAGCCCGCTGAACGCCTCGTAGAGAGCGCAGAACGGGGCGGCGCGGCGATGCAAGGTGTTATCACACCGACGCAGTACGCCCGGTCCCCGGCCGGTTGCGAAGGATTCCAAGCGCGGCTCATGGGCCAGCGCCTTAAGGAGAAGGATAAGCATATGAATGGACCTGCACGTTTTTGGGTGCTCGCGCTTTCGTTGACCGGCATGGTGATATCCATGAGCGGGTGCAACCAACTTGAAGCTCGCGACCAGTTGAACAAGGGCGTAGACGCTTACAAGAGCGCTCACTACGACGAGGCGATCGAGCACTTTCAAAAGGCAACCGAGCTTGATCCATCGCTGCCGATGGCGAAGACCTATCTGGCGACGGCGCTTTCGCAGAATGTTGTGCCCCAGATGGATACGCCCGAGAATTTGAAGAATGCAAACCAGGCGATTGATATCTTTAAGCAGGTTTTGTCTGAGAAACCCAACGATATCAATAGCATGAAGCAGATCGCCGGCATATATTACGAAATCAAAAACATTAATGAAGCCAAGGACTGGCAGAAGAAGGTTCTTGCCGTGGACCCGAAGGATCCCGATGCCGCCTACTGGATTGGCATGATCGATTGGACCAAGGCTCACGAAAATAAGTTGCAGGCCTTGCAGGATGCGGGTTTGAACGACGATGGCAAGGGCAATGTCAAGGCGCCGAAGAAAATCATGGAGCCCCTGGCCAAAGAGAATGCGCCGCTCGTGGAAGAGGGGCTGAAGTATCTGACCATGGCTGTTGATAATCGGCCAAATTACGATGAAGCCATGCAGATGCTGAATCTGATCTATCGCAACAAAGCGGATGTGGATTACGGCAATGCCGCGGCAGTGAGCCAGGATTTGGCAATGGCGCAAGACTGGACCTCAAAAGCCATGGACATGCGTAAGCAGAACGAAGCCAAAAAGAACGCAGGACCTGGCGGAATCACGATGGATTCAAGCGGTCAGCTCCAGTAGCGGACGCGCGAACTGCAAAGACACCCGACGGCCTCTGCAAAGCGCAGAGGCCGTTTTTTTGGCAGGCAAGATTCACTTCCTGAGGTGCAAGTTGATGAAGCCTCAACTGATGGTTCGTAGTTTCGTAGGCCTTGTTTCATGTCTCTCGTTCTCAGCAGTTCCGGTTAGCGGCCAGCTCATTCCAGCAGAAGCGCACCGCCCATCGGCGATGCTTGTTGCCGAATCGCCGGAGGGGTTTACAGCACGCGACGATTTCGAAGAGCTCTCGGTCACCGTTTGCAGCGAATCGATTATTCATGTCACCGCGCGGCCGATCAAGGCCATGTCACGCCCAGAGGATCAGCCATGGATGCTTTCTCCGACCGAGGCCTGTCCAGGCGCGGCATTCCAGTTCAGTGAATCAAAAGGGGTGGCCACGCTGACGACGTCCCGTCTTGCGGTGTCCCTACCGGAGCACGACGGAAACCTCTCTTTCAAAACTTTGCAAGGCGAGACTCTTGTTCACGAAAGACCCAATCTGCCTCGTACTTATTTACATTCCGATGCGGAGGGACTCTTTCATATCGAAGACCGATTCGGACCGGATGCGACAGAAGCCTTTTATGGTCTCGGCCAGCATCAGAGCGGCATGTTCAACTACCGGGGCAGTGTCGTTGAGCTCGGCCAGAACAATACGGACATTGCCATTCCGCTGCTGGTGTCAAGCAAGGGCTACGCTCTGCTTTGGAATACCGCGTCTTTCAGCTACGCAGACAATCGCTTCCCCCTCGAGCTGAACTTCGAATCGATGGCATCACCGCAGGTCGACTATTACGTGCTCTATGGTCCGGGAATGGATCGGATCATTCATGAGTATCGCTCCATGACCGGTCACGTGCCACTGTTCCCCGAGTGGGCCTATGGGCTGTTTCAATCAAAGGACCGGTATAGGACGCAGGCTGAAATCCTTTCGATCGCAGCGGGATATCGGTCGCGTCATATTCCGATGGATGCGATCGTACAGGATTGGTTCTGGTGGAAGGACGGCGGCAAAGGCGATCCAATCTTCAACTCCGGCTACACCGACGTACCCGATGAGCTGAAGACCCTCCACGAGGAGCACGTCCACGCCATGATCTCCGCCTGGGCGATGATGGATTCGACGGCAGAAAACTATAAGCAGATGGTTCAAAAGGGCTTCGAGATTCCTGGTACTCAAGTCTATGATGCTACGAATCCCGCGGCACGAGACTTCTTCTGGAATCAATTTGTTGGGAGACTTTTCGATCAGGGCTGGGATGCATTCTGGCTCGATAGCTCAGAGCCGGAGGAAGCATGGCCGCATGTGGGTGACGCGATTCTGCGTTACAAGGAACTCCACATCGGCAGTGGCCTGGAATATACCAATATTTTTCCACTGGAGCACACGAGCGGCGTCCAGAAGCACTGGAAGCAGACGAATCCGGACAAGCGGGTCTTCCTGCTCACTCGATCAGCCTTCATGGGGCAGCAGCGCAACGGTGCGGTGGTGTGGTCGGGAGATGTTTACAGCAGTTGGTGGGCACTCCGCCACCAGGTCCCAGCCGGATTGAACTTTGCACTCTCAGGCTTCCCTTACTGGACCACGGACATCGGAGGCTATCATCAGACCTTTGCCGGAGAGGCAGACCAGCCAGCCTACCAGGAGCTCTACGCGCGATGGTTTGAGTATGGCGCATTCTGCCCAATTTTCCGCACGCACGGCCATCGCGACCACAACGAGCTATGGACCTATGACAAGGTTTTCCCTGCGCTGCTGGCGATCGACCGATTGCGCTACAGACTTCTGCCATATGTTTACTCGCTGGCATGGAAGGTGACCAGTGACGATTACACCATCCAGAGACCGTTGGTGATGGACTTTCCCCAGGACACCGCCGTGCACGAGATTGGCGATCAATTCATGTTCGGCCCCGATCTGCTTGTCAGCCCGGTATTGACGGAACATGCCACTTCGCGCACGGTGTACCTACCGGCCGGAGCAAGCTGGTACGATTTCTGGACCGGCGAACGGGTCGCAGGTGGCGAGACGCTGACGTCGCCGGCGCCGCTTGATCGCATCCCTTTGGCCGTGCGTGCAGGATCAATTCTGCCTCTTGGTCCAGCCATCGAATACGCCGGCGAGGCTACTGATCCAATTGAACTGCGTGTTTATCCCGGAGCCGACGGTGACTTTACCCTTTACGAGGACGAGGGCAACAGTTACCGGTACGAAAAGGGGGCGTACGCTACGGTTGGCATACATTGGGACGATATGAAGCGAACTCTTACCCTGGGCGCGCGTCAAGGGAGCTATCGCGAAATGCCGGCCAAGCATACTTTTGATGTGGTGATTGTGTCGCCCGGATACGGCACAGGTGGAGACGCGACAGTTACTCCAGACAAAGCAATCGCCTATTCCGGGGCAAGCGTGGTAACGGAGTTCTAAGAGATCGCCTGGCGGGCAGGACCTATTGCGCGCCTTGCTTCAGGATTTGTTCCGCCAAGTAGTTATGAACCCTGGCATCATCCTGAAGAGTTTCAAGATAGGCGTTCTGCAGCAGCTGCTTATCGTTTTCGTGGAGCTGCTGGTGAATGGCCTGCCGCACACGCGGATCACTGAGTTCTCTTTGTCCCGCAGGCTCGCGCGAAATCAGCTTATAAATCGCATAACCGGCAATCTTATGGCCGGGCCCCGGGTCAAAGACGGGAAGGGCATCAGTAAACTGATCCGGCTTTAGTTTGCTGATGGCGTCGTAGACAGCCGGATCAGCGCGCAACTGAGATTCGCGGGCGAAGCCCATGTCGCCGCCCATTGAAGCTGTGTTGGGGTCCTCAGAGAACTGCGCGGCAACGGTCGCGAAATCCTGGCCGCTTTCAAGCCGGCTGTAAAGCGCTTGAATCCTTTTCTTTGCGTCGACGTCGCCGACCGGCTTGCTGCTTTGCAGGTTGCCCGACTGTTGGGGAGGCCCGTTGCTCACCACAATCTGTGCCAGGTGGTATTGCGGCTCAATGAGGTCGAATTCCGCTTTGTGCGCCTGATAGTAGCTGGCAATCTCCGCGTCGGTAATATTGATCTTCGACTCAATCTCTTTGTTGATCAGTTTTTCCGTGGTCAATTGACGGCGAATGTCGCGCTTGAATTCATCCAGAGTCAGGTTGCGCTGCTTGAGCATGTTGTAGAACTGATCTTCAGTGTAGGGCGCTTTGATTTCAGTCAATTTGGCGTTGACGTCCTCGTCGCTTGCGGTCAGGTTCTGTTTGGCAGCCTGCTGCTGGAGAATTTCATCCTGAATCATCCCGCGCAAGACGTTCAGACGCAGGATGTCAGCTTCCTGGGGCGAGGTGGGTTGAGCGCTGGATTCAAGTCTCGCCTGATAGCTCCTTTCTAGATCGGCGCGCAAAATCTCCTTGCCATTCACAGTGGCCACAACATCGGCAGAGGGCGAGCGGTGGCAACCGTTGATGGCCGTAAAAAGGGCACCGCCAAAAAGAACAAAGGCGACAAGAGCGGAGCGCGTGCGAGATTTCGTTGCGACCTGCAAGCTAACTTCTCCTATGGGGCCCATGGAACAGTTTCGGAACTATTGGATCAACTTAAAGCAACCGCCTGAGGCGCCGATAATCGCCTCTGCGAACCAAAGCCTACAGGTCGTGAGACAGATACCCGGGCTCTACCGACTCCCCCAACAATCTCCAAAAATGCTCCTAACCCCCCGGCTTTCAAGAATAAATTGTGCAACCGGTGCGCGAAAAGCCCCGAGCCCGCTTATTTGGCAACTCCAGCGGCCCCCGAGGCTGCCTGGGCGGACTGGGCCGACTGGGC
>Ga0335072_10013182_pt1 | contig 11784 bp, 10 predicted proteins | sample Lox_Sample_21_FD_206725 | JGI IMG/M metagenome (GOLD analysis project Ga0335072, IMG submission 206725) | Soil microbial communities from Loxahatchee National Wildlife Refuge, Florida, United States - Lox_Sample_2.1 | ecosystem: Environmental > Terrestrial > Soil > Wetlands | place: USA...
CCCCGACGATCCTGATCGCTAGACCCGGCCCTGGAAACGGCTGCCGCCAGACGATCTCCTGCGGCAGCCCGAGTTCCGCCCCGATCGCCCTGACCTCGTCCTTGAACAAGGTACGCAACGGCTCGATCAGCCGGAACCCGAGGTCGGCGGGCAGTCCTCCGACATTGTGGTGAGACTTGATGCTGGCCGTGCCCGTGCCGCCGCCCGACTCGACGACGTCTGGGTACAGCGTCCCCTGCACCAGGAACTCTGGCGCGTCCTGACCGGCCGCGAGTTCCCGCGCCGTGCGCTCGAATGCCCTGATGAACTCGCGCCCGATGATCTTGCGCTTGCCCTCAGGGTCGGTGACGCCGGCCAGAGCCGACGCGAATCCGGCGGCGGCCCTGACCACGACCAGGTCGACCCCGGTGGCGGCGACAAAGTCACGCTCTACTTGCTCGGCCTCATTTTTTCTTAGCAAACCATGATCAACAAACACGCACGTGAGCCGGCTGCCGATGGCGCGCTGGACGAGGGCCGCCGCCACGGCGGAGTCGACACCACCGGAAAGCCCGCAGATCGCATGGCCTTCGCCCACGGTGCTCTTGATCCGCGCCACCTGCTCGTCGATGATGCCGGACGTCGTCCAGTCGGCCGGGCAGCCAGCCGCCTCGAGGAAGTGCCGCAGCATGGCCATTCCATGATCGGTGTGCCCGACCTCCGGATGGAACTGCATGCCGTATAGCCGTCGGCTCGCGTCCTCGGCGACCGCGACCGGCGTGCCATGGGTGTGCGCGGTAACGGCGAAGCCGGGAGGTGGGACTGTCGCCGTGTCGCCGTGCGACATCCACACTCGCTGCCGGCCGGGCAGGCCGGCGAGCAGCATCCCGCTGCCGTCTGGCCGGTCGAGCATGGCCGCGCCGTACTCGCCTGTCCCCGTTCGCTCGACCGTGCCACCCAGGTCGCGGACCATCAGCTGAAAGCCGTAACAGATTCCCAGTACGGGGATTCCGGCCTCGAAGAGGCCAGGCGGCGCCGGCATCGCGCCTTGCGCATACACGGACGCGGGGCCGCCAGACAAGATGATCGCTGAGGGGTTTTTTGTCAGAATGTCCGTCAGCGACGACGTTGCGGGAACGATCTCTGAGTAGACGTGACACTCCCGCACCCGCCGGGCGATCAACTGCGAGTACTGGGCGCCGAAATCCATCACCAGGACGGGACCCGCGTGCTGCGTTACCACCGCGTCAGCTTACTTCGCCGGCCTGACCGGCTCCTTGGCAGGCGTGGTCACCTTCACCCTCGCGATCCGGCGGCCATCTAGCTCGGTAACTGTCAGCTTGCTCCCGTCGAACTCGGCGGCTTCGCCGGTCTCCGGAAGATGCCCGAGAACGGAAAGCAGGTAACCTGCCACCGTCTCGTAGGGGCCATCGGGCAGTTCGATCCCTGCCTGCTCGGCGAAGTCGTCGAGGTTCATGAGGCCGTCGACCTCGATCTCGCCGGTCCGCAGGCGCCTGGAGGGGTTGTCCTCTTCGTCGTACTCATCCTGGATGTCGCCGATCAGCTCTTCGACCAGGTCCTCGAGCGTCACGATCCCTGCCGTGCCGCCGTACTCGTCGACCACGATCGCCAGATGCGAGCGATCTCTGCGCATCTCCGACAAGGCGGACATGACGGTCTTACTGGTGGGCAGCATCTTGACTTGCCTGGTGATGTCGCCGACCCGAGTGGTGCCGTTGCGGGAAGGATCGAGCAGGTCACGGGCGTGTACGAAACCGATGACGTCGTCGTAAGAGTCTTCGAACACCGGAAAGCGCGAGTGCGTCGCACCCGCCGCTATCGTCAGAGCCTGGGCTACGGGCATCGACGCGGGAAGGAACTCGACCTCGGTCCTGGGCACGAGTACCTCGCGGATCTGGCGCTTGCCGGCGTCGAAGACCTCGCTGACGATGTGCCGCTCGTCGGCAGACAAGGTCTGGTGAGCGGTGACCAGGTCGCGTAGCTCGTCGCTGCTCATCGCGCCCCTGCCAACCTTCGGGTCACCGCCGAGTACCCGCACCACGCCGTTCACGCAGACGCTGAGCAACCAGACCACCGGCCGGGCGATGGCCGCGATCCGGTCAAGTATCGGGGCGGCGAACAGCGAGATCCGCTCCTGCCGCTGCAGCGCGATGCGCTTGGGCGCGAGTTCGCCGAGCACGAGCGAGAGGAACGCGATCGCCAGCGTCACGATCAGGAACGACAGCACGGAAGCCAGGTGCGTGCCGAGGTGCCTGGAAAGGACGGAGTCCAGGTCACTGGCTAGCGTCGCGGCGCCGAACGCACCGGAAAGCAGGGTAGCGACGGTGACGCCAATCTGAACAGCGGACAGGAACCTGTTCGGGTCCTGTGCCAGCTTGGCTGCCTTCGCGCCGCGCTTGCCGCGCTTGGCGATCGCCCTTACCTGGCCCTCGCGCAGCGAAACCAGCGCCATCTCGGCGGCCGCGAAGAAACCGCCGATAAGAATGATGGCGAGGACGATGATGATGTCCCAGCCGACGCCATGCACGCGCAACAGTCTAAGCAGTGAGCGGGGGCCTGGACGAACCGCGAACCGCGCTATGGCCAGGAATCCGCCGCTGTGCGATGCTACTGCGGGCAATCTACCTAGCTGGAGGCGCGTCGATGGTGACTGCGACCAGAGAAGAAGCCGCGGCGCTCAAAAGCGAGATCGCCGAACTCAGGCACTCAATCCACGCCGAGCCGGAGATCGGGCTCGAGCTACCTAAGACACAGCACAAGGTGGTGTCGGCCCTCGCGGGGCTCCCGCTTGAGATCAGCACAGGGCAAGGGCTCTCGTCGGTGACGGCCGTGCTGCGCGGCGGGCGTCCTGGTCCGACCGTGCTGTTGCGCGGCGATATGGACGCGTTGCCTGTGACGGAGCGCACGGGCGTACCTTACGAGTCGGTGATACCTGGCGCTATGCATGCTTGCGGACATGACTTGCATACGTCGATGCTGGTCGGCGCCGCGAAGTTGCTGGCTGCGCGGCAGGCGGAACTGCCGGGGAACGTGATCTTCATGTTCCAGCCTGGCGAGGAAAGCGTCGGCGGTGCCCGGATCATGATCGAGGAAGGCGTGCTCGACGCGGCAGGAGAGCGGCCGGCCGCCGCCTACGCGCTGCACGTCGCCTCCGGGCTCCTGCCGCTCGGGATCGCGGCGAGCAAGGCGGGCGCCTGCATGGCGGCGGCGGACAAACTGCACGTCACCGTCCGGGGCCGGGGCGGCCACGGCGCACAGCCGCACCACGCCGCCGACCCGATCCCTGTCGCTTGCGAGATCGTGACCGCACTCCAGGCACTGGTGACCAGGAAGTTCGACGTGTTCGACCCGGTGGTGATCACGGTAGGGACGTTCCACGCCGGCACGGTCGACAACGTGATCCCCGACGAGGCCAACTTCGTCGCTACCGTCCGGACGTTCTCGCCGCACGCCAGGGACCTGGTCAAGGAAACCTCGGTAAGGCTCGCGCGTGAACTGGCAGGCGCTCACGGGCTGACCGCCGACGTCGAGTACGAAGACGTGTACCCGGTCACGATCAATGACGGCAGCGAGTTCGAGTTCGCGCGCCGAACCGTCGGCAACGTTTTCGGCGAACACAGGTTCGTGACCGCACCGAACCCGCTGACCGGTTCTGAGGACTTCTCTTACGTGCTCGAGCGGGTGCCAGGCGCGTTCGTGATGGTCGGTGCCTGCCCGCCGGAGACCGACCCGCTCAACGCGCCCTTCAACCACTCGGCGGAAGCCGTGTTCGACGACGGGATCATCCCTGACGGGATCTCCCTGTACGCCGAACTCGCGCTGCGCCGCCTGGCCGCCGGCTGAAGCCCGCCGGCCGCCGGCGCGTCCGCTAGAGGCTGGCGACGTCCGCTTGCTTGGCCCTGACGGCCTCGGCGGCCGCGCGGAGGCCGGCGAGTTCTGAGTCGGTGAGCTCGCGCTCGACGACGCGGCGGATGCCGGTCGCGCCGATCTCGGCTTCGACACCCAGGTAGACACCTGAGATGCCGTACTCGCCGTTGACCAGCGCGCACACCGGCATGACCGCACCGCTGTCCAGGGCCACGGCCCTTGCCATCCGCGCCGCGGCAGCGGAGGGGGCGTAGTAAGCCGAGCCGGTCTTGAGCAGCGCCACGATCTCGCCGCCGCCGTTCCTCGTGCGGTCTACGAGCGCGGCGATCTCCTCCTCGCTCAGCAGTTCGGAGAGCGGCGTGCCGTTGACGAAACAGGCCGAAGGCACGGGCACCATCGTGTCGCCGTGCGAGCCGAGGGTCAGGGTCTTCACCACGCCGACAGGAACCCCGAGTCGCTCGGCAACGAAGTAACTGAACCTGGCCGTGTCGAGCATGCCAGCCTGGCCGATGACACGGTGGGAAGGAAACTGCGACACCTTGGCGGCGAGAGCGGTCATCTCATCGAGCGGGTTTGACACGACGATCAGCACGGCATCAGGTGCGTGCTTCACGACCTGCTCGGTAACGCTGCGGACGATCTTGGCGTTGACGCCGATAAGGTCCATGCGGCTCATGCCTGGCTTGCGGGGCAGGCCGGCCGTGATCACGACGATCCCCGAGCCCGCTATCGCCTCGTAGCCTTCGCCATCGGGGGTAGTCGTCTGGCCGGTCACCGTGGTCTCGAAGCCTTCGATCGGCCTGGACTGGCTCATGTCAAGCGCCAGTCCTTCAGGTTTCCCTTCGATGATGTCGGTGATCACGACCTCGTCGAAGATGTCGTACTCAGCCAGGCGCTGCGCGGTCGTTGAGCCGTAGAACCCGGCACCGACGACGGTCACCTTTCCTGAACGGGCCATGAATCAGATCTCCTTCGCTTCGTCGCGACATTATTGCGCGCCAGGACCGCCCGCGACCGGGGCCGCGCCGGTCAGGCGACGGCGGCCTGCAGGTTCTTGTGGAGCGCGCTGAGGAACTCTTCAGTTGTCAGGTACGGGGTGTCAGGGCCGACGAGCAGTGCCAGGTCCTTGGTCATCAGCCCGCTGATCACGGTCTCGACGCAAACGCGCTCGAGCGTTTCCGCGAACCCGGTGACTTCTGGCGTGGCGTCGAGCTTGCCACGGTAAGAAAGGCCCCTGGTCCACGCGAAGATCGACGCGATCGGGTTCGTCGAGGTCGGCTTGCCCGACTGGTGCTGCCGGTAGTGCCTGGTCACCGTGCCGTGGGCGGCCTCGGCCTCGATGCAGGAACCATCGGGCGTCATCAGCACGCTGCTCATCAGCCCGAGGGAGCCGAAGCCCTGGGCGACGATGTCTGACTCGACGTCGCCGTCGTAGTTCTTGCACGCCCAGACGATGCCGCCGTCACCCTTGATGACCTGCGCCACCATGTCATCGATGAGCCTGTGCTCGTAGAACAGGCCTGCCGCCTCGAAATCGGACTTGAACTCGCTGTCGTAAGTCTCGGCGAAGATGTCCTTGAACCGGCCGTCGTAGGCCTTCAGTATCGTGTTCTTGGTCGAGAGGTAAAGCGGGTAGGCACGGTCGAGCGCATAGCGCATCGTGGCCCTGGCGAAGTCCCTGATCGAGTTGTCGAAGTTATACATGCCCATCGCGACGCCGCTCCCGCCGAACCTGGCGACCTCGAGCGCGAACGGCTGGGCATCGGTGCCGTCGGCTGGCTGGTAGGAAATCGTGACGGTGCCCGCGCCTGGCACGACGAAATCGGTGGCGCGGTACTGGTCGCCATGGGCGTGCCTGCCGATGACTATCGGCTTCGTCCAGCCCGGCACGAACCTCGGGATGCTTTCGATGACGATGGGCTCGCGGAACACGACCCCGCCGAGAATGTTACGGATGGTGCCGTTAGGGGAGCGCCACATCTTCTTCAGGCCGAACTCGGTGACCCTGGCCTCGTCCGGGGTGATCGTCGCGCATTTGACGCCGACGCCAAGGCGCTTGATCGCGTTCGCGGCGTCGACCGTGACCTGGTCGTCTGTGGCATCCCTGTTCTGGATCGACAGGTCGTAATAGTCAAGCTCGATATCCAGGTAGGGCAAGATCAGCTCATCCTTTATGAACTGCCAGATGATGCGCGTCATCTCGTCCCCGTCGATTTCCACGACGGGATTGGCCACCTTGATCTTGGACATGCCGATGAGTTCCCTTCACGAGCTTTCTAACCAGAAACCTACGCCTGCCAGCACAAGTCACTGGCTAACCGGGCACAGGAACCGCTAGTCCCGCGACAAGTAGGCCCACGCCAAACACGGCGAATATCGCTACGTCGAGCCACCGTCGCCGCGATGCCAACATGCCTGCCCGCCGGTCGGGCAGAACTAGTCTTGCTACGGCGGCAACGAGCAGCACTCCTGCGAGTACCAACGTACCGCCCTTCAGATGCTGCGTCCCCAGCCGGATTATCGCCAGCGCCGCGACGGTGCCCGCGACGATCAGCAAGTAGGGAAGCTGATGCCAGCCAGCCGCGCCCTGCGCTTCGCCGGCGGTGCTGACAGTGCCCGCGGCTGCGGCTGCGGCTGCGGCGTTGCCTGCGGCACCGCGGCGCTTGCCAGAGCGCGCTGATCGGGGCGCGGCGTGTCTCATCGGCCCGAGGACGTGCTCGACCCGCGCCCCTGCTGACCGGCAACCCGACGCACCATCTGATGCCTCTCACTGACCACTCGAAACCGCCCGTTCGAAAGTGTACTTTCCCGTCCTATCAGGTAGGCACGCAGGAAGCTGAGACGCCCGCCCGAGTTGCCCGGATTGGGATCTCCGGTCAGCGGGTACGCAGTGTGAAGCGGAGCGCCAGCCTCCGGCGCGGAAGGTACCTGATGGAAGGCCCCCACATTCAGATCGTAAGCACCGGCGCGGTTGTGCCGCTCCGGCCCAACGTGACGACCGTCGGGCGCGGCAGCTATGCGGATCTCCGGCTGGCCGACCCGAGCGTGTCCGTCCTGCACGCGGAACTTGTCCGCCGCGGGCCCTACGTCTACGTCTCAGACCTGGGATTATCCCGCAACGGCACCAGAGTAAACGGAAGGCTAGTCGGCCGCAGGCTGCTGTGCGACGGTGACGCGCTGAGCTTCGGCTCGGCACGGTGCCGGATCGGCGGGATCATGGCGGACGTGGTCGAAGACGCGGAACCGCCGAAGTCGGCGGCACCAGAACTGACCAGGCGGGAGCTTGACGTCATCGCCTCGCTCTGCCGCCCGGCGTTGTGCGACGATGCCTTTGTCGCGCCCGCGACCGCCCGCGAGATCGCGGCCGACCTCGTCGTGACCGAAGCCGCCGTGAAGCAGCATTTGCTGCGGCTGTACTCCAAGCTGAGGATCCCTGAAGGCCAGAACAGGCGGATCAGGCTCGCCAACGAGGTCGTGGCTCTCGGGCTGGCCAAGCCCCAGATGCCTGAAGACCAGCGCACCGCCACGGCAGCCTCGCACTGGGGATCGGGCCAGCCGGCTTCCATTTCACGGCCGGCGGCGCTGCATCAGGAAAGGCGCCGCGCCACCGGCTAGTTCACGGCGTGTATTTCCTGGCCAGCCTGAGCAGGTTAAGACGGAAGTCAGTGATCACCGTGCGGAGCGTCGGCAGATGCTCAAGCTGGGCGTGCAGGCTGATGACCGGCCAGTATGCCGCCGCAGGCGACTGATACCAGGCGGTGACCCCGGCCCAGGTGCACACGCTGAGGACGCCGACGTAGGTGACCGCGCGCTGGCTCGGCGTCCTGGCCACCCACGTGTAGATGCTGGCCAGCAAGGACCTGCTTCCCGATGAGCCGGGCCCGAGACCGACGATCGCGATCAGTGCCCCCGCACCGAACGCGACCGCCTGGGGCAGCGGGTGCACGGGAACCGCGATAATCGTCGCCGCTATGGCGACGCAGGCGCCGAGCAGCGCCACGGGCGCGACAAGCAGGAGGCCGAGAACGGCGCGCAGCACGGACACAGGGAACAGCACGAGCGCGGCGCCGGCGCGGCCGGAGCCGGCGGCCCGCTTCGATAGGTGCCTGCCGGTGATCGCCGCCGCTCGCAGCAGAATGAAGAGCGCAAGCGCGACTGCGGTGCCTGCCACGGGCGCCATCACGCTTACAGCGACCGCCAGCATGACCGACGCGATAACCAGCGGACTCCACGGTGAAATGGCCGAGACGCCGCGGCCGGCCACCGCCGGGCGCTCCCTGCCGCCGAACCGGCCAGTTCCCGGCTGAGCGGCCGCGAGCTGAGCTCCAGTCGGCTGCGGCATCAAGGCCGCTCGCGCTGGCGCGAGCGCGACCTGCGGAAGAGGGGCAGGCCCGCCTGGGCCTGTGCCCGCTACCACCGCCGCGACCGGCTGGCCGCTGTAATTCACCGGCGGCAGCAGGTCACGCACGTCATCGGCGCTGAGCGGTGCGAGAGGCCGCGTCGACACCGGCCAGGCGGCACCAGGGCCTTGCTGGTCAGTGACAGTTCTCTGGTCAAGGTTCGATCCGCCGAGGTAACCGTTGTTCAGGCCAGGCGCGCTTGGCACCAGAGCGGAGGCGTCGAGCCCGGACGCCCACTGCACAAGTTCGGCTGCGGTGGGTCTCGCGACGGGATCCCTGGCCAGCGCCCTCGCTACCATCGGGCGAAGCGGCAGCGGAAGCGTGTCAAGATCAGGCTGACCGTGCACGATCCTGAAGAAGATGGCCTCGTAGGTGCCGGTGCCGAACGGCGGACGCCCGGTCGCGGCGAAGGCCAGCGTGGCTGCCCAGGAATGCACGTCGGACGCCGCCCCGCTGTCCTTGCCCTCGATGACTTCTGGCGCCAGGTAGCCGGGCGTGCCCATGAACATCCCTGTCATGGTCAGGCGCGTGGTCTCGGCGAGTTGTGCGATGCCAAAATCGATGACGACTGGCTCGCCGTCCGAGATCATCACGTTGCCCGGCTTCAGGTCCCTGTGCACGACGCCGGCCGTGTGCACGGCGTGCAGGGCCTGGGCAAGTCCGTATGCGAGGCGCTTTAGCGCCGGACCGGTCATGGCGCCGCCGGTCGCGATGACGGCATCAAGCGTCGGGCCTGGTACGTACCTGGTCACGATGTAGGGCGGGTCGCCGTCGAGGTCAGCGCCGAGCACCTCGGCGACGTACTGACTCCTGACCCGGTGCATGGTCTCGACCTCGCGGGCAAGCCGGCGCCTGGCGTTTTCTTCCTGAGCCATGCCGGGGTGCAGGGCCTTGACCGCCACCGGCTGCCCCTCGGCATCGGCAGCCAGGTACACGACCCCCATGCCGCCCTGACCGAGTTGCCTGACCACGCGGTATGGTCCAAGCCGCTCTGGCGTGCGGTCCTGAACCCTCATGACTTCATAGCTTACGTTTCGCGAGGCGGAAAAAGTCATCGCGATACGAGATGGTGCCGCAACCTCTACCCGCAGGAGACCCAGACATGACGACCGTGACCAGCAGCTATCCGGCAGGCGGCCAGCCGGAGCCCGCCAGGCAAGCACCCGGCGACAGGCCGGCTAACCGCCGGAGACGAGCCGGCGCAGCGCCGTCGCTGCCTGCGCGTTCTGCTCGGCGTGCGCGACCAGCGCCCTGGCGAGTTCTGCCGCCCACTCAGCGATCGGAACCTCGTTGCGCGACAGCACAATCCCCCGCACTTCGTGGCAGATCTCCGCGACCGGGGCGCCCTTCTTCGTGCCGAGCGTCAGGTTCTTCTCGCCGAGCTTGACCGAGACCTTGGTCACCGTGCCTGGCCGGTTCTGCATGCGGTCAGACATTGACCGGTTACGTTCGATGGTCAGGCAGTCGGCTGGCAGCGAGTCACCAAGGGTGTCGGTCAGTACCTTGGCATAAATCGCGATGTCGGAGCTGTCAGCCCGAAGCGCCGCCATCACCATCTCAAGCGAGAGACCGTCATCGCCTGTATTGCCGTCTGTCATCTGGGCTCCGCTGCTTTCCCGGCTGCCGTCGTGGTTACCGTCCCGCGAATTTCGCCTTCCCAGGTCCATTCTCCATGAAGCTGCGCATGCCGGTGCGCTGGTCCTCAGTCGCGAACAAGCCGGCGAAATGCAGCCGCTCGATCTCGAGCCCTGTATCGAGGTCAACATCGAGTCCGTCGTCGATGGCCTGCTTCGCCGCGCGCAACGCGAGCGCCGGCCCGCCCGCGTACCTGGCCACGAGGTCAAGCGCGGCCTGGCGTACGTCAGCATCAGGCACGACCTGGTCGGCCAGGCCGATCGCCAGCGCCTCATCCGCGCCAACGAAGCGGCCGGTGAAGACGATGTCCTTGGCGCGAGCAGGCCCGATCAGCCTGGGCAGGCGCTGCGTGCCCCCGGCACCTGGGATCACCCCGAGCAAGATCTCCGGCTGTCCGACCTTCGCGCCCTCCCCGACGACACGGAAGTCCGCGCACAGGGCGAGTTCTAGGCCGCCGCCGAGCGCGTATCCGGTAATCGCGGCCACGACCGGCTTGCCGATCTTCGCGACGGCCGTGAGAGCGTCCTGCAGGCGCTTGCTCGTACCGAGCATTCCGCCGTAGCTGGTCTGCGCCATCTCTTTGATGTCGGCGCCGGCGGCGAAGACCTTCTCGCCGCCGTAGAGGACCACGGCCCTCACGTCGTCGCTGTCGCTGACCTCTGCCGCGGCCGCCGCAATCTCCAGCGTCACCTGCGCGTTCAGCGCGTTCATCGGCGGCCGGTCCAGCCTGATCGTCGCGATCGCCTGCTCGACTTCGACTCGCACGAACTCGCCCACGCAACACCTCCGCAAGAAACCCGCGGGAAACTGAGGCCATCCGCCCGCGCACCGCGATCTTACGTGGCACGCAGCCCGCTGCCACATCTGAGGGCCTGCCCCGCGCAACGCCGGGCAGGCCCTCAAAGTGCGGGGTCAGTGACTCTTGGCAGTCACTCACCAACCGCACGCGGCAGGCTGACACCCTGCCAGCTATTCAGGAAGCCCCTTACCTCTGACTCGCTGTAACGGCGGTGACCGCCTGGAGTGCGGATCGAGGAGAGCTTGCCGCCCCTTGCCCACCGGGTCACGGTCTTCGGATCGACCCTGAGCATGGCCGCGACCTCCGCAGGGGTGAGGAGCCTATTGTCCGGCTTGATCTGAGTTCTCACTTCGACAGATCCTCTCGTTGCTACTTAGGTAATGACTTGCCTACTGACAGTGACCAGTGAGGTCACTACTCCTTGAAGTCGTCGAATCACAGGATGTCACATGTGACTCAACTTTGCTGGCGTTCTCACCGGCAAGGCGACAAATTTCACCGGCCAAGCCTGATGTCTTTTGCTGGCAGGACGTCAGCGGGGTCGCGTCGGTTTACTCCATACAGTAACTTGTCGATCACAATATGTGCTACAGATCGGCGCGCGAACGAGCCCGTAAGGACAGTTCTTCCCCGTTATAACGCCATTTCCTGACGAGGCCGCAGAACGGCGGCATGAAATGACCGGTACGCGGGTAGGTGTTAGCGCACCGTAACCAGCACGGTCAGCGAAGGTCGCCGTTGACCAGGCCGACCGGAGCGACCGGCAGCCGCACCAGGCCGAGCTCGGCGGGTCCGGTCAGCAGCCGGTGCTTAGGCAGCACCCGCACCGTGTAGCCGAACGGCCCTGGCTGGCCAAGCACGGCTTCTCCGCTGTACCACGCCACGGCGTCAGCACCTGGCTCGGACTCGAGTACCAGCTCGGAGTACACGGGGTCAGTGATCTCGTCATCGCCGCCTACCCGGCCGTACACGACTTCAACGCTCACGTCGCCTGGTGACAGCTCGCCGAGCGCGACCCCGGCCCGCACCGCCAGCTTCTCGCCTGGCGACTGCTCGCCGTCGTCGGTCTCCACCAGCTCGATC
>Ga0335072_10013183_pt1 | contig 11784 bp, 6 predicted proteins | sample Lox_Sample_21_FD_206725 | JGI IMG/M metagenome (GOLD analysis project Ga0335072, IMG submission 206725) | Soil microbial communities from Loxahatchee National Wildlife Refuge, Florida, United States - Lox_Sample_2.1 | ecosystem: Environmental > Terrestrial > Soil > Wetlands | place: USA: Florida...
GCAAACTGACCTAGCCAGTCACACTCCTTTGTCCGCATCCTGTCAGGCTCAGTCCCGACGTCCATTCCTTTTGAGAGCGCGCTCCGATCCTCCGTGTTCATCGATTGATCACAGTAACAGCCTTCCGTGAAGACGGTCCAATCTTTGGAATCAAACAGCGCGCTCTCCGGTTGCTTGGACGACCCGCAGACTGACACTCCAGCCTGAATAACCCACCAAACGCTGTTGAATGCAGCCCTAATAACTATCCTCCCTTCTACTTCGGACCAGGCCTCTCGCAATGGGCCCTCCGGCCAAGCGGCGGCGACTCGATGAACCCGAGGACCCTGCCGATTTTCACGATGTGTTCGATGACGACTACGATTCAGACGACGAACTGACTCTGGCTGATCTCGATCCCAATGACCGGCGCCTCGAACAGGCACTGCTGGTCGGGAAAGACGGAGTTGTCGATCAACGGTTTGAACGGCGGCAACTCGATGTAACCACCGACATAGCAAGCACCGTGACCGTTGCCGTTGAACTGGGCGTCGATGGCGAACCCACCACCACCGTGTCCCTTGACACGGAGCCTACTGCTTTCGCAACTGATTTGACGGATACTATCGATGTCTTGTCCACTGCCGTACCGACTATTTCAGTACCAGCTCTCGTTACTCCAGATGTCTCTGTGACTACAGCAGCAGCGGTTCCGATCACGACTGCTGCAAGCAATATCACCATACCATCTACGTCTCTCACCGCATTTGCCACCATCTCGTCTCCCTTCAATGGTACAAACTGCAAGCTCCTCCAGCGGCACCGAAATCTGAGACTGACATGCTTATAGGCACATCCATCTTGAGCAGCGCTAGCTTGAGCAGCAACATGCTGGTTGCAACTAACAGCTCCACAAACGTGACGCTTCCGACTGCCTTCTTGAATGGGTCGGCCACCGGCTTCCTGTCATTGAGTTCGTCTGTCACAACCTTAGCTACGTCTACGTCGTTTGGCTTAATATCGTCGACTGACTCTCCCGCTTCTGGTCCTGGCGCTGCTGCTGGACCTGGATCGGGCTCCGGCCCACCAGGCGCATCAGCAACTGGTAGTGGCTCAACTGGTTCGAATGGCAATGGCAATAGTAACACCCCTGCACCTGGTCTGGTTGCGGGCGCTGTCACTGGTAGCGTCGGCGGCACTGCCATCATTCTGCTGATATTGGTCATTCTTATCCGCTGGTTCCGTCGCCGAAATGCTGCAATGGTTACCCTGCCACGAGACGAGTCCTCAGTCACTAATCTCCGCCCCAGCTTGGAGCCTAAGATGTCGCAGCGATCACTCTTGCCAGCAGCAGCGGCCGGTGCTCTTACACGCCTGTCGACCATGGGTCGTCCCAAGTCTAGTCCTACTCTACCCCCTACTGAGCAAGGCTTCCAGAAAGTGTCAGGACGCAAGATGCCAAGCCAATTTGGCATCGAATTCGACCATGGACCCATGAGTAAAGATTTTACTGCATCTAAGCGCCGATCTAATCGCGACACTGTTGAGACGAGCTTGTCTGACATCTCCTTCTACCGAGACGGCGAGGGCTTCTATGGTGGCGTAGGAGGATCACCAGAGCGGCCAGCAGGACCTCTTGCTGGAGGCTTTGGTGGACCGCCAACTGTTCGTCAGATCGCTCCTGAACCCGAGAACATGCGGCCAAGCCCAGCGCGGACACCAGTTATCCATCAAGGCGGCTCGTGGTCGAACATGTCAATGACTCCTCCGGCCACGGCTGGAACGGGCACGATTGGTCGCAGTCATCAAGATAGCAGCCATTCCACCCGGTTCACTGAGGATATGTGACGTGCCAATCGAATATCCGTTGTCAAATTTGGATCTCAATCTTTCGCATCGTCCTCGGTTCTACGCGCACATATGTCTGTCCACATAGATGTATAGTGCACATCTCCCCACGATACCTACTACGACATGACGAACACGAAACCTACCCTCCTATCCAACACAAAAGCCGCTGTTTGTTTGTCTAACGCCGTAATAATACCCCGGACCATCAGTCATTCGTTAATTTAATTCGTCATCGTATTTCGTCATATGCGACTCCTGCACCCACGCAGCAGAGTCGAACATAACACACCGAATTCACATATCTCTCACCAGTGCTGGACTACTCTAGAATTTCTTTCGACCCAAGCATTTCACTCGCCTCTCCTGATTTCGCTATACATAGTCACCAGGACCGCCTCACCCACCATACACCAATTTTCTAATTGGGCGCCTTGCTCAGCCTGATTTTGGAAAGGCAGAGGGATATTTGCTTTGTCGTCAGCGCAGCATCCTTGCGAGGTGTCTGCCGTGTAGAACTACTTATATTCTTCGGCATTGCCGAAATTTTGTTTGCTGCATTTACATTATACCCTTTGTTCTCGTTCTCAGACGGCGCGGGTTGCGTCTGCGCGACAGACGTGCTGCGTCCTTTGTTTGCTTGGTGGCAATGACGCATGAGCTGATGCGCACTTGAAAGTTTGGTGGAGGGAGTTGCTTAGGTAGCTGAATGGAAACCGATGAGATCGATTTTCTATTTCACCGATGCATAGTGAATGATATCTGGAAGTGCAGAGACGCGTTGATCGACGTAGATGAGTTTCGCTCGCTGCAGTTGACTATGCGGCTATTCTAGTGAAGCCTGTGCTACTCCCAAAACAATCGCTCATCGGAAATATTCTTCGCCTTAAACGCGAATAACAGTGCTGATACTCCCGCTTTGAAGGTGGACACGATGCACGACGCCACTCCACTACTGCTCGACTAAGACCTCTCTCCGACTCTCTGGTCTCCATGCAACGGCTCAGAAACAAACACAGCACTGCCCAAGCAAGCTCACGTCGCTATGCTGGCTCAGACCAATCCACCTGATCGGCCACAGGCGGCCCACCGCCCGAAGAAAAGCCAATCTTCAACCTCAATCGCAGCTTTGCCGGCGGCGCCTACGAAGAAAAGTCAGCGGAGAGTCCAAGGAACTAGAAAGTGAAAGAGCTCTGGGCCTGGGAATAACAAAAAGAAAGAAACTTACCCCACTAACAGCCTGCACCCTCATAAGCTGTGTCGCCTCCTGGCCGGGCGCGATCGCTGCGCTACTAATAGGCTGCATCTGGAGCTTCTGGGACTTGGGGACGGCAGCCTGCAGCGAGACGTTTGCGAGCGAGGCCGCAGCCGTGTTGCGGAAGCGCGCCGTTACGTTGATGGCGGCTGCTGTGCGTTGCAGCGTAAACGTGATTGCCAACCCGTGCTTTGCGTACGCCTGGTGGCCGCCTGCCGCTGCTGATGATGCTGCTGGCGGTGGCGCGGCCGCCGCCGCTGGCGCGGCCGCCGCCGCAGGCGCGGGTGGGGAGGCGCCGCCAAAGCCCATGCCTAGGAGGTCGGAGGATGCTGATGGAGCGGAAGCCTGCGCAAGTGGAGGAGCGGGCGTGGACGACGCGCTGGAGGTGTTGAAGAGGTCCATGATCGAGTCGACGTTTGACCGTTGGGCAGGAGGAGGTGAGGTGGCCTGTGGCGGAGGAGACGACAAACCGCCTCCACCAAGAATATCGGCAAGAAGATCCGCATTGTTCTGCGAGCCATTGAGAGTGCTGCTGGCGTCGGCCGCGGGCAATGTCGTGTCGCCGCCCATAAGATCGAGCAGCATATCCTGCTCCGTGATCTGACTCGGCTTTTTCTTTGTTGACGCTCGTGCGGGCTTCTTTGGTGCTTCGCCGAGCACACGTTGCTCCTCTCGAATTTCAGGCGCAGGCATTTTCTCAAGAACTCCTCGCCTGATCTGATCGTAGGAAAACAGATTGCCATACTCAACTGCTCGTTGTTGAATCTCGACGTCAAGATCTGTCGTGTATGTCTGCAAGAGTCGGCGAATTTTCTCTACTTGCGCTGGTTCCTTGAGGCGTGTTGTGAGCTTCATAGCTGACGTGACGATGTACTGTGTGATGATTTGACCGGAGTAGCTACTACTAAGAATAGTTTCGAACAGATCAACGATATCTGCTTCTTTCACCTCCTTGACTAGCTCTTCTTCTTCGTACTGGCCACCCTGGAGCAGTGCATCGCCATACTCTCCAATGACCCACGCACCGGCGAGAGTCAAGCCCTCCTGAGTAATGTCATCTTTGAGAGCCGAATACAGCTTTTGGACTGCGTATGTCTGTAGGTCAGGTGTTTGCGCAATGAGGCGGACAAATGACGACAATATCTGTTCCTTGACATAATTTCCGGCAAGTTTCAAAGTTCGAAGCATAGTGTCGATGTGCCATCGTTTGTTCGGTGCGAAGCGATCAGCCGCAATACCAATCTGGGTCGTCATTGTCGGCTTGAACTCGTTGTCCGCAACTTCCAAAAACGCAAGCAGCTCGCGAATAAGCACGCGAACATTGTTTTCATTGATAAGTGTGAAACTAAGATCAAGAGCCCGGCGACGGATGCTGATGTCAGGGTCTCGCAAACAATCGAGAATCGTGTTTCGATGTCGTTGGACAGCATTCGGCTCAACGGCAACGACCTTGATGAGCGTGTTGAGTGCGACATAACGAATGTTGTTATCTTTGTTGGACAAAAATTTTCCGAGAATGTTGACGCCTAGAACCCGCAGACCCGAGTCTGCTTCAATGTCGAGGATTGTGAGCACTGCTTCGTAGAGGATAGAATTACCAACATTCTTCGATGAATCGGTATTAGTTGCAACCTGTGCCAGAATATCGTTGATCTGTTCGCTCGTCGAGACGTCGCCGCGTCCAAGAACGCGCAGCAGCTGAAGAATCTTGACTTGCAGGAATGGATCACAAATACCAGTAACGTCATGCTCTGGGGCGTAACCTGACGTTGACAAGCTCTTAAGAACCTTGACAAGCGATGGCACGAGCGGTCTGAACATCTCGAGAACTCCTTGCTCGTAATCCTCTTCCTCGTCTGCTTCGCACATGCTCGTCACCAACGTAAGGCCGCAGAGCAGCACGCCATGATTGCGGTCGTTCAGAAGCACTTTGGCCTTCTCAACAAAGTGTTCCTGCAAATCCGGGACCTTGCGACATATCCTCATGGCACACAGCGCCGCTTTTCTCCTGATGTATGGGTTGCTACTTGAAATGATGGTCTCAACCTCAGAAAAAAGATCGCGGGACATCTCGACGGAGGCGATATTGCCCAAAGTGACAAGGGCAAGCCCGACTATGTACTGGTTTGGGTGACTGAGGTCGTTCTTGAGTGAGTTTGTGACGAGTGTGAGGACTTCTTGGTTCTCATCAAGCAACAGCATGGTGCCTAGATAGCCCAAGCGCTTGTCGGCGAAGCGTGGGGACGCGAGCAGCTTGAGGCATTCTATCTGGCCAAAATGCGTTCGCTCGCCGAGCGTAAAGAGGTAAAGCAGCTTGGCTACGTTGTTCCGGCGGATGGTGGCATCGTGGCTTTCCTCGCGGAAGCTGGCTCGGATGGCCGCGCTTTCCTTTTGAATGACGGCGCGCTCGTCTGCGATGGTCTTTGCAGCGCGAACATTGCGAATGAATTGCTTAACTGTCAAATGTGAGTAGACGAAACCTGCGGGCAAGACTTCAGGCATACGGGAGCTCATGCTCGCTGGCTCTTCAGCGCCCGCTAGCGGGGCCTCAGCTTTTGTAGGTGTCGTAGAAGGAGGCTCAGCTCTTGGTGGTCAGGTCAGGGTATTTTTGTGCCACTAGCCGCGGACGGAGCGCATGATTGCTTTTGGTTCGGACTTGCAGTGTGACTTGGCGTGCGGGAGCATCTCAGAGCGCTTTTAAATGACCATCAGCTCAGACAGACAGGCTGCCAGTCTTTCACCGCCGATGGACGAGGATGAGAATGAGTGCGAGCTCCACCACGCACGCTAACCGAAGTTTAACCGCAGCTTTGTGCCTGAGGCGGAGCTGCAGAACGCCGAGCTGGGATCGCCCGGCTTGTTTGATGGCAGCGGACAGCTTGCATATCGCCGTCGGCGTCAACTTTCAGCCTCGGACTTTAGTTCGCAAACATTACCATCAATGGCATAATCCCCATCCTTCTCTCTGCTGCCTCCGTTGCTCCTCCCAATTCCGTCATCGCCATGGGCTGGCGGCTGTGATCAACAAGGGAACGGAAACACTCCAGTTCCGAAGATCTGCATCATAGACGTCCGAGAGCCGCAATTATTTAATCATACTGACATCTCCGGCTTTTCTTGCTTTCTCGTTAATAATTTGGCGGCCTTCTCTAAAGTCTGCATGACGACCAGCATCTTAGTGGCGAGTTCACCATGGACGGCATTACGGGGAACGGCTCGGCAAATGGGAGTGCCATCGAAGTCATCACACCAAGCGCAAGAAAACCGTGGCGAAAGACGAAGGACTGACTCCTGGCGGAGGCGGTGCGACAGCATCTCAATTGTCGAGGTACCACGCTTTTTTACTGTCAGCAAACCACAGCTAATCACCAGCCATTAGTCGTTCGGCAACACCAATACCTGCAGATGCGCCACCGTCAGTTCAAGCAGCATCGTCTGCGCGAAAGCAAATTCGAGCGGAGCGACGCCGGCGCATGTTTCCAACCGTCGAGTACGCTTCGCGCTTGTCGCATTTCGACCCGAAGAGCGACTATCATGACTTTCGAGGTTTCTTCGTGCTCTTCTGGATCGCTCTTGCCATTATGGTCATCACTGCTATGCTTAGAAACTATAAGGAGACTGGTTCTCCGCTCGTCATTAGTCAATGGGGCCTTTTCACTCAGAACATCTGGGAGCTTGGTCCCAGCGACTTGATCATGACTGCAACAACGTATCTCTGCTTACCCCTGCACAAGCTCTATGCCGGTGGTGGCGGCATATTCCGCTGGAATAAAGGTGGAATTATCCTCCAAAGCTTGTTCCAGCTTGCGTGGTTGACGCTCTGGGTGTCGTGGCCGTTCATCTGGGATTGGTCCTGGACGGCGCAAGTCTTCTTCACAATGCACACACTAGTTCTTTTCATGAAGATCCATTCGTACGCCTTCTACATGGGTCACCTCTCTGAGACACGTCGACGACTCCAGGAACTCGACCGACCTGAAGGCAAGTCACGAGGACCGGTACACCACTACCCGAGCAGCAACGGCATCAAGGACGATGTCCGAATGGCGTCGCCTACAACGTTGCGCACCAATTCCGGCGAGCTGACGACCCTCCGCGAAGACCTCGCAGTTGAATTAACGTCTCCAATCGGCGGCATCACATACCCAGCAAACTTTACGTACCTCAACTTCACCGACTTCTTGTTCTGCCCGACGCTGTGCTACGAGATCGAGTACCCGCGCGCCGAGTCTATCAACGCTGCCGAGCTCTTCTACAAGACGCTCGCCGTCTTCGGCTGCATCTTCCTACTAACAATAACAAGCGAGCACTTCATCATCCCGGTGCTCGCCGAATCGAACGCGCAATTCCACGCCGCGAGCGCCAGCCACGCCGACCGCGCCCTGATCCTCGCCGAGACGATCTCGCGGCTGCTCTTCCCGTTCATGACATCGTTCCTGCTGGTGTTCCTGGTGATCTTCGAGTACGTGCTGAACTTCTTCGCGGAGGCGACGCGGTTCGCCGACCGCCGCTTCTACGCCGACTGGTGGAACAGCTGCGACTGGCTGGCCTTCTCGCGCGCCTGGAACGTCCCCGTTCACCACTTCCTGCAGCGCCACGTCTACTCGGCGTCGCGCGGCGTGCGCTTCTCCCGCGCTGCTGCCACTGCTTTTACCTTCTTTGTGTCGGCGCTGGCCCACGAGCTGCTCATGGGCTGCATCACCAAGAAGGTGAGGGGCTATGGCTTCTTTGCTATGATGTTGCAGATACCAATTGTGGTGGTGCAGCGGTCTAGGTGGGTCAAGGGACGCACGCTTTTGAATAACGTACTGTTCTGGTGCAGCATGATTCTTGGGCTCAGCATGATGTGCTCGCTGTATGTGCTTGTTTAGAATATCGGGCAGCGGCGTTTGGTGGCCAGGCGCGACAAAGCAAGAAAAGATGCCGGTATTGTATATAAACCTAGACCTGTACTATCATGTAGACGTCCAATTATCATTGCTACTTTTCATCGCGCTGGACGTCGTTGCGAAGATTCGGAGGGATCGCAGACTGCGGCATCGCATAGATCACTCATTGAAAACGGATTGCAAGCACTCTTCAGACTAGCCTTCATTGGAACGGACTACCTATGCTAGCGCTATGGTTGCTGACGGGGGAGATCCAAGCCGATTATCCTCTTCACGCAAGGAGAAGTCGTGGAAAAAAGGAGCGCCTCGAAGATAGGAGTCAAAGTCGGTCGAAAGATCACGTGAACCCTTGAACGGACCGGTAGAAGTGACGGAAAGGGGATATATTGTAAAAGAACAACTCTAGTCTCATCATTCTGGATTTGGCAGTAGAGAACTTCCCTTTGTGCAAATCTGAGGTGAGTCGACTCTTGTTTACTTCTTGCGGGAAGCTTGGACAGTAGCAATGATCTTGTCCACTACCGACGGGTCGGAGAGCTGCAATGAAGGTCAGCTTTTTTTGTATATCAAACGAAAAGAAAGACTCACAGTCGAAATGTCGCCAAGCTGGTCCTCTTCGCCGGCCAGAATCTTACGCAGGATACGGCGCATGATCTTGCCAGATCGCGTCTTCGGCAGGTCGTCGACAGTGAAAACGGCCTTGGGTGCGGCAAACGGACCAATGCTCTTGCGCACCTGCAGGATGAGATCCTTCTTGGTCTGGTCGTTGTGCTCGTGGCCATCTTTGAGCGCGACAAAAGCGTTAACTGCCTGGCCGGTGAGCTCGTCGTTGATACCGACAACGGCGGCTTCAGCAACGGCTGGATGCTCAATGAGCGCTGCCTCGATTTCAGCAGTCGACAAACGATGCCCAGAAACGTTAACGACATCGTCAACACGGCCACGGATCCAGTAATAGCCTTCGTGGTCGCGGCCAGCGCCGTCTCCAGTGAAATAATAGCCTTTGTAGACGTTCAAATACGTATCCATGTATCGCTTGTGCGCTCCCCAAACAGTGCGCGCCATACTAGGCCACGCTTGCTTGAAAGCAAGGACACCTTCCACGTCGTTGCCATGGATTTCTTCGCCAGACACCGGATCAATGATTGCGGGCTCAATACCGAAGAACGGAAGTGAACAAGAACCAGGCTTCGTAGGCGTAATACCTCCGAGTGGGGTGAGCACATGGGAGCCGGTCTCCGTCTGCCAGTAAGTCTGCGATTTGCGTTAGCAAACTGAATAGAACCTGAACTCTGACACACTTACGTCAACGATATGCGACTCCTCCTTTCCGACAACCTCGAAGTACCACTTCCAGACCTCAGCGGCAATCGGCTCGCCGACAGATCCAAGAACACGGAGGTTCTTCATATTGTGCTTCACATGCTGGTCACCTGCGCGCTTGAGCAAACGCAACGCAGTCGGTGCAACGTAGAACTGAGTTACGCCGTGCTTCTCAACAATGTCCCAGTAGCGCGAGAAGTTTGGATAAGCTGGCGTCCCCTCAAAAACAACTGAGGCAACACCGAGCAGAAGAGGCGCGTACACGACATATGTGTGGCCAGTAATCCATCCAACGTCACCACCACAGAAGAAAATGTCCGAGTCATGAATATCGAACACATACTTGCCCGTTGCCGCCGCGCCAGTAAGATAACCGCCGGTTGTGTGCATGACGCCCTTTGGCTTGCCTGTCGAGCCTGAGGTGTACAGCAAGAACAGAGGGTCTTCGGAGTTCATGGACTCGGGCGCAATGTAGCTCGGCCACTTCTCGACTTCCTCGTGGTACCAATAGTCGCGGCCCTTGGTCCAGGGTACATCGGCGCCCGTGCGCTTGTACACCAAGCAGTGCGACACGCCAGGGCACTGCTTAAGCGCTTCATCGACGATTTTCTTGGTGCCAATGACTTTTCCTCCGCGCTTTCCTTCGTCGGTAGTAATAATGACCTTGCACTTCGCGTCGTTGATACGGTCGCGGAGCGAATCCGACGAAAACCCGGCAAAAACAACCGAGTGCACAGCGCCGATACGCGTGCATGCTAAGAAGGAAACAACTGCTTCGGGAATCATGGGTAAGTAGATGGCAATGGTGTCACCCTTCTTCACGCCCATCTCCTTCAGAGTGTAGGCCAGCTTTGAGACCTGGCGGAGCAGCTCGCCATAGGTGATGGTTCGGCCTTCATGGGGTTCGTCGGCTTCGTAGATGATGGCTGGCTTGTTTGGGTTCTTGATGGCGTGACGGTCAACGCAATTGTACGAAGCGTTCAGGGAGCCCTCCAGGAACCACGCGGAGTCGCCGTTCGCCAAGGTACCGGTGCGGACCGTCTGGAAGTCCTTCTCCCAGGTGAGGAGTTCGCGAGACATCTTTCCCCAGAACTTATCAGGATTCTCAATCGACTCCTTGTAGAGCTCTTTGTAGTGGTCGAGGCCATTGAGATGCGGCTTGCCTGGATGTTTGCTGCGGTGAAGAGTGAGCAGAAGTTACAAGTTAAGCCCAGCGCGGGTTTCAGTGAATAATTTTTCGCGCTGAATCAAATTGACGATCAAAACTTACCCGAAGAAAGCCTTGGGAACTGTGAGGACGCATGTTAGCAGCTTTGTCTCCCACAGCCGGATGAACGGAGGAGCTTACCGTGAAAGGTGTCGACCTCGTGGGCCTCGGCGACCACGGGATTCGTGGGCTTCACTGCGCCCTCAGACATGGTGAATCGATTTTTTTTAAGTTAGAGGGCAAGTTTTCGGTTGAAGTTGTAAGGTGAGGGAAAATTGAGTAGCTTGCCCAAGTTGTGCGCGGGGAGAGCTTTTTCGGGACGCTGACGCGCTGGCCTCGACGGGATCGAATTTTGCGGGGAAGGCGAGACGGTGGCGTTTCGAGGCTTGGGGCTCAGGGCTCGATTCGATGTTGGCCGGCGGAGGGCGCGAAATAACGGCAAGGCGTTGACTCCAAGCAAGATCGAGCCCACAGGATCAGAGGCTGCGAGAGTAGCGTGTGATCAGCGACACAAACGGAAAGGTCTTCGCCGACGTAGACACGAATTGGGAGTCAGGTCGAGCAACTGCGGAGGCCAAACGTCCAAGCCCGCGCGCCGTAAGCTGCCTTTTATTGATCCACGAGCTGCTGACTGCCCAGAGACGCAGGAGTCCAGTGCAAAACCGCAGGAAGATAATTTGTAGGAATGCGTGTTTCTGTCGTGCCGGCAGGGAGCTATGGACTTTTGTAGGTAACCTTCGCGCCATTCAGCCCGCACCCAAAGAGCTCGTCTGATGCCTGTCCACGAACGGGGGTGGACGGAATCGAGGACGTGGCGTGGGAAATGGGAATAGGCCGACCGGAGCTTTGCATCGCATGACGGAGGTGTTACTTGGCTACCGTAACTCGTTTGCACCTCACACGAAGGCCTTCAGCTACCGCAGTCCGTTGAGCCGGCCGGACCATCACCGCCTTGACCTTTTGGTACCCGCAGCCATCAGCTGCACATGGCCTGTCTCGCAGTGATCACAGGCTGCTGGCAATGCATATGTCTTTGAATTCTCGGTGCGTGGTGCGTTCCAGCTCGGCTAAACCACCAGCACCCGCTACTTGGGCGTCGTCGGAAGACGTATAGCCGGTTGCCACAGCGGCTCCCTCACGGCTACTGAGGGTCCCAAGGGGCCTTAATTGTTGTGCATACAGCTACCCATGCCACGATCCTTCCAGAACCGCGTTCCTGCTGCGTGGTTGCGGGCTCCGGCGAGCGTGTGGTGCAGAGAGATAGGGCGTGGCCAGCCATGCTA
>Ga0335072_10013185_pt1 | contig 11782 bp, 12 predicted proteins | sample Lox_Sample_21_FD_206725 | JGI IMG/M metagenome (GOLD analysis project Ga0335072, IMG submission 206725) | Soil microbial communities from Loxahatchee National Wildlife Refuge, Florida, United States - Lox_Sample_2.1 | ecosystem: Environmental > Terrestrial > Soil > Wetlands | place: USA...
TCGCTTACGGTGATCCGTTTCTCGGCGGAAACCGCTCATGGTAGCCTCGCTATTCAAGCATGAGGTCTATAGTTCCTATAGGGTCAAGCACATGAACTCAAACGAGCGGTTCAGCATCGGAGAGATGTCAAAGGCAGCGGGAGTCAAGGTAGTGACGATTCGCTATTACGAGCATGTGAAACTCATGCCGGAGCCGGCACGAACCGAAGCTAACTACCGCATCTACAAGCGGGAGCACCTGCATCGTCTGCAATTTGTCAGGCGATGCCGCGATCTTGGCTTTACGCTCGATCAACTCCGGGATCTTCTGCGACTCTCAGTTCAATCGCGCGAGAGATGTGCGGGCATCGATCACATTACCGAGAACCACTTAAAGGAAATCGAAGCCAAAATCGTCGACCTACGACGGCTTGCATCGCAGCTACGGCGCATCAAGAATGGCTGTCCGGGAAAAGGTCGCATTGCCGATTGCCGCATTCTCGCCGAGCTATCGCCGTCTAGAGGTAAGACCGGCTGAGAAAGCTTCAGATTCTCATTCGACGCGCATACCTCATTTCAAATATGTTCGCACGATCTGGATCATATCCTCGGCAGCTTCCTGCGAGCTCTTATCCTTGCGAGGCATGTGATTCCGAATGTGATCTTCCATCAGTTCTCCCATCAGACTGTTGATCGCTCCGCGTGCCGCCGCGAGCCGTTGAAGAATGTCGGCACACTGTTCGTCATCATTTAGGCCCCGAAGGACACTCTCCAGTTGTCCGATGATCTTCTTGGTGCGATTGACGAGATCGAGTTTTTCGCGCGGTAAGTGAGACATTCTTGTTGTTGACCTACCCTATGGGGGCATGGTATCACATTCTTGGTTGACCTACCCTATAGGGGTATGGTATCAAAAATAAATCTGAAGCGGCACAGCAAGAAGGCTAAAGGAGTAGATGGAAGACGGCACAGAACCTCCGGGTAGAAATTCGCGGCCTGGTCTGGAAGGCGAGCAAGCGTAGGAAACGTAATATCGACCTGCTCTCTCGCTGCCCCGGAACGAAGAGAACCGAGCGAGTGGGAGCGGTGATTTTGTAACACTCCTGTAATCAACTCACCGAATAATCTTTACCTTTTGGTTCTTCGACGATTTCCGGTGCCGGGCACAGCATGTCCCCATCTTTCGGGGCGCCGCTAAAGCGTCTTGTTTGCAGTCCAGCCAGTAAAGGTAAGGAGTGATCCATGCGGCGGTTATTTCTCTGTGTGTTCGGGGTGTTTGCAATCTCGATCATGGCGCAAAGTGCTTTCGCCCAGAGGGCACTGACGTGGCAGGAGATTCGCGATAAGTTTGAGACGGCAAATCCAACGCTGAGAGCGAGTCAAATCGGCATCGATGAGTCGCGTGCGCAAGAGATCACGGCAAATCTTCGTCCGAATCCGAACCTGACCGTTGCCGCTGACCAGATTGATCCATTTAATGGCGGTCCGCCTCACGGCCCCTTCGCTTACTTGCTTAGCACGGCGAGCATCAGCCAACTTTGGGAGCGCCAACACAAACGTGGGCTGAGGCTCGAAAGCGCGCAAAAGGCAACTGCACTCGCAACCTCCGGGCAAGCTGATTTGGAGCGGAATCTGCTGTTCAATTTGCGCGGAGCGTTTGTGCAAGTTCTGCAGGAGAAAGCAATCCTGAATCTTGCTAAGGAGAATCTTGCTTACTACGATCATGTGCTGGAAGTAAATCGCGAGCGCTATAAGGCTGGCGGAATCGCCCAAGTGGACCTGAAGCGTCTCGAACTGCAACGGGTCCAATATCTATCAGATCTGCAAACCGCTGATGTGGGTCTCCGAACCGCAAAAATTCAGCTTCTTATGTTGTTGAACGACCAGACTTCTGTCGAGCAGTTTGACGTGATCGGACCGTTTGAATTCGGAGAGCAAATTCCTCCCCTCAATGATGTCCGTCAAGCAGCGCTCGATACTCGCCCGGACTTGAGAGCCGCGATACAGTCAGTCGACAAGGCCAAGACCGATTACCGGCTTGCCGTAGCAAACGGATCAACCGACCCAACCTTGGGCCTGGATGTCGGTCGAAATCCTCCGATTGACGCGTATTTCGGCGTCAACGTCAGTATTCCACTGCGCATCTTCGACCGCAATCAGGGCGAAAAACGCAGGACGCAGCTGGACATCGACCGCAATGACCGGCTTGCGGCAGCTGCGCGCGCCCAAGTATTCAACGATGTCGATTCCGCTTATGCCACGGTCAACAGCGCAGTCATTCTTCTTAAGCCGTACAAGGAGCAATACCTCGAAGAGGCCTCCGACGTGCGCGACACGATTGCGTTTTCGTACCAGCACGGAGCCGCCTCGCTTCTTGATTTTCTCAATGCTCAGGCCGACTACCGGGCTGTGCAGGTCAACTACTTAAATCTTGTTGCTTCGTATCTGAATGCTGCCAGCCAGCTGAATCTCGCGGTCGGACGAGAGGTGATTCAATGAACCGCTGTGATTTCCCACTGTCGTTGGTTCTACTCCTGAGTCTTTTTGCTGCGGGGTGCAGCAACAAGAGTGATCCTCAAGCGGAAGCGCCCCCGCCCCTCAAGGTCGAACGTGTTGAGGACCGCAACGTATTTAAAATCGACCATCCTGAACGCTTCCAATTGACGCAGGCGGTAGAGCACCTTGCAACACCACAGTTGCGCGTTACCGGCACTGTGACCCCGGACATCTTGAGGGCCGTTCCGGTGATTTCGATCGCTACGGGCCGCGTTGTGGAGATCGACGCCCGATTGGGCGACATGGTGAAGAAGGGGCAATTGCTTCTGAAAGTGCAGAGCGCCGATATTGCTGGCGCTTTTTCTGACTATCGAAAGGCGGTCGCCGACGAAGAACTGGCTAATACCCAGTTGGAGCGCGCAAAACTTCTCTATGACAAGGGAGCCATCTCGCTAAACGACCTCCAGGTCGCTAAGGACACTGAGGACAAAGCCAAGGTCGACGTAGAGACCACTGCTGAAAAGCTCAGGGTGCTCGGGAACCAGTCGTTGGACAAGCCAAGCGGCATCGTCGAAATCCGCGCTCCGATCTCTGGCTTCATTACTGACCAGCAAGTCACGAATGCTGCCGGAGTCGCCGGCCTCGGCTCACCGAATCCATTCACGATCTCCGACTTGGACTACATCTGGGTGCTTTGTGATGTGTACGAAAACGACCTCGGGAACGTGCGCTTGGGCGAAAAAGCGGAGATACGTCTTAACGCCTATCCCGATCAGGTTTTCGCTGGAACCGTCGGGAACATCGGTCCGGTACTCGATCCCAACATTCGCACCGCTAAGATTCGCATCGAGATGCGCAATCCGGGGCTGATGCGACCGGGTATGTTCGTCACTGCAACCTTCCACGGTCACCAACAACAAAAGCGGGCAGCCGTTCCCGCCACAGCAATCCTGCACTTGCACGATCGCGACTGGGTTTACGTTCCTTTGCAAAACGGCCAGTTCCGACGAACCGAGGTTGTTGGCGGCGACATGTTGCCTAGCAAAATGCAGGAAATTGTTTCTGGAATCTCCCCCGGTCAACAACTAGTAGCCAATGCGCTTGAATTCCAGAACACGGCGGAGCAGCAATGATTCGCGCACTCGTCGATTTTGCACTCAACAATCGCTTCGTCGTGATTACAGCGGCATTGCTCCTGTTCATTTGGGGAATCATAGCGTTCCACAATTTGCCAGTCGAGGCGTATCCCGATGTGGCCAATACCTGGGTTCAGATCATTACGCAATGGCCGGGGCGAGCCGCCGAAGAGGTCGAGCAGCAGGTCACAATCCCAATCGAAATCCAAGTGAATGGAATTCCACATTTGCAGCACGTGCGCTCTGCATCCCTAGCGGGCCTGTCCGTCGTGAACCTCATCTTTGATGACGAGTCCGACAACGATTGGGACCGGCAGAAAGCTTTGGAGAGGCTTGCACAGGTCACGCTGCCGCCAGGTGTCACAGGCGGGATTGGTCCCGACTTCAGCCCGATCGGTTCCGTCTATTGGTACACGCTTAAGAGCACCAACCCGAACTATGACCTGATGGAATTGAAGTCCTTGCAGGATTGGGTGATCACCAAATACATCCGGTCAGTGCCAGACGTCGTCGACGATTCATCCTTCGGGGGCATCACTCGCGAATATCAAATACGACTCGATCCGGATAAGCTGGTTTCTTACGGACTTAGTCTGGCGCAAGTTGAGCAGCAACTGACGAATGCCAACTTGAACGGCGGAGGCAGTTTCATTGAGCAGGGCTCACAACAGATCAATGTGCGTGCCGTCGGACTGGTTACTGACATCCACGACATCGAAAAAACAGTTCTGAAGACCCAAAACGGAACTCCCTTGCGTATCAAGGACATCGCCGTCGTTACGCAAGGACCAAAGATTCGCCTGGGGCAGATCGGTAAAGCTGTCCATCGGTCCGATGGTGTGGTTGAGGATGACGACGACGTGGTTGAAGGGATCGTCTTTCTCCGCAAGACCGCAGACACCGCCACCATGCTCGAAAACCTTCATGTCATGGTCAATCGTCTCAACACCCAGATTCTTCCTCCGGGTGTAAAGATCGTCCCCTATCTTGACCGGGACGATCTGGTTCACTACACCACACACACGGTTCTACACAATCTGGCTGAAGGAATGATCCTGGTTGTGATCATTCTCTTTATCTTCCTGGGAAACGTGCGCGGAGCCATCATCGTCTCTCTGACGATCCCGTTCTCACTACTCTTCGCTTCCATTTGCCTCGATTTGCGCCATATCTCCGCCAACTTGCTCAGCTTGGGAGCTTTAGATTTTGGCATGGTGGTGGACGGGGCTGTGGTCATGATCGAGAACGTCGTTCGACATCTCAACCGTCCCGAGGAAGCTCCGCGTACTCTAATTGACAGAATCCGTACCGCCGCACACGAGGTGCAACGACCCGTTTTCTACGCAATCGCCATCATTATTACGGCTTATCTTCCGATCTTTACGCTGCAGAGAGTGGAAGGCAAATTGTTCAAGCCGATGGCGTGGACGGTCGCATTCGCTCTGCTGGGCGCTCTTCTCTTTTCGATGTTGATCGCACCGGCTCTCGCCAGCCTCCTGTTCAAAAGCGACGCCAAACAATGGGAGAACCCAGTGATGCGTTGGCTGACCGTTCGTTATCGCGAGGACGTTCGCTGGGCAATCCGTCACCGCTGGGTGACGATTGGAGGCGGGGTTTTCCTATTCCTGGTAGCGATCTACCTAGCATTTAGCGGGATTATCGGTTCCGAGTTCCTGCCGCATTTGGACGAAGGAGCGATTTGGGTTCGCGGGACGATGGCTCCGAGCACAGGGCCAACAGAGAGTGCAAAAGTCGCGGAGCGAGCACGTGAAATTCTCTGTTCATTTCCAGAGGTTCCACAGGTCGTCGATCAAATTGGTCGTCCAGATGATGGTACAGATACGACCGGCTTTTTTAATGCTGAATTCTTTGTTGATCTACTTCCGAAAGAAAAATGGCGGCCTGTATTTCATCAGGATAAGGAACGGCTCATCGAAGCAATGGATCGCGAACTCGAAAAGATTCCCGGAGTCTTCTGGGGCTTTTCCCAGCCGATCTCCGACAACTTGGAAGAGGCGGTTAGCGGTGTGAAGGGCGCGCTGGCTGTAAAGATCTATGGCGATGATCTCAAGACGCTGGAGGAAAAGGCCGACGAAATTGCGACCGTGATGCGCCCTATTCGTGGAATTGAGGACTTGGGCGTGTTTCGAGTACGTGGGCAACCGAATCTTAACTTCAGCGTTGACCGCGATCAGGCATCGCGCTACGGCATCAATGTCTCCGACGTACAGGATGCAATTCAGACTGCCGTGGGCGGCAACGCTCTCACACAGGTGCTTATCGGCGAGCAACGCTACGATCTCGTGCTTCGCTATCTACCGGAATATCGAGACACGAAGGAAGCGATTGAGAAGGTTCGTTTGTTGGCCCCCTCGGGCGAAAGAGTGTCTCTGGCTCAGCTAACCAAGGTGAGCGTGTTGGATGGAGGCTCGGAAATCTATCGCGAAGCCAACTCGCGATACGTCGCTGTCAAATTCAGCGTGCGTGAACGGGACTTGGGCAGCACCGTTGAGGAGGCGATCAAAAAGGTCAATGCTAACGTCAAACTGCCGATAGGTTACCACCTGGATTGGGCTGGCGAGTACGAAAGCCAGAAGCGTTCCGAGCACCGGCTTCTCGTTGTTTTACCCGTCACGATTCTGGTCATCTACATCATTCTTTACGGCATGTTCAGATCTGTTAAGTGGGCACTGCTGATTCTGACCAACGTTGCGATGGCACGCATTGGAGGCTTGCTCGCTCTTCTCATCACGCATACGAATTTCAGTGTTTCGTCAGGGGTTGGCTTCCTGGCATTGTTTGGAGTTTCAGTCCAAACGGGCGTGATCATGCTGGAATACATCAACCAACTCCGTGCCCGAGGCTACGACGTGGAAGAAGCTGCGGTGGAGGGGGCCGTTCTTCGTCTCCGGCCTATCATGATGACAATGCTCGTCGCGACATTGGGCTTGTTACCGGCAGCCCTTTCGCACGGTATCGGCTCAGATTCGCAACGACCGTTTGCAATCGTCATCGTTGGAGGTCTCATTTCTGATCTCATTATGAGCGTCTTCCTGCTGCCGACTCTCTACACCTGGATTGCACGCAACGATGATAAGTTGCCGGTGGCTGACCCCAACGAAGCTATCTGAGATTTTGTGACTAGAGATGTCTGATCGACTAGAAGGGATTTGCGCAAATGACGAAAGAAGAAGTCTGCTCCCGAATTCGCGAAATCGGCATCATTCCGGCGATAAGAGTGTCGTCCGGTGACGATGCGCACTTCGCTGCCGAATCCGTCACGCGCGGAGGAATACCAATTGTGGAAATTACGATGACTGTTCCCGGCGCAGTCGAGTTGATGACACACCTCGTGAAGTCCGACCCGAAGATCGTCGTCGGCGCAGGCACAGTACTGGACACCAAGACCGCCGGTCTATGTATCGATTGTGGAGTGGGTTTCATTACCGCTCCTTCGTTCAATCCCGTGATCATGGAATTCGCAGCAAAGCGCAACATTGCCGTCCTACCTGGCGCTCTAACACCAACCGAGGTAGTTAGTGCCTGGAGCGGCGGAGCTGATTTCGTCAAAGTTTTTCCATGTGGTCCGGTCGGCGGGGACAAATACATAAAAGCTCTGCATACATCTTTGCCTCAGGTCCCCTTGATTGCGGCTGGCGGTGTCGATCAGCAGACAGCCGGCAATTTCATCCTCTCAGGAGCAACGGCGATTGGAGTCGGAACCGAATTGATTCCTACCGAGTCGATTGAAAGAAGGCAGTCACAGCGCATCCACGAGCTCGCTCGCCGATTTCTCAAACTGGTCAGGGACGCACGCAAGGAAATCGAGATCTGGGAGAAGAGTCGGGTCATTAGGAAATATACGCAAACACAAAAATGTGAAACGTAAACGGTCACGTGTCTCACCTAAGGTGGGATGCGACAATGGAACCGCGATCCTACGACCAAGGCGAATCATGACTGACATCCGTAAGTGGCGCTTGCTGGGTTCCGTCTCATGCGAAATCCTACAGATGGTGGGCGAGGCACTGACCTTCAGGACTTTCCCGACGAGGAAGATGCTTGTGAACCCTTTCTCAATTGTGCTGACATTTCTTATTTTGAGTTCTCCTGCAGTCCTCGCCCAACGAGGTGGGCGGGCGGATGCGACACCGAACAGCTTAGGACGAAATAAGAATGCGCGACTACTACTGCAGGTCAAGTACGGGAAAAAGAGGCTTTATTTTCGTTTCTCCGACCTTCAAAAGAAAGTGCACTCCGCAGTCAAACTGACTGATCCCACAACCGGCCAACTGCATGTGTACGAGGGTGTCAGCATAAAGAATTTGGTTCCGGGCGGTGTTTTGATTCACCAGTCTGGAAGTCTAGAAATTTCTGCTGAGCACAAGAAGAAAGTGACAGTCTTATGCAGCAATCTGGATTTCAATACGCTGCCAGTCGTCGCCGATACAGTCGATGGCAAGAAGCTAACCGGCTACGTACCCTACTATTTCGTTGTGCAGGCACGCGAGGGTTTCGCAGGTCCTTTCCCGAATGTCAAGATGATCGAGGTCAAGCCATCGGCAGATGTTCCGTAGATTCGACTCGGGTATTTCCAAATCCGAATTTGAACCCGACCGTTGATGCAAGTGTCACGGTTTTTGTCAATTCGGATGGTTGCAGGGTTCGCAGAAGTTATTGAAATAGCAGACTTTCGTGGTTGCGGGGGCCCGATACGTACCGAATAGACAATTTCTGAGCATACCTTTCCGAAGTGAGTTGATCCATTGTATTGCCTAAGTATCATATTCCTGATTGCTTTCACGAGCCTCTACGATAGTCCGCTCGGCTAAAGCAGAGAGCTTGCGTAGAGGGGCAAGGATTCATTAGAGAATTATCTTGATATGGGATCAAAACGAACAGGAAGCGCACACGATTCGGCGCACAGCACCGTAAACATAGCGGTATACGACCGTTTTCTGGAGAAGCTGAAGGAGCGCATTCGTTCAGCGCAGATGCGGGCAGCTCTCAACGTCAACCGGGAACTGGTTTTGCTGTATTGGGGCATTGGCCGCGACATCCTCGTCCGTCAGAAGAAAGAGGGATGGGGTGCAAAGATCATTGATCGGTTGTCAGAGGATTTAGGCCGAGCGTTCCCCGAGATGCGCGGCTTTCGAGCCAGAAATCTGAAGTACATGCGAGCTTTCGCTGAGGCGTATCCCAATCAGGAGTTTGTGCAACATGTTGTTGCACAATTGCCCTGGGGCCATCAAGTCAGAATCCTAGACTCCGTAAAGGATTCAAGGCAGAGAGAGTGGTACATCCGACAGGCCGCCCAAGGCGGCTGGAGCCGGAACGTCTTGGTCCATCAGATTGAGAGCAAGCTGTTTGACCGCCAGGGACAGGCTTTAACGAATTTCGATAGGACACTCCCAGGCCCACAATCTGACCTTGCTCAGCAGTTGATAAAGGACCCGTACAACTTCGACTTTCTCACACTAGACTCGGACGTCAGAGAAAGGGATTTGGAGCGGAGTTTGATCGAACACGTCCGCGACTTCCTATTAGAGTTGGGAAAAGGCTTTGCGTTTGTTGGGAGTCAGTATCCACTAGAGGTTGCACAACAAGACTTCTTCATAGACTTGCTCTTCTACCACCTACGATTGCACTGCTACGTTGTGATCGATCTCAAGATCGAAGAATTCAAGCCGGAATTTGCCGGCAAGATGAATTTTTACCTCTCAGTCGTGGACGACCTTCTGCGCCAACCGCAGGATCAACCCAGTCTGGGCCTCATTCTTTGCAAAGAACATAACAGGCTCGTTGTGGAGTACGCGCTCCGCGACGTAAGCAAGCCAATGGGAGTGGCCGAGTATCGGCTGACTGCCTCATTGCCGGAACGGTTGAAGTCTGAACTCCCGACGAATGAGGACTTGGCAAGTGAACTGCCGTTGCTGGGTCTGCTGACCTTACGCATCGAGCTTGAAAAAAGGCTCGCGCAGATTGCGAAGGAACATGGCCTTGATTGGGAACGCGAGAGCATCGGAATGCTGGTCACCAACCTTCATCTCAACGAGCTGATTTCATCTGAGTTGTTGCACAACATCATGGTTCTTTCCGAAGCTCTAAACCGAGCTGTGCATGGAGAAAGGATGACTGCGGAAGAAGCCCACAATAGCCTGGAAGCCGGAAACGTGATCCTGAAAAAGTTGAACTGAGCGGCTCCCCGTATGCATCCCCGGGGCTATAAGAGATCACGTGCCACTTGGCGGCGGGCCTCCACGGGCATCACTCCTCTGTTTGCCTGCTCGGAGCTACCGGATTGATCTCTATTACAACTGTCCTAATGGTTCTAGATTTCCGATTGATTACACTTGGAACCGCACGCTTGGCGTTCGATCTTCGAACATCAAAAAAGACAAGCCAACCTTGTTTGCGTTGCTTGTGCTTCATATACGTTTCAAGTTGCGCTGGACCCGGAATATCTTGGCTCTTCAACATTTTGAATTCGATGACGTGAACTAACCCCGACGAGAATGTCACGAGCATGTCTACGAATCCAATACCAGACTTTGCTTCCCCGATCGCACATCCCCTGGATGACAATTTCGCGCGAGCGAATACGCCGAAGAGTTCCTGTCCGAGCTTCTCGGGTCGCCTCTTCAATTTCATCTTGGTTCTGGATTCCCAGAATGAATTTACGGCCTCAGCTTCGATTGTGTCCTTGAACTGTTCGAGGAATTTGCGGATGGTAACGCGAGGCAATCGCGCTATGCGGCTGCCGGAGGTCTCAACTCTTTCTGCGACCGCGCTTGAGACGAAGAACAGTCTTTTTTTTTAAACCTACTATCCAGAGCGGTCAGTAGTTTGGGCTCGAATGCCGAACGTTCGATATGATCGTTTCGTTTGTAAAAGGCAGTGCGAACGCGTTTCATCGCAGCTAGAAAAATGGTCGAACTCTTTCCATGACGCTCGTGGTCATACAATTTTGCGAGAGAAACAGCGTACTGGTCGGGATCGCTCAGCCCACGGCGATTGAAGTAGTCTTCTAGATAAGTTTGGATCGAGAAAATCATTCCACTTTCAGGTCGCCCTCGCTACTTCCGTTTCTTCTTTTTTGGGACTGTATTCGTACGTCCGTCCGGTCTCAAATTGTACTGCTCGCAAAGATACTTGGAAATGCGCAGGGTCTTATCTATCGTTTTCTTCGCCCAGAAGTCCTGTCGCCCGGAAGCGTCAACAATCTCCAGAAGGCCCTCCTCTTTCAAGACTCGGAGATCGGGGCTGACGTTTGGAGTCTTCATTCCCAAATGCTGTGCGATCTCGACAACCCCACGAGTGCCGTCGGCGGCGAGATATATCTGCGCCCTACGTTTACTTTTACCAAATATCTTTCTTACCGTCTCCTGATGTTTTTCTGCCTCAGCGCGGAGCGCGAACGCATTGGTCTCGTCTATCGAGTCCACCTTGTGCTCGATGTGGGCGAGCCGGTGCAGAATTTGCTGGTAAGGCTCTTCCACCCTGTCCTTGCGTGTCTCTCTCATTCGACTACCTCAAATTCTGCCTAACGTTTCTTTCGATTCTCCCGACTGACCAATTCACGGATGCTGGCAGCCGAGGAACCTAGAATCGCGGCAATATCCTCGTATGCGAGGCCATGTGCTTTCAGGTAGACAGCCAGATCTCCAGTACCTTTACGTTTCTTTTCTTCGAAATCTCGGTCTTCGAGGAGGATGCGCAAGAGAAGCGCAATGACGACGTTCAATTTGCGGGAACGTTGTTCAAGAATTTCTGCATCTGGCATCTAGTCGCCTCCGTTTGCATCTGCCTTTCTTCGCTTCAGTGATTTTGCGAGCCGCGTGACCCGATTCAGATCGACATGCACAACCTTGGCAATCTCGCGCTGCGGAACACCGGCAATTGCAAGCTCCGCGATAAACATGTCCTTCATGATTTCAGATTGCGCGACCAACAATTCTTCCACCGTCGTAGTTTTTTTCACTTTTTAGACCGACCTTTCTTCTGCTTCCGACTGCGCCCGAGAGATAGCTCCTTGTTGATATGATTGGCTGACTTTCCCAACGCCCGCGCAATCTCGTTCGGACGCATCCCCCTGGCGGTAAGGTCGCCGATCTGATCCTGTAGCGTTCTCGTATCGGCACCCGGAACACTCTGAAGGAGTAGCCCGATTA
>Ga0335072_10013186_pt1 | contig 11782 bp, 9 predicted proteins | sample Lox_Sample_21_FD_206725 | JGI IMG/M metagenome (GOLD analysis project Ga0335072, IMG submission 206725) | Soil microbial communities from Loxahatchee National Wildlife Refuge, Florida, United States - Lox_Sample_2.1 | ecosystem: Environmental > Terrestrial > Soil > Wetlands | place: USA: Florida...
AAGGCCACCGGCGGGGAGGATCCTCGGCTACGGCACTCTTGTGTCCAACTCGGCCGGGCTCACACTGAGGTTCCTGCCGTATCCGGAGCAGCTCTACCTCGAGATTGTCGGCCTGATCTTCAAAGACGCTGGGACCGGGGACGACTAACTGCGAGCCCCGCCCGCGAATCCGACTTCGAGCACGCCGTGCCCTACGAGCGCGGCGGCCGGACCGATGCCTGCAACGCGGGCGCCCGCAGCCGTCGCTGCCATCAGGTAAAGCAGTCCGCCGACTGGACGGTCACTCAGCCGAAGCCAGGCTGGCGCGTCTGGACCACCCCAACCGGGCGAAGCTACACCCAGGAACCCTGGCGATACATCGGGTGACACCGCTACCCCTCGCTCCGGCCGTTCAGGTTCATGCCTCACGATGTCATCGGTGGGTGAAGAGGAGAGTGACGGGGTAATCCCATCCCGGGTCGTTCTTCTTACATAGATACGCATGGTAAGAAGTCACCCAGAGCGTTCTACCGGAGAAAGGCGCACACAGTGGCCCTGCCCAAGTCTACGGGTGTGCTCGACGCGCGAGGCAGCACGTCGGACACCTTGTGGTACACGGCGAAGACGAAGCTCCTCGGGCCACCACTCGTGAACGAGCAGCTCGGGGAGCAGCGGCTGTCGAAGCCGCTCGCGCTCGGCGTCCTCTCACCCGACGGCATCTCCTCCTCCGCCTACGGCACCGAGGAGATCCTGATCGCGCTGCTGCCGATGGCCGGCCTGGCGGCGTTCACCCTGATCCTGCCGATGACGCTGGCCATCCTGTTCGTGATGACGCTCGTGGTGCTGTCGTACCGCGAGGTCGTGATGGTCTACATCAAGCCCGGCGGCTCCTACGTGGTCGCGAGGGAGAACTTCGGCCCCCGGGTGGCGCAGATCTGCGCGGTCGCGCTGCTGATCGACTACGTGGTCACGGTGGCGGTCCAGATCGCCGCGGGAACGGCGGCGGTCGCCTCGGCGATCCCGGCGATCGGGCCGTACAAGCTCGAGATCTGCGTCGGCGTCGTGCTGCTGATGTGCTACGGCAACCTGCGCGGCATCAAGGAGGCGGGCAAGGCGTTCGCCGTGCCGACGTACCTCTTCGCCGGCTCGGTCATCCTGATGATCGTGGTCGGGCTGATCCGCGAGGTCATGGGCAACCTGCACGCGATCAACCCGGCCACGCTGCACGGCACCTACACGATCGGCTCCGGCAGCGAGGGGCTCATCACCGGCGTGATGATCTTTACCCTGCTGCGCGCGTTCGCCAACGGCGGCGCGTCGCTGACCGGCATCGAGGCGGTCAGCGACGCGGTCGGCGCGTTCCGCCCGCCGGAGGGCAGGAACGCCCGCAAGGTCCTGATCGCCGAGGGCGTCATCCTCGGGGTGCTGGTGGCCGGCATCGGCTGGCTCGCGCACACCACGCACGCCACCCCGTACCTGGCGGGATACCCGACGGTGCTGGCGCAGGAAGCCCAGATCGTCTTCGGCCACACGTTCGTCGGACAGGCCCTGTTCTACCTGGTCCAGCTCGCCACCATGCTGATCCTGTACACCGGCGGCAACACCAGCTTCAACGGCTTCCCGTTCCTGACCAGCTACGTCGCGGGCGACTCGTTCCTGCCCCGGTGGCTGCTCAAGCGCGGGCACCGGCTGGTGTTCTCCAACGCGATCATCGTGCTCGCGGTCACCTCGGTCGCGCTCCTGGTCATCAAGGACGCGGACGTCAACAGCCTGGTGCCGCTGTACGCGATCGGCGTGTTCACCGCGTTCACGATGGCCGGCTTCGGCATGGCCAAGTACCACCACACCCGGCGCGAGCCGGGCTGGCGGCCGAAGTTCGTCATCAACTTCTCGGCCGGCGCCCTCTCGCTGATCGTCGTCATCATCTTCGCGGTGGTGAAGTTCACCGAGGGCGCCTGGGTGGTGCTGGTGCTCTTCGTCATCCTGGTCCCGGCCCTGATCCGGATGAACAGCGAGTACCGGGCCGAGGCGGAGGTCCTCGAGACGGTGACCGGGGAGCAGCCGCCGCCGCCCCCGCACTACTCCAGGCGGGTGGTGTTCGTCCTAGTCGACGGCTTCGACCTGGCGACGCTGGCGGCCCTCCGCTACGCGCGTTCGCAGCGGCCCACCCAGATCCGGGCCGTGCACTTCGTCATCGACAGCGTGCGGGCCGAGAAGCTGCGGGACAAGTGGACCCGGGCCGACCGCGGGGTCGCGCTCGACTTCATCGACGTTCCCGACCGGCGGCTGATCAAGGCCGCGACCGACCTGGCCGAGCGCGAGGTTCAGGACCCGGGCACGCACGTCACCGTCATCCTGCCCCGGCGCAGCTACTCCGCCCTGCTCGGCCGCCTGCTGCACGACCGCACCGCGGACAAGATCGCGGCCGCGGTCAGCCGGATCCCCCGCTCGGCGGCGACGATCGTCCCCTACGACGTGCCCAGCCGGGTGGCGGTGCTGCAGGCCCGCCAGGCGGCCAAGGCGGAGGCGTCCAGCGCGGCCGTCCGGGCGGCGAAGAGCGCCGGGGCGAACGGCGGCACGGGCAAGCTCAAGCCCGTCATCATCACCCCGGCCGAGACCGGGCTCACGGCCGCCGACCAGGCCGCGGACGCGCAGGAGCTGGCCCTGGAGTCGGACGTGGCCGGCTCGCACAGCCTGTTCAATAAGCCGAACGGGTCCACCGCGGCCGGCGTCACCGCGATCGGCGCCATCACCGGCGGCAAGGTCACGGTCGAAGGCAAGATCCGCGTCGTGGAGATCCGCCCGGTTGAGCGCAACTCGGTGCTCGCGGTCGAGATCAACGACACCACCGGCAACCTGACCGCGATGTTCTACGGCCGGTCGCACATCCCCGGCCTGATCTGCGGCGGGAAGGTCCGGTTCAGCGGCTCGGTCGGGGTCAAGGGCGGCAAGCCGGTCATGATCAACCCCGCCTACGAGCTCGTCTCGCTGGGCGACGAGGCGTAGCGCGGGCCGGCCGGTCATCCCTCGTCCCGGGCCAGCAGCTCATAGGCCGGGTTGATCATGGCGGGGCCGCCGCTGCGGATGGACACCTTGCCGTCGAGGCGGAGCCGCACCCCGGGCTCGAACCCGGGGATGTGGGTCCGCCCGTAGAACATGGCCGTCAATGAGCCGGTGTCGTCGGCGATCGTGGCCTCGAACACGCAGCTGTTCTCCACCGGGCGGATCTCGACCGAGCTGACCCGGCCCTCGATGGTCGCCTTGCGGGCCCCCTCGAGCGCGTTGATGGTCGTCACCCCGTTCGCGCTCCGGTTCGCGCTGCCGTTAGGGCTCCCGGCAGGTCTGGCGTTCGCGCTGCCGTTCGGGGCAACGGCGGGCCGAGGGGCGGTTGCGCGCCGCCGCCAGGTGCCGGCCGCGGTCGGCTTCTCCTTCTCCTTCTCCCGAACGGTCCCTGGTTCCACCTGGCCCGCACCCGGCTCGGCCTGATCGGCGGCGGCCAGCCGGGCGGTGTTCCTGGCGTGCAGCAGGTGAACCCGGCTCTCGACGTCGAACGGGATGATGGTGGCGGCCGAGTCGGGCACCTGGCTGATCACCGAGGCGATCTTGTCCGCGGTCCGGTCGTGCAGCAGCCGGCCGAGCAGCGGGGCGTAGCCGCGTCGCGGCAGCACCACCGTGACCTGGGTGCCGGCCGCCTCGGCCTCCCGGCTGACCAGTTCGAGGGAGGCGCGGGTGAGGCGGCGGTCCGGGGTGTCGATCATCTCCAGCGGGATGTCCTGGCCGTACCTGACCCACTGCTCGCGCAGCGTCTCCGCCTGGGCGCTGTCGATGACGAAGTGCACCGCCCGCATCGTCGTCGGCCGCAGCCCCCGCGCGTACCTGATGGCGGCGAACGTCGCCAGGTCGACGTCGTCGACGAAGATCAGCACCACCCGGCGGCGGTAGTTCGGCTGCCGCGGGGCGATGCCCGCGTCCCGCCGGTCGCCGATGCTGTCGAGGATCTCAGCCTCAAGCCGGTACTCCCGGTTGAGCCTGATCAGCAGGTAGACCAGCACCGGGAAGACGATCACGATGAGCCAGGCGCCCTCGGTGAACTTCACGACCGCGAAGATGACGACGACGAGCGCGGTGTACACGGCGGCGATCCCGTTGATCATCCGGCGGCGTCGCCACCCGCGTTCCTTCACCCGCTTGTGATATTTGGCCATGCCGAAGCCGGCCATCGTGAACCCGGTGAACACGCCGATCGCGTAGAACGGGATCAGCCCGTTGACCACCGCCCGGGTGGCGACCAGCAGCGCCAGCGAGACCACCGTGAGCACGATGATGCCGTTGGACAGCGCCAGCCGGTGCCCGCGCTTGGTGAGCCAGCGGGGCAGGAAGGAGTCCGCGGCGACGAAGCTGGCCAGGTACGGGAACCCGCTGAAGCTCGTGTTGCCGCCGGTGAACAGGATCAGCGCGGTCGCGGCCTGCACCACGAAGTACATGAAGTGCCCGCTGCTGCCGAAGACCACGTTGGCCTCCTGCGCGAGCACTGTGGGGTATCCGGCTATGTAGGGGGTGGCGTGGGTGATGTGCGCGAGCCAGGAGATCCCGGCGATGAGGAACGCGACGATCGAGCCCTGGGTGATGAGGATCTGCCGCGCGTTGCGGCCCTCGGGCGGCCGCAGCGCCCCGACCGCGTTGGAGACCGCCTCGATGCCGGTCAGCGACGACCCGCCGTTGGCGAAGGCCTTCGCCAACATGTAGATCAGCCCGATGCTGATCAGACCCTGCGTGTTGTGGCCGAACGCGTAGATCGGGCCGGGGAATTTGCCCACCATCGGCAGCCCCCCGCCGAATGCCTCGCGGGCCAGGCCGACGACGATCATCGCCGCGACGGAGACCGAGAACAGGTAGGTCGGCAGCGCGAACGCCCGGCCCGCCTCGCGGATGCCGCGCAGGTTGATGTAGCACATGATGAGCACGGCGACCACGGAGATGAAGACCAGGATGTTCGACCCGATCACCGGGATGTTCGCCAGCTGCGGGAACGCCGAAACGATGGCGGCGCTGCCCGCCGCGGTCTGCACCGCGACCGTCACCGTGTAGTCGATGAGCAGCGCCACCGCCGCGACCTGGGCGACCCGGGGCCCGAAGTTCTCCCTGGCCACTACGTAGGAGCCGCCGGCCCGGGTGTAAACGGAGACGACCTCGCGGTAGGAGAGCACGACGAGGGCGATGCCGGCCAGCACCACCAGCGTCATCGGCAGAATCAGGGTGAAGGCGGCCAGGCCGACGACCTGGACCATCTCGATCAGCATCTCTTCGGTGCCGTAGGCGGCCGACGAGATGCCGTCGCAGGAGAGCACGCCGAGCGCCAGCGGCCGGGACAACCGCTCTTCAGACAGCTGCTCGTTGACCAGCGGCGGGCCGAGCAGCCTGCGCTTGAGCGCGTAGCCGAACGTCTCCGGCAGCCGGGTGCCTGGCAGGCCGAGGTTAGCGGTCTCGTCGGCCACTAGCCACCGCCCCCATCCGACGCCTCGCGGACTTCCGACCGCCACTCCTCCCCTGACTCTGAGTAACCATCACGGGCGGAGATAGTGCCGTGGCGGGCCTGCTGGCGGTGCTGCGGCACTGGGCGTGAGGGATGTCTTCTCATAGCGGGTTTCACGTTAGGCGCTGCCGTAGCAGATCTCCGCAAGGGCCGCGTTAATCCTCCTGAGCTGGGCGTTAAGGATTCATCAAGATCGGCCGCGAGAGGGGGGAACAGGGGTTCAAATGGCAAGCACGATGACTGGAAGTAGGCATTCCGTGGCAGGGACGTGGCCCAGGCTCGGACCGAATGGTTACGGACCGCATAGGGACCCGCACGCGCGACCGCCGTGGCGGCGCGGCCTGCCCGCGCCCTACGTGCTCCCGGCCGGGTTCGCCGCCCTGCTCGCGGTCGGCACGGCGGCGGCCGGGCTGCACGGCCGGCTGGACGCGACCGGGGTCCTGGTGTGCTGCGCGGTCGTGGCGGGGGCGCTCGCCCTGGTGTCCGAGCCGACCGCGGCGGCGCCGCTCGCCGTCATCGGCTGGCTGACCGCCGTCGGCTTCTCCCGACCGCCCTACGCCGACCTGCGGCTGACCGGATCGGTCGCCTCGCGCGCGGGGATCACGCTGGCGGCGACCGCCGTCGTCGCGGCTATCGCGGGCGCGGTAGTGCGGGAGTGGTCCGCGCGAGTAAAACTAGAGACTGTGGACAGACGACGCGAAAGCGGCATCGACCTCCGCCGGCAGCTCGCCGGCGGTGCGATCGCGCTGGTCGGGCTGCCCTCGCTGACCGCGGTGCTGTCGCTCTTCCGGTCACCCGACCTCTCCGATGATCTGCTGATCTACCTGGTGCTGGTGGTGGCGGCCACCGTCGTCGGCGGCTTCTGGCCCGGCGTGTTCGCCGCCGTCGCCGCCTGCCTGCTGCTGAACTGGTACTTCACCACGCCGCTGCACACGTTCACCATCGCCGAGCCGCGCAACCTGCTCGCGCTGGTGCTGTTCGTCACCGTCGCGGTCGCGGTGAGCAGCGTCGTCCACCTGGCTGCGCGGCGGGAGGCGGACGCGTCCCGCAGCGCCCGGGAGACCCAGTCGCTGCTCGGCCTGGCCCAGACCGTGCTCGGCGGCGCCGACACCCCGGCCGACGTGCTCGACCACCTGACCACCAGCCACGGCGGGCACGCGCAGCTCCTTGAGCGGGTCAGCGGCCGCTGGATCATGGTCGCGTCGAGCGGCGCGGCCGAGCCGGGCGCGACCACGCTCCGGTTCGAGGTCCGCCCCGACCTCGCCCTCGAGGTGAACGGGCAGGCCGCCAGCGCCACCACCGCGCTGCTGGCCGGGTACACGGCGCAGGCGGTCGCGGCCCTCGACCGCGCCCGGCTGCGGACCCAGGCCGCCCAGGCCGAGGCGCTGGCCGAGGGCGACCGGATGCGGACCGCGCTGCTCCGCGCGGTCAGCCATGACCTGCGCACCCCGCTCGCCTCGATCAAGGCGAGCGTGTCGAGCCTGCGGCAGACCGACGTCAGCTGGTCGGACGACGACGAGGCGGAGCTGCTCGCCAACATCGAGCAGAACGCCGACCGGCTCGACGCGCTGGTCGGCAACCTGCTCGACATGAGCCGCCTGCAGGCCGGGTCGCTGGCGCCGTTCCTGCGCGCGACCGCGATCGACGAGGTCGCGCCGGTGGCATTGCGCGGGCTCGATGACGCCGACCACATGCTCATCGTCGTCCCGGATGACCTGCCCCTGGTCCGGGCCGATCCGGGGCTGCTCGAGCGGGTGTTCGCCAACCTGTTCTCCAACGCGCTGCGGCACTCGCCGCCCGATCAGCGGCCGTCGCTGCGCGCCCGCGTGGACGGCGACCGGGTGGTCCTGGACGTGATCGACCACGGCTGCGGCGTCCCGGCCGGGCTCAAGGAGCGGATCTTCGAGCCGTTCGCCCGGCTGGACGAGCGGTCGCCCGGCGTCGGGCTCGGGCTCGCCGTCGCCAAGGGGTTCGCCGAGGCGATGGGCGGCTCGATCGTCGCGATCGACACCCCCGGCGGCGGGCTCACCGTCCGGGTGACGATGCCCGCCCTCACCAGCGACGTGCCCGCCGCGCTCGGGGCCGATCAGTGACCAAGGTGCTCGTGATCGACGACGAGCCGTCGATCCTGCGGGCGCTGCGGATCAACCTGACCGCCCGCAACTACGAGGTCTCCACCGCCGGCGACGGCGCGTCAGGGCTGCTGGCGGTGTCGCGCGAGCGGCCCGACGCGGTGATCCTCGACCTCGGCCTGCCCGACATGGACGGGACCGAGGTCATCCACGGGGTCCGGGGCTGGTCGACGACGCCGATCATCGTGTTGTCCGTCTGGGGCGCGGAACCGCAGAAGGTGGCCGCGCTCGACGCCGGCGCCGACGACTACGTCACCAAGCCGTTCGGCATGGACGAGCTGCTGGCGCGGCTGCGGGCGGCGGTCCGCCGGGCCGCCCCGGCCCCGGACGAGCCGGTCGTCAGCACCCCCGACTTCACCGTCGACCTGGCCGCCAAGCGGGTCGTCAGGGACGGCGCGGACGTCCGGCTGACCCCGACCGAGTGGCAGCTGCTCGAGATCCTGGCCCGCAGCCGGGGCCGCCTGATCACCCAGAAGCAGCTGCTGCAGGACGTCTGGGGCCCGGCCTACGGGTCGGAGTCGAACTACCTGCGGGTCTACATCGCCCAGCTTCGCCGCAAGCTCGAGCCCGAGCCCTCCCGCCCCCGCTACCTGCTCACCGAGCCCGGCATGGGCTACCGCTTCCAGGCTTAACCGGGTCGATGAGGCCGCCGACGCCCGCCCCAGCTGCCGGGCCCTCACCAGTGCGAGGTTCGGTTGTAGCGCGGCCGCCAGATAGCGCGGTAGGCCAGCCGCGCGGGCGGTGGCAGCGTGGCGATCGCGGCGGCGGCCTGGCCGGGATCGGCCCCGTCGGCCAGCCAGGCGAACATCTCGCCGCCCGCCGACAGCCCGTTCTGACGGACGATCCTGAACCCCACCCGGCGCCATTCGGCGCTGCTGAGGGCGACGCCGATGAGCGGCAGGCCGTCGCGCTCCTCGTGCGCCAGGTGATGGGTGAGCGACGTTGCCAGGGCGTCGGCGGCGTCGCCGATCGCGCGGGCGTCGGCCCGGTGCCCCGCCTCGGCCCGGGCGAAGGCGTCGTCCACCGCGGCCAGCAGCGGGTCGATCTGCTGGTGCTCGGACTCCATCGCGTCGAGCACCGACTGCGCGTGCTCGCTGTGCGGCAGCCGCTCGCGCAGCGAAGGCCAGACGATCGCGTCCTCGGCCGTGTGGTGGAGGTGCAGCTGCCGCTTGAACAGCGCCCAGCCGGCCTGGACCGAGGCCCGTCGCCCCGGGTTTGGCAGGTCCGCGAACGCCGCCGCCCGGGCCAGCCGCGCGAGGTCGCGCCGGAAGGCCGCGTGCGCGGCGAGCATGATCGTCAGGTCCGCGTCGCCCGTCCCGTGCCTGGCGGCGTCGCTGCTGTCGGGCAGATTTCGCGTGGTCACGAGCTTTCTCCCGGTCCTTCGGCCGAGTCGGCCGGGGCCGCCAGGTTCGTCGCCCGAACCCGCGTGGTGAGGTAGCGCAGGGTACGGACGGTCGTCTCGACGTCGGATGAGCTCAGCGACTCGTAGATCGGCGCGGTGACCGCGCTGATCGAGCCGGCGATCTTCTCGCGCAGTTGCGCGCCGTCGTCCGCGATCTTGACCGTCTGCCCGCCGACCGCGACGAGACCGGATGCGACCAGGCCGTCGGCCAGCTCGGTGGCTGCGCGCGGGTCCAGGTCGAGCCAGTCGACGAGATCACTGACGTACCGGTCCCTGGCGGAGGCGTCACCGAGCACGCCGAGCCGCTGCAGGGCCAGGTAGGTCTCGCGATCGGTGCCCGCCTGCGCGACCTTGTCGGCCAGCAGCCCCGCCAGCACCGACTGAGCCTGGCCGAGGGCGCCGCCGATCGCCTGGCCGGCGGACATGGCGGGCCTGGTCTCCGGCTGGTTCTCCGTCATCGTGATGATCCCCTGTCCGTGTGCTAGAACCTTGATTACCAGCGAATACTAGGTACGCTACCCTCTAGGAAACCTAATGTCTAGGCTTCCTAGTTAATAAGGAGCCGAAATATCATGGACGACTCCCCTGACCACGCCCGGCGGCGTCTCGAGAGCGAGTTCCTGCTCGCGCTGCGCCGGTCCGGCGCGGTGATGCAGCTGCTCGGGGCGGCCTCGGCCGAGCGGATCGGCATCAACGTCACCGACCTGAACTGCCTGAACATCCTGGCGCTGAGCGGCCAGCTGACCGCGGGCGAGCTGGCCCGGGCGACCGGGCTGACCACCGCGTCGATCACCGGCGTGCTCGACCGCCTCGAGGAGGCGGGCTTCGTCCGCCGCGAGCGGGACGCCCACGACCGGCGCCGGGTCGTGGTGCACCTCGACGCGACCCGCGGGCTGCGCGACGTCGCGCCGGTGTTCGCGCCCGTGGTCGAGGCCTGGCGGGCGGCCGCGGCGCAGTACACCGACGAGCAGCTGGCCCTCATCCTCGGCTTTCAGGCCCAGCTCGAGCAGATCATGCGCGACCGGCTGGTCGAGCTGCGCGGCGACGCCGCCGGCTAGTCCGGCCGCGCCGGGCAAACTCCCGTAAACCGAGGGCATGACCAGTCGGCCGCTGGGGCAGACTGGGTGCCATGACTAGTGACGACAGGGTGACTGGGGCCGGCCCCGACGACATGGGCGACGACGAGCAGGAGTTCGAAATCGCCGAGTACGACCAGTACGTCGAGGACCCGCCCGACAGCGGCCTCGCGATCGACGAGGACGACGATGACGACGGCGACCGGGCCGTCGACTGGGCCGAAACCCACCCCCGCGAGGTGGCCAGGGAGAACGCCGAGCCCGACGACCGGCCGGCCGAATCGTCCGCGATTCACGAAATTCCCGGAACGTGACCCGAGGTCTTGCGCTGCGCTTCGCTACTCGCTAGTAATGAGGAAAGGGTGATAGCGACTGGCGAGGCCCGCTGGAGGCACGCGTGAGCTCCTACGATCTGTACACGACGCCGGTCTCGACCGACACCTGGGACGTGCCGGCGAGCGGGGCCGCCCGCTTCACCTGGGAGTACGACGACGGCCGGCAGCGGCTGCTCGACCTCTACCAGCGGGGCAAGGACAAGCAGTGGGACGCCGCCAAGCGGATCGACTGGGACCAGCCGGTCGATCCGGCCAACGTCATGGACACCGGCGAGGAGCTGACCGCGATCTACGGCTCGCGGCAGTACGAGAAGCTGAACCAGGCCGAGCGGGACGAGCTCAGCCACCACATGTCGTCATGGCTGTTCAGCCAGTTCCTGCACGGCGAGCAGGGCGCGCTGACGGTGGCAGCGCGGATCATCGAGTCGGTGCCGGACATGGACTCGAAGTTCTACGCCGCCACCCAGGCGATGGACGAGGCCAGGCACGTCGAGATCTTCTCCCGGTTCACGACCGAGAAGATCGGCCTGTTCTACCCGGTCAACCAGGACCTGGCCCGGCTGCTTGCGGACGCGCTGGCCGATTCCCGCTGGGACATGCCCTATCTGGGGATGCAGGTGCTCATCGAGGGGCTGGCCCTCGCCGCGTTCGGCGTGCAGCGCGACGTCGCCGCCAACCCGCTGGTCAAGCAGCTGCTCGCGTACGTGATGCAGGACGAGGCGCGGCACGTGGCGTTCGGCCGGCTGGCCCTGCGCGACTACTACGCGCAGCTGTCCTCGGCCGAGCTGGCCGAGCGCGAGGAGTTCGTGGTCGAGGGGTGCTACCTGATGCGCGACCGGTTCGTCGCCCGCGAGGTGTACGAGCGGCTCGGCTTCGACGTGGCCGAGTGCGTGGAGTTCACCGAGCACTCGCCGGTCCAGCAGGCGTTCAGGAAGCTCCTGTTCACCCGGATCGTGCCCTGCGTGAAGGACATCGGCCTGTGGGGGCCGAAGGTCCGGCAGGCGTACGTCAACCTCGGCGTGCTCGACGCGGCCGACGGCGACCTCGACGCGCTGATGCTCGACGACGAGCAGGTGGCCGACCGGCTGGAACGGGAGCACGCGGCCGAGCTGGCCGCCCGCCAGGTGGAGGTCGAGGCGGCGATCGCGTCGGGGGCCGTCAGCTGAGGCCGCTCGCGGAGCGCATCGAGCGCGCTACCGCCCTCGACGGGCCGGTCCGCGCGCTTTCCAGAGCCGTGGTGCGGGCGCTGCCGCCGAGCCGGGCGGTGGACCTGCTGCACGGCGTCCCGTTCGGCCAGCCCGCCCACCCGGCCGCGGTCAGGCTGC
>Ga0335072_10013187_pt1 | contig 11782 bp, 4 predicted proteins | sample Lox_Sample_21_FD_206725 | JGI IMG/M metagenome (GOLD analysis project Ga0335072, IMG submission 206725) | Soil microbial communities from Loxahatchee National Wildlife Refuge, Florida, United States - Lox_Sample_2.1 | ecosystem: Environmental > Terrestrial > Soil > Wetlands | place: USA: Florida...
GAACTGCGCGCGTGACGCCTCGGTTGACTCGATGGCCAGCAGGAGCGAGGCGGTGCGCGCGGCGGCATTAATGAACATGCGCGGGGTCCGGTAGTCGGGAACTCCCCGGAGAGTTTCGCCTGCCGCACGCCTGAACTCGGCGTCGGCATCCGTGGCCTCGCCCAGCATGACCCGCGCCCACAGCTCCGCCCACGCGGCGTACGGCTTGACGTTCGCCGTGAACTCCTCGACCTCGCGTGAGTCAGCGCCGGGCCGCTGCCTGGCCTCGACCACCTCCGCTGGGGCCAGCGCGTCGACATCGAATGCCTCGCCGCGCAGGCACGCTAGCAGCGCCAGCCCCTTGATCACTGACCCGCTGTCCGCGCTCCACCATGATCCGGCTCCCGCAGGCAGCCTGGCCGGTAGATACGGGGCCAGGATGCTCACGGCCTCTGGCCTGGCCAGCAAGCCGTGGCGCGTTCCGAGTGCCACGGCCCAGCAGACCGCATGCAGGATGTCAGGGGCATCACGCTCTGCAGGCCGGGCTGCCGGTTGGCCGTCCGGCCCCCCTCGGGCGCGGAGCATTGCCACGCATCGTCCCAGCGCCTGCGAGTCCAGGATGAGGCCGGCCTGCGCGGCCGATGAGGCCACGCCCAGCAGCACGTACTCGGACGCCTCCTGCGTCTGCAGGAGATCCCTGATCTCCCTGTCCCGGCCTTGCTGGGCCAGCCGGGCTGCGATGATCGCAGCTGGCTTCACGGCGAGGTGCGTCGGCCGCCATCGCTGGAGGAACTCCACCGCGGTGGCGGCGCCGTCCACGTTGAGGAGCCCGATCGTGATCTCCGCGATGTCCTCTGCGGTAACGCCGTTCCCCTCGTGTTCCTCGCGGGGAGCGTTGACCCACGCCACGGTCCACTCGATCGCGCTGCGCAGCCTGCTACGGGCGTAATCCTGCTGCGAGGGCGCGAACGACAGCATGGCGCCCTCGTGGAGGAGGTTGGAGTTCGGCCAGTCGCCGGCCAGGTCGCGCGTCGCCACGAGATCCTCGATCGTCTGAGGATCAAGGAAGGTGCCTGCCAGGTCTGAGTTCTCGCGCAGCAGGCGCAGCAGGCGGCTGTGCCCGGAGCCCTGCGCGCCGGCCCGCAGGGCGAGGCGCGCCGCTGGGAGGTACGCCCGTTGCCGAAGTGCCGCCTTCAGTGCGAACTGAAGGCGCTGCTGCGCGACCTGCTGCCGCTCGATGTCGTTACCCTCAGGAAGTGCCTTGTCTGTCAAGGCCAGGCGGACGAGCTCATCGAAGTCGCCGCACTCCCACATGAGCTGCGGAAGGGAAGCAGCCACGTACCCGCTGCTGGACGCCAGCGGTAGCAGCCTTCGCACGAAGAGCCTCAGCGCCTCGCCCTCCGGCCTGAACTTCGAGCGGAACCAGGTCTCCGTTGGCTCGTTGAGGAACTGGAGCGTGTCGCCGTCCGCGAGCAGCGACCCGTTGAGGTCGGCCGCGAAGCTGCGGACAAGGGACGGGGGAACGCCGCACAGCGACACCAGGACATCGACCGGGATGCGCGGCCGCAGCAGGGCTAGGGCCTGGCACATGGCGCGGACGCCCGCCGCGTGCTCGGCATCGTTGTGGTAGATCACGTCATCGACGAGCCGTGCCAGCAGGTCATCGACGGTGGTGACGTCGCTGCCAGACACTTCGCCTAGGCGCGTCAGGCAGTCCCCGGCCGTGGCGGACTGGCGCATGACCTGGTCCTGGACGCGGGCGTTGCCTCCTGTCCGGCGGTGGAACTCCCGCGCATCGCCCGGCTGCACCGATCCGAACCTCGACTCAAGGTGCTGGCGGCTCTGCTCCAGCATGAAGCCGCACAGTTCGAGCTGCACCGTCCCAGGCGGTGACTCCAGCAGGTTGAGTCGCTCAGTGCGGCAAAACTCGACTACCCGCGCGTTGGGCGGCATCTCCTCCCGCAGCAGGTCGATGACGAAGGAACGCCCAGTGTCCCGCTCGCCCGCGGCGATGACCGCGTTATCCGCGGCGTCGATGGCCAGCACCAGGAGAGCATCGGGAGCCTGCGCCGCGAGGCACTCGGCGGCGGCCCGGACCCTGGCCATGAAAGCCCTGGAGTAGTCCGAAGCCGACGGAGTCCCCCCGGGAACCAGGGGATCGCACAAGCCCGCGGCCGCGAGTTCGTTGGCCAGCTGGACGTAGCCTTGCCGGTGCTCATGACGCGGGGAGCTGGACCGCCTGTAGCCGCCCAAGGCGAAGCAGTCGTACACCAGGCACATAGAGCCGCCGGGCAGGAACCCGGCCAGCTGCGACGCCAGTACGGACTTACCGACGCCTCCCGCCGCATGTACCACCACCGGCCCGTGCGACAAGGAGAGCTTCCGGGCGATCTCGGCGGCCTGAGGGACGGGGATGACGGTCTTAGGTTCCTGCAGGAGCGACGGCGCGGGCAGGAGCTGGTCGGTAGATGCGCCCAGGGCCGCGAGAACCGCTGCGACGGTCACCACCGGGTCTGGCTCACGGGAGGTGGCGCGCCGGGCTATGTCTTCCTTCAGCCGCAGCGGACCGTCGTTGGGGGCTCCGGGCAGCAGGGCGCCGACGTCCTGCTGGAACAAGTGGACCAGCTGGAGCAGCCCCGGTGCCCGGGTATCAACCCTGAACTGCCGGCAGAACTGCCGAGTCAGGTCGTCGGGCAGCCCCAGGTACGTCCGGATGTACCCGGCTGTCCTCGGATTCGCTGGAATTGCCCCCCGGCCGATATCGCGCAGTGCCTGCAGAACGGTGTCGTCCACGGGCCGGTTGGAGACGAACTCGAACGAAACCCGATCCCTGAGCTCGGGTTTTGTGTTGGTGAGTGCCGAGAACCTGCGCCCGAAGCCTCGCAAGGTGTTCTTGAGACCGGACACTGGCCAGGGCTGGTCGGGGTGCTCTGTCGAGTGCTTGAGCTGACGGTAGACGATCTTGCTGGCCTTATCGGGAGCCGCGTCACCGTAGTACTCGGCGATGTCAACCACGTACTCGCCCGTGGGATCGTCGCCCGGTCCCTGCCCGTCAGGGGCCATGGGATCCTCCGGAGAGGACCCTTCGATTGACACCGCCGCAAGTCCGCTGCCGGGGAGCAGCATTTTAAGGCACTGCCGAGCCGCCCAGTAGTAATGAAACTGGTCCCCGTCGCGGCTCGACCTCACCAGGTCAGTCGAGCTCATGGGCACGGCCTCACGACGCAGGCTGCTAGTGCCGCGCTCAACGCGCCACCCAAGGCTGCAACGCGCGACACCGTTGAAGCAGCACCGCCATCTCCCATGCCCCCAGGCTCGGCTTCTACGGCCGAAAGCATAGGCGACCGGAGGTCGCGGCAAGCGCCTTCCCGCCATGCCCATGGATGTCGCTCCCGAGCGGGGACCCGCTATGAGGCTCACGGTGTGACTTGGCGTGCGTTCCTACCACGCTCGAACCAGGCGCGGCCCTGACGGGAAACCGGCATTCATCTCGGACAGGGCGTGCTGAATCCGTGCTGATACTACAGGGTCGCGCAGGCCGCTGACCTGCGTAAACTGCCCCCTGGTCCACGATCACCCAGATCTACGAGGGCACCAACCAGATCCAGCGGATGGTGATGGCCAGGCAGCTCCTGAAGGGCTGACGTCGGCTTTTCGCCCGTTCCCCGCCTACCGGGCGTGTGGTTGAGTGTGCACATGCACTTGCCCGCTGACGTCCGCCCAGCGGTCGTCGGCCGTGACCGTGAGCAGGCCGAACTGGCCGCGGCGCTGTCGGGCGCGCGAGCCGGGCACGGCCAGGCGGTGCTGCTGCTCGGCGAGGCCGGGATGGGCAAGTCCATGCTCGCCAGCTGGCTGGTCGGCCAGGCTGAAGAGGCCGGGGTCCGGGTCGCCTGGGGCGCGTGCTCGGCGGCGGGAATGCCGCCGCTGTGGCCGTGGCACCGCTCGCTGGCCGCTATCGGCCTGGAGCTGCCGTGGCGGGAGGACCGCGCGACCGCGGGTCCCGCTGGCCGGGAGGTCATGGCGGCCGCGGTCGTCGAGGCGGTCGCCGCCGCCGCGGCGCGCCAGCCGCTGCTCATCGTGCTCGAGGACCTGCACTGGTCCGACCCGGTGTCGGTGCTGGTCGCCAGGGGGGTGGCCGAGGCCGCCGCCGCGCTGCCGCTGGTGCTGCTGCTTACCTGCCGGGACGAGCAGGACGAGGCCACGCGGCAGGTCCGTGACTGGCTCTCCCGGCTGCCGGCCAGCGTGCGGCGGATGCTGCTGCCGCCACTCGATGAGGCCGCGGTCGCCGCCCTCGTGAGCAGTGTCGCCGGACCTGGCCTGTCCGGGCAGGACGCGGCGGGCCTGCGGGCCAGGACCGGCGGCAACCCGTTTTTCGTGCAAGAGGTGGCCAGGCTCGTCGCCGCGCGGGGACCCGAGGCGACCCTGATGGTGCCACCGGGCGTGCGGGAGGTGCTGCAGCGACGGCTGGCCAGGCTCAGCCAGCCGTGCGCGTCGCTGCTGACCGCGGCCGCCATCCTCGCCGAGACGGCGGCGGAGGCGATCGAGGATGACCTGCTGTGCCAGCTGAGCGGCATCAGCGAGGAAGCCGCTGCCCCGCTGCTGGATGAGGCCGCGGCGGGACGGCTGCTCGACGTCGACTCGGCCGGCCCGGCGCGGTACCGGTTCCGGCACGCGCTCATCCGCGAGGTGCTCGATCACGGTCTGTCTGGGGTCCGGCGCGGTGAACTGCACGCGGCGGCCGCGGAGGCACTGGAGCAGCAGGTCAGCCCGCCGGCCGCGGCCGCCAGGCTCGCCTGCCACTGGTCTCGCGCGGCCGGGCCCGCGGCCCGCGAGAAGGCTGCCGCCTGGTCGCTGCGGGCGGCGCGGGACGCGGTCGCCGGCTTCGGCTTCGAGGCCGCGGCGGCGCACTACGCCCGCGCGCTCGCCGGCCGTCCTGCTGAGGCGATCGCGGTGTCGGTGGAGTACGGCGAGGCACTGCAGCTATGCGGCGACGTCGCCGGGGCCAGGGAGGTGCTGCTTGACGCGGCCCGTGCGGCGGCGGCGGCCAGGCGGGCCGGCGACCTGGCCAGGGTGGCGCTCGCCCTCGGCGGTGGCCTGGCCGGATTCGAGGTCCCGCTGCAGGATGAACAGCAGGCGGACCTGCTGCGGCAGGCTGAAGCAGCACTGCCGGCAGGCGAGACCGCGTTGCGGGCCGCGGTCTGCGGCCGGCTGTCACTAGCGCTGGCAGGCACCGCGCCGCCGGCGCAGCGGGTCGCGCTGGCGCAGGACGCGGTCCGGCTGGCCGCCGCTGCCGGCGATCGCCAGATCGAGTCGGCCGTGCTGGCCGCTTACTGCGACGCGATCGCGGGTCCCGACTACGTGCACGAGCGGACGGAGGCCGCGACCAGGATGCTCAACCTGGCCAGCGACCCGCCGGAGGGGAGCCTGCAGCGGCAGGCCACCGTACTGCTTGCCCGGCGCCTGCTGCTCGTGGCGCTCCTGGAGCAGGGCGACCTGACGGGGGCGGAGCAGCAGGCGGTCGCGTACGAGCGGCTGGCGCGCCGCCTCGGCATCCCCAGGTACGGCTGGCTGCCAGAGATCTGGCAGGCCATGCGCGCGCTGCTTGCCGGTGACCCGGACGGCGCGCTCGAGCACGCGGCGGCCGCCGAGGCCATCGGCCTCCGGGCACGCAGCTTCAACGCGCAGCTCATGGCATTCACCGTACGGATGCAGGCTCACCTCGACCGGGGCACCGCCGCCGAGTACGCCGACGACGTGAGAGCGCTGATGGCAGAGGCCGGCCCGGAGATACCGGCCATGTACTACGCGGCGCCTGCCCGGTTCCTGCTCGCGGCAGGCGACGCCAGCATGGCGCGGACCTTGCTGCGCGCCACGCTGGCCGACCCGGCCCGGGGCAGGCCCAAGGACGCCGAGTGGCTGGAGTGCCACTGGGCGATGGCCGACGTCGCGATCGGCCTGGATGACCGGGCGGCCGCGGCCCTGCTGGCGGCCGAGCTCGCGCCCTACGCGGAACTGTGGGCGGTCGACGGGCTTGGCGGCGCCGTGTTCGGCACGATCGCCGAACAGCTCGGCAAGCTGGCCGGCTACCTGGGGCGGCCAGCCGAGGCGGGCCGGCACCTGGCTGTGGCGCGCGACCGGTACGAGCAGGCGGGCACGCCCGCGCTGCTCGCCCGTCTGGACGCTCTCGCGGTCCCGCGGCCGGAGGCTCAGCCGATCGGTGCCGGCGCCGCCGCTGCGGCCGAGGCGGCCGGCCGGCTGCAGCGCAGCGGGCAGGTCTGGCTGCTGGAGTGGCGCGGCCGCCGCAGTACCGTGCCGGACTCCAAGGGGATCCGCGACCTGGCCGTCCTGCTCGCCCATCCGGGCCAGCCCGTGCCCGCGCTTGAGCTGGTTGAGGCCGCGGGCGGGCCGCCAGCCGCGGCAGCCGGCGGAAGTCTCGGCCCGGTCATCGACGCCACGGCCCGCCGCGCCTACCAGCAGCGGCTCGCCGACCTGGAAGAGGACCTCACCAAGGCGGAGGAGAACGCCGACCTCGGCCACGTGGAGCGGCTGCGAGCCGAGCGGTCGATGCTGGCCGCCGAGCTGGCGGGCGCGCTCGGCCTTGGCGGCCGGGCCAGGTTCGCCGGCGACCCGGCCGAGCGTGCCCGCAAGGCGGTCACGATGCGCATCAGGGCCGCGATCGGCGCCGTCGCCGAGCAAGACGACGCCCTCGCCAGGCACCTGCGCAACACGATCCGCACCGGCCGGGTGTGCAGCTACCAGCCGGAAGAAACCGTCAGCTGGCAGACCTGACAATGCCAGCCGGGAACTGACGCCCTCAGGTCGTATCCCGCGAGGGGACACGCGAGGAAGGGCGTGATCGGAATGACAACAACGGAAGTCAGCCCGAGCAGGGTCGAGGAGCTTGCCGGCTGCGTCTTCAGCGCCGGGGTGGGGACAGCCGAGCTGTGCACCGCCTACCTGGGCATTCACCTAGGGCTCTACCGTGCGCTCGTCGATTCGCCGGCGACTGCGGCGACACTGGCCGAACGGACCGGCTGCGACGAGCGGTACCTGCGCGAGTGGCTGACAGCGCAGGCAGTCTCCGGGCTGGTCACCGCGGCCGGGCCGGACCCGGCCTCGGCCGAGTTCGCGCTGGCCGAGGGCACCTACGAGGTGCTCGTGGACGAGACCTCGCCGGCCTACCTCGGCGGCCTGGCCGACGTCGGCGCGGCGGCCGGCCGGGTGCTGCCGCTGCTGGTCGACGCGTACCGGACCGGCGCGGGCGTGCCGTTCGCCGCCTACGGCCCGGACGGGGTCAGCGGGCAGTCCGCGCTCAACCGGCCGGCCTTCGTGAACTCGCTGGTGGCCGACTGGCTGCCGCAGGTTCCCGGCGTGCTGGCCCGCCTCAAGGACAAGACCGATCCCGCGCGGGTGGCCGACCTGGCCTGCGGCGCCGGCTGGGCCGCTATCGAGCTGGCCAAGGCGTTCCCGCACATCACGGTGGACGGCATGGACAACGACGAGGCGTCCATCACGACCGCACGCCGGAACGCGGCCGAGCACGGCGTGTCCGGCCGAGTGGACCTGGAGGTGGTGGACCTGGCGGACGAGACGGCCGACTGGTCGCCGCGCTACGACCTGGTGCTCTTCGTCGAGTGCGTACACGACTTCCCGCGGCCGGCGGAGGCGCTGCGCCATGCTCGCGCAGCGCTGCGGCCAGGCGGTACTGTCCTGGTCGTGGACGAGCGGGCAGCCGAGAGCTTCACCGCGCCCGGCGACTTGACCGAGCGCTTCTTCGCCGCGGCCAGCGCCATCTGGTGCCTGCCGCAAGGCCGGGTCGGGCCCGACCCGGAGCCGGTCGGCACCCTCATCAGGCCGGCGCACATGCGCGACCTCGCCCGGCGGGCAGGCTACGCCGACGCCGAGATCCTGCCGATCGAGCACCCGGTGTGGCGCTTCTACCGGCTGGTCCCGTGACCGCGCTCGACGGCAAGGTCGCGATAGTGACCGGCACGTCCTCAGGGCTTGGCCGGCGGTTCGCGGAGGTGCTGGACGGCGCGGGTGCCCGCGTCGTCCTCGCCTCCCGCCGGCATCAGGCGGACCTCGAACTCGCCGCGCGGCTGCGGGACGCGCTGCCAGTGGCCTGCGACGTGCGCAGCCCCGCCGACCGCGACGCCCTGGTGCGGGCCGCCACCGGCCGTTTCGGTCAGATCGACATCCTGGTCAACAACGCCGGCGTCGCCTACTCAGGCCCGGCCGAGGAGGAGACCCAGGAGCAGCTGCAGGACCTGATCGACACGAACCTGACCGCGGTGTTCGCGCTCACCCAGCTCGTCGGCCGGCACATGCTGGCCCGTGGCGGCGGGGTGATCGTGAACATCGCGTCTCCGTCGGCCACCGTGAGCCTCGACCGGTACGGACTGGCCGGGTACGGGGCGACCAAGGCCGGTGTCGTGGCGCTGACCAGGGAGCTTGCCTACCAGTGGGGCGGGCGTGGAGTCCGGGTGAACGCCCTCGCGCCCTCGTTCTTCCCCAGCGCGACAACCGGCTGGCTGGAAGATCCGGATCAGGTCGCCTGGATATCCGCCAATGCCCCGCTGGGCCGCCCGCCGCGGCCCGGTGAACTCGACGGGCCGCTGCTGTTCCTGGCCTCCGACGCCTCCAGTTACGTCACCGGGCAGACCCTGTACGTGGACGGCGGGTGGACCTGCCGCTGACCTGCCGATCAGGCTTACCCAAGCCTGCCTGCGGTTGCCATTAGTACCGGGTAGTCCCGGCTGCTGAGACGCTAGGCCTTGGCGGCGCTCCAGTTCCCGGCGGGTGAGCCGCCCACGTTATAGGTACCAGACATCGAGCTGCCCGAGAAAGTACCCGAGTACGTGACGGCGAAGGAGCCGACCGTGCCGAAGGTGATCTTGTCGCCGCTGACGGTCCCGTTCAGCTGTTCGGTTGTCCCGACGGACGGCAGCGCGATGGTGCCGTTCACGCCGGACCCGCTCTGCGTCCACTTGACCGTGAAGGTGCCGCTGTAGCTGCCGTTGTAGGTGCCGTTCCAGGTACCGGTGAGGTCGCCGGCAGTGGGTGGGGACGTCGTGCTGGCCACTGCGGGCGCTGCCGTCGATGTCGTCGCTTCGGCGGACTTCGCCGCGGCGGCTACGCCGCTCGCCGAGGCGCCGCCGGAGCTGGCGGATCCGCTGCTGCATCCCGCGGCCAGCAATGCGATCACCGGGACGGCGGCGGTGAGCAGGACGCTTGCCCGCAGCCGCGATGATGGTCGATGGCACGCACCCCGGTCGCGCGGGCCGGGCGTGTGCGCGGGCATGGTGAACTGCGGTCGCATCGCTTTTCCTTAGGAGATCAGGCGGCGAGGCTGCTGCTCGTCGCGTGGCAGTAATAAACCCGCTCCCGCGCCCTCGCGCATCGGTAGGCACTACGTAGCCGCGCCGCCGGCATTATGGTTTCGGCTATGGCCAATGGCTGGCCGTTCGTCGGCCGCGCGAACGAGCTCGCGCGCCTCGGCTCGCTGCTCGAGTCCGGAACCGGAGCGCTCATCCTCGGCGATGCGGGCGTTGGCAAGACCGCGCTTGCCCGGCAGGCGGAAAGGAAGTTCTCAGCGGCTGGGTTCCCGGTCGGGCGGGTGACCGGCCACGCGGTGTCCAACGGCACCCCTTACGAGGCGTTCGCCGGCATGCTGACCCTGGCGGACATCTCGATGCTGAGCCCGGTCGAGGTGGCTAGGCGCACGGCCGCGGCGCTCCCCGGGAAGCCTGGCACCCGGATCTTGTTCGTCGTCGATGACGTGCAGCTGCTCGACGAGCGCTCGGCGCAGGTGCTGCTCCAGCTCGCGGCCGGCGGGACGGCCGCCGTGCTGGCGACGGCGCGGGACCAGCGGCTGCCTGCCGCTGTCGAGCGGCTGTGGCGCGACGGGTTGTGCGAGCGTGTCCAGCTCGCGGGCCTGGCCGAGGACGAGGTTGTCGAGCTCATCGAGACGGTCCTCGAGGCGCCGATTGACTCGGCCGCCGCACATGCGTTCGCCACTCGGTCGCAGGGCAACCCACTGCTCTTGCGGGAGCTGGTGCGCGGCGCCCTGGGGTCGTCGGCGCTCGCGCGGCGCGGCACCGCGTGGACGCTGACCGGGCAGCCGCCGATCAGCTCCGGCATTCAGGACCTGGTCAGGTCGCGGCTAGACGCGCTGCCCGCGCGGCTCAGGTCCGCCCTCGAGACGGTCGCGGCCGGCGAGCCGCTGCCGCTCGACGTCGCCGCCGAGTTGCTCGGGAAGAGTGTCCTTGATGATCTTGACGCGGGCCGGCTGATCATCGTCCGCACCGGGCTGGCCGGCCCGGAGGTCAGTGGCGCGCACCCGCTCGACGGCGAGGTGCTCAGGGACAGCATCCCGCCGCTGCGAATGCGTCGGCTGCGGCTGTCGATCGCCGGCGCGCTCGAGGCCGCGCCGCGGCCGTCACCCCACGATCTCGTCCGCGCGGCGCTCTGGCGGCTCGAGAGCGGGCAGGCCGACGATCCGGAGCGACTGCTAGCGGCGGCCCGTGCCGCCCGTGTGCTGAGCCTTGAGACCGCCGAGCGGCTGGCTCGGCATGTGTGCGAGACGAGCGGGTCGCTGCAGGCCACGCTGCTGCTCGCCGAGATACTCACGAATGTCGGCCGCAGCGCGGAGGCGGTGGAGCTGACCCAGGCACTTCCGCCCGACTCGCTGTCCACGGCTGACCGCGAGGCGCTGGTCTACTGCTCCGCGATCGAAGGACTGCATGGAGGCGATCCCGGCGGTGCCGCCGACATCCTCGGCGGCGTGCTGGCCGGGGTGCCGGCCGCCAGTGACCAGCTCCGCGGCCTGTATGCCTCCCTGCTTGCCTTCGACGCCAGGCTGGCCGATGCGCTCGACGTAGGGGGCCCGCTCGTCAGCGATGCCGCAGTAGACCCGGTAGCCAGGACGTTCGCCGCGGTCGGCGCGATCGGCGCCGTGTACTGGCTGGGACGCACCCGGCAGACCGTCATCATGGCCGACGCGATCGCGCCGCTGGCCGAGACCGTTCGCGGCGCGATCCCCTGGGGCGCGTCCAGTCTGGAGCTGCTGGCCGTCTGCGCGCTGGTCGACGAGGGCGAATTCGGCCAGGCGGCCGAGCGGGCCAGGCGCCTGCGCGCCCGGGCCGCCGCTGACCGCGACCCGTTCGCCGGGCCGCGAGGCGACTACTGCCTGGGCCGCGTGGAGCTGGCACGCGGGCTCCCCGCGACCGCGATGCGCCGCTTCCGGCGCTGCCTGGCGGGCATCATGGCGTTCGACCGGACCAGTGTGCCGCACGTCAGCGCGATGCTGGCGCGTGCGGCCGCCGCCGCCGGCGACCTGGCGTCGGCGCACGCGGCGTTCGACAGCTGCGCTGACCTCAGGGGCATGAAGGCCTACGACCCCGAGTTCGAGCTGGCCGTCGCGGCGCTGCTCGCCGCGGAACTGCGCATGGACGAGGCAGCGGAGCACGCCGCCTGGGCCGCCGGAACCGCCGCTGACCGCGCCCAGTGGAACGATGCCGTCGCCGGATACCACGACGCCGCCAGGTACGGCGCGGCTCGGGCCCTGACCGTCCCGATGCGCGAGGCGGCGACCCACGTGGACGGGGACTACCCCCGCACCCTGCTGGACCACGCCGTCTCGCTGGCCGCGCAGGACGCGGCCGGCCTGGAAGACGCGGCAAGGCGGTTCGAGGCGCACGGGGCGATCCTCTTCGCGGCCGAGGCGTCCGCCGAGGCCGCGATGGCGCACACCGCTGCCGGGCGTCCGCGCCCGGCACGCGCGAGCGCCGCCCGGTCGGTGTCG
>Ga0335072_10013188_pt1 | contig 11781 bp, 6 predicted proteins | sample Lox_Sample_21_FD_206725 | JGI IMG/M metagenome (GOLD analysis project Ga0335072, IMG submission 206725) | Soil microbial communities from Loxahatchee National Wildlife Refuge, Florida, United States - Lox_Sample_2.1 | ecosystem: Environmental > Terrestrial > Soil > Wetlands | place: USA: Florida...
AATTGTATCAGTTCACATTTATTATTGACGGTAAGGAGAAGCTGGCCTGTAGGACGGACGGCTATGTTCTCAATGAACGAATTGATTGGAAAAGCATGGACGGTTGTGATCGGGATAAAGTCGTCCCGACCGTCGTCATGGCCTTGGGCTGACATTTTACACGCGTTAGATGATTCCGAGATTGTAAGTTTGATTAAAACTAATCTTATTAGTTTCAAGATGTAAGTAAAAGAACATATAGAATCTCGACCAAGCGGGCAACGGCAGGTTTTGCGGGGAAGAATCCGGCAAAAGCCAGCGTAGCTCTTTGCCGAGATTCCAAGCCTTCAAGATTTATGCTTCCTTCCTTCCAACTCGGGTACATGTCCCGAGAAGAATTGTTATGAACCAATCCGCGGTCCATCTTCTTACCTCCGTGCTACCAATTCCTTCCCCTATTGGATGGCAAATGCAGACCACCTCTAAAGATTATTAAAGGTGGCTTACCTCATCCCGTCTCTACGTTACCTAATCCTTAGAGTCTGCGGGACATGTTCACCTCGTCTCTCCTTGGCCGTGCGAATAGAGTGTGTTAACATAATTCCGCAAAGTAAATAAGAAGAAAAGCATTTAAAAGCAAGATTTCTTCCTGGCAAACTGTCTCTTGCATCCTCTGTTCTGGCCTTTGCGGAAGTAAGATGTACGAAACATCGTGGAATCTTCTGGCGGAGGAATTGACCTTGCCACACTAACGGAATGACGCCCCTTCAAATTGCTCAACGTATGAGTCTCTATAATTTCAATTCCTCCTCAGCTGCTCTTGTAATTAAGTAGGAAATTGGCGTATATATATACCAGAAAATACCAATCCTTCACCGCTATTTTGCATGAATCTTGGCCCTACCTTGAAGGACTGTCTGAGCGACCGCCTCAAATCAATTAGCGCATGGCTGGAGGATAACGCATCGAGTTACCTGCACGTATCTTCGATAATCCAAGTATTGACTTCCATGGGCTGCCAAACCACGTCGAACGACTTCAGCAGTTGTCTTGATGTGAATGGATTTGAAGTATGAAGAGAGTTTCCTAAAGGAGAAACGTTGACTGGCGATTTCACGCAAGCCCGGATAACACCAACATAAAGATGTTTGGCTTGATTAATTTATAAGATACACTGAATTGCATCCGAATGAAGAATAGCGGTAAACTTTTCTGTTTCAACGGCATTAGTGACAGTGATAACCTAATGGATGGGCTAAGTATGCGATAAATAATGCTGTAATCATTTCTTTAAGCATAGTATGGTAGGTTAGATAGGCCCCTATGGCATATCAAAATATCTAAGAGTCTGCTGGGCATCCTGCCGACACATTTTGGCCCCCAATCTGACCCCAGTCTACTAACCAAGCTGCATATTTTACCTGAGTGAGTCCTGGTTCGAAACAAGTCTATGTATCAAATCATCTCCGTTAACAGTTGTATTTCAATCTGCTCATCAGCTGCTAGCTTGGATATTAATGATAAGGTGATTCGCGATGTGTAAAGAAATGAACTTCTTGCTTTGGCATAAACATGGTGGCAAGCTCTAAATTTGTGGAAGATGGCAAGACGTATAGCCGGCACGCCGACTTTTCAGTGCAACTCCCAACCCATGACTTAGGAACTACAACAAGCGCGCCAGAGGATTTTTGGTGCTATTTCCACCAATCCAGCAATGGTACATGCTGAATCTTGCCCTGGCGTCGCGACATGGCGCGTTTCCAGCGGCGAATTAGACAGACCTCATCTCTCAGGATTGCAGGAGCTCGCGATTCGCTACCGCTACAAGTATGCATGTTTACGTGTAATGATTTCATCTTGTTATGGTAATGATTAGTTTAATTATTTTAGCGTAATCTATTCCTTATGATAGATACCTAGTAAATATGGTAATTTGATCTCACTGGTCAATATATGAAAGGGATGTCCAAGAGGTTGCCTTTTCAGGCCACGTAGCGTCCTTGACGAGACCTGATTGGAGCACGTGATGTCTGATCTGGGTAAGCTTCCTGTCAGATTTGGCAACTAACCAGCTCTAAAATGCTTAGCGTAAACACGTTACTTCATAATTATTTGCAGCCTGAAAAAATCAAATTGCCATCTTCCGACGAAATATAGCGCATGTGACGGTAATTTAACAACCCCAGCTACGAGGGGCTGCAGCGGCAATGATACTACGAAATAATGTAAGGAGCAAGCTATTGTTGCTTTCCCATTCTCCCATTCTTTCCTCTTGCCCCCTGTTTGAATTTTATACTATAACGACATTCCCAACTAATTCATTGATTCCAGACTCATCATGAACACCCACCAGAGACCAGTGGAGGCTCTCTCACATCGTGGCTCCCTTTGGCAACGGCATGGCAATCTTCCCAGCCATACTTTTCAAGCTTTTTGGCATACAGTGACTTCGCCACGGGTGCTATAGCATACCTTTCGATCTCACCTACGGAGTTAGTGCTGATGCTAACATGCCTCCAAAGGGTCGAGTACTGTCTATCGTGAGTCTATCCCTTAATTATGGGTTCATCAGCGCGATAATGCTAAGTGATATGTTATGCAGCTTTTTTCAACCGTCACCCTGACGTCAGCGCCCTTTCCCAGACAGTGTTTTTCGGAAGTGGTAGGTGGCCAAGTCATCATCTACGCAACCCCTATTACAAGCAGCTCTTGGGTAATAACTTCGGGTGTCCAATCGATAGCGGCACAGGTTCGCGGTACAAGTCAATGGATACATCTTCGCCTCCTTCACGACATCGGCATCAATAACAGCATTATATTTGGTATCTTCTTCAGCAACGGTTATCGTATCACCGTCTGATTTGACCACACAGTCCATTAGCTCACGCTCCGTTCCAGCGCCTAAACACTGCCGGTCTCTCCCCTGCTTCAACAATTGGCATAACAGTAGGTGTTTCATTTGCGCTTATCTTGATAAGCTGCGACATAGGAATCATCTTCTTCCGTCGATATCGCAACGCAAAGTCGAAGGTGACGGAAAAGGATGCGTTTGACAGAGCCGGAGCCCAATATCTTATAACCCACAAAACCTAGCCCTCACTTGAATTTGACAGATATTTGGCACATAAAATTGCGGAAACGGAGTCCAGGCATGAAACGGAGTCAATTATCCTGGCAATGGTGCTCAGTAGAGTTGGCAGATGGTTTCTACGGGATTTTTAAAAACAGCATGGCAGGTAATTGTGACCGAGATCACGAATCATTCTCCTTAAACATTCAGGATACAGGCATTGAAAGGCTGACTGTCATGTTAAGAGATCACAGTGAAAGATATGAGGAGGAGCAATGTCCCTTGGGTCAAAGAGCGGTCAGACCCCGAGATCAGAATCAGAAAAGTAGAAAGTCTTGGAAAAAGTACACACCACCTTTGAAGATCGAGTGTCTCGAGTCCATGTAACATTTCGCTTGCGATTATGAATGTCTTCGACTAACTCATCTTTCTACATGGCTACATAAATAGCACGAAGGGATTCGCTCTCGCTAGGATCGCGACTCCGGAGCCTGTGCTGTATTGAGAGATATATCAAAATTTTCGGCGTCATTCGCCTCGAGGAAGGAATGGCTGCACTGGTTGAGATGGTTGCAGATTTTAGACGCAGGCGAGGCATTGATGAAGGTTTAGGGTTTTTAAGGTTTGTATCACCAGCAACCAGCTATATTATAAGAGGTGGGGCGATCAAACAAATATCTGAGAATTTGTTAGAGATACTTAAGGATCAATGGCCAGCGGTAAGACAAGGGAGGCACTGGTCGTGGATTGTGACCTTCTCGATCACTACCAATATATTAAACAGGATATATTGAAGGCTCGCGATGGTGGAGGGTTACTCAAACCCCCTTGACTAGCACTAGATTATCTGAACAACGAGACTTATATAATATATACTTATAGCCTGATGCTATGGGTTGTTTACATGCCATAAGGAGAGTAAGTTTAGTGTAATATAGTAGCGTGTAATTGGACCTGTAATTATGATATTGGTGCTTTAGATTATTATCGGGCATCAACTTATTTTTATCTGTGTACTGTACGTTTACAAGTAGGATCTTTTGCTGGACATAATCCCTTGCTCAGAATGCCAATACTAAGTCCTTTAACTTCTCGAAGTTGGGCGTTCCCAAACCTGTAACGGGATCCCAACCTACCGTCGCATTCCAATTTGCGTACGGGATGATGCTCCCACCAGGAACTGGCTGGCCTGATTGTGGGTTGATGCCATCGCAGCCCACTGATCCTCCAGCTGTGATATCATTCAAGCCCGTGAAGCCAAGCAGATAGAGGAACGGATTTAGGAACCCAAGAGCGGGCTTGCCAGCCCGAAGACGGGCGTCATTAAGGAGTGCAATGGTTGCGGAGAAGGTTGGACATGCGGCTGATGTCCCGCCGGAGGGAGCGAGAGATCCATTATAAAATACCACGAAGCTGCTCATCTGTCAGAATGGCATTGGTTAGATTGGATGAAAACTTACTCAGGAGTCAGACTATGCGCAGAAACGTCGGGAAAGCCACGGCCGGAAAAGTTTGTAAATTGACTGTAGTAAGTCTTGGTCGACGGGCTAATTTGGGTATCCAAGTAGAAGTCGACAGCGAGATCCTGATACCAAGGCCGCGCGAAGTAATTGCTAAAGCCACCGGAGCTTCCCACCCATGCAATCTCTGGTGTTGCTGCCTGAGTACCTCCAACTGCAGTGATATACGGGCAGGTGCCAGGAAACTGAGGTGTGAATTGTGGAGTATTCTTTCCATCATTAGACTGACAAGGAGCCCCGACCCCTGGATTGGAAATTGTCAATTTCAATTGTATCAAATAACACCGAAAAATGAGGATGAGTATGTACGGATACGAACGTGTTCTCGGTAATATGGATGGCTAGAGCGGCGGTGGAACAAGAAGGGCAAACAATGACATCTAAATCTGACATACCAGTATCTCCTGATGACTCTAGCACTGAAATGCCTCGGCAACCAAGCATACCAATCAAGTTGCAGACTCTCGTAGCATACTTCTGTGGCACCGTCTGAGGTCACGAGTTAGTATGCACGTGACAAATCAATGTGACAAGTAGTAATCTGCTTACTTGTTCGTCGTCACCATACGAATTGGAAATGACTTGAGGGAGCTCAGAGTTTTGTTTCCGAAGAAGATGTTCATAATAGGGAAGATAAGGCTCATTCTCGTTGTCTGCGGGCAAGGGTTCGTCGAGGTTTGGCACAAATGGACTAACAAAGTTTAGCAACCTCGCCTAGAGACTGTTGAAGGTTTTAGTGACTTACGGGGATCCTCCTGTGATAAATTCCAATACCGGTAGAGGGTGACTAATCCCTACAATGTACTCAACGTCAAGGTCGGCTTCGCCAAACTGGGCAGTAGCTAGATTTTGGTCATTGATCCCGCCATTGATGAGCTCAACTGAGATGTTCTGTGAAGGGATGCCGAAATAGGCCTCAAATGCTGCAAGATCTGAGTAAATTGCAGATTGATTCAAGAAACTACTGAAAGCAATGCGGCTGCCAGAATTAGCATCCGGAGTGTAGTCGTTAATGGAATACAGCTCTTTCAAGCAAGATGGTGTAATTGACGTCTGACAGGACGCTGCAACTGACGGCTGCGAGGCCGGGGCTTTTTTCTCTTTCTGCGTTACAGAGGGAATGGCGGCCGCAGAGGTGGTTTTGCCAAAATAGGTGGTGGGCGAAATTAGGTCAATCTGATCCACCAAATTATCAGGGATGGAGTATTGCATGGTCCGGAGCTTTTTATTACTACCACTTTGGTAGTATTCAAACTGGGCATTGAGTAATGCATTTGCAGTGCCAACAGTAGTGGCAAAGTTGACTGTGTTACCATTGCAATGAATGCTTGAGATGCCGGCGCCTTGGAGCCATGATAAAACAGCAGCGTCGCTCACCGGAGGAAACAACGCATTGACATCGTCGACGTCGAGGTGTTGACCATACTTGGCGTTACCCGGAGTTGAGATGGCGAGCAGCGTCGACTCGAGTTGATCCAAGTTCTGCTGGGCTAGAGAAATCGACAAGGTGATAGCGGTACTCGGTGCAGGTGTGCCGACTAAAGTCCAGCCGCTTGGAACAGCGGCCAGCTGTTCGTGCACAGCTCCATAACCAGGGATGACTAGCTGCGACAGAAATACCGCACAGAAAGTGGTTCTAGAAAACATGCTACGCTCCTGAGATCTGCCTCAAGTCGCTGCAGTGGCTAACGCTGAAGGATGACGACTGGATAGAAAGACCGCTGGGTCCAAGCAGATGCTCACGAGGAAGGGATGGAAGCCATTCGCCATGTGGATAAACACGGGAATATAAGTGCCCGCAAAACAAGAGCAAGACGGCGGATGAAGATCTACTTTGCATATCTTCACACTCTATATCGGCATCCACCTGCCAAGACAGGCCTACGCCATGGGATATGAACCGGAGCATCTCGGCGCAATAGAAAGCAGTAGGCCCGGCGAATGTACATATATATTAATAAGTTGCGAGGTATTTCATTATCGGAAGGTTGTTTGAGTTGATCCCTGTACAGATCTCGGCTCGCCGCAGCCGTTTAATTTAAAGGCTCGGCAGAGAGATAAGGACATGCCAAATCTGGCTAACATGAAAGGAAAGTATTTCTCCGAGCCGCACTGAGAAGCCATGTCTTCGGAAACAACTAAAATACCTCACTTATTTATCACCACATGCAGCAGGTGGAAAGTATACATCGGTCATTACGCCTTATGAACTTACGAAATGCCGTTCCCATCCCCGACATTACTTCTTGGCAGCGCTCTCCTAGCCGACGCTATCTGTTTCGTCATGGAATCTTTTACGTGATCGTTAAAGCGTGTTTCTGCTCCCGAAGTCCTTTCCTTAAATAGTAAGTTAAGATGTTTCTATTATGAGCCACGTCTCGGTCGTTGCGCTTGCACAGTAAGGATTAGGAACACTCGAACCAGTAATTCCATGATGAGATATATAAATTCTACTCAACCTGTGCAGATTGTGAAGGTTTTACAGGCAGCTGTCCGAGTATCGCGACATAACGTACTGAAAATCCCTGTTCAGCGACTAACCGGTTACAGTACCCTGACTTAACGACTACTTTTTAACACCAAAATTGCCATAAACCTACCAGCTTCATCAACACATAATTTATGAAACGCAGCTTCTTCTAATATGAGACTTAACACTCTTATAGAAATCATACTTGTTTATAATTACGCGTCGCAATAAGTATAAAAACTGTTTGTTAAAGGCTTGTAAATTCACCTTTAAATAAACGGGCCCATTTTAAATACACTTTGAGTACATTATATCTCTACGATCTATAAGTAAAATAGCTTGTGATTAAGCATAAGTATTACTTATCTTATTACTACTTAATTCCTAAGTTTAAAGTCGAGGCCCTGATATTAGAAGTATATCAACGCTTATTGCGTGGCTAAGATATATACTAGATAACTATATCTTAAGAACGCACCCTTTTAAATACCTTAAAATGGGAGGAAATAGGATATCTAAGGATAGGATAATTTATATTCAATGTCTTACATATAGACAATTACATATTACAGCATTATAATATCTTGATTTTATTTCTTTTTTGGTGTATTTCAGTGCCTTTTGCTAATAGTTATTTGAGTCTATTATTTGTATTTATTATATATTATTGTTATTATTTGCCTTTACACTGATCTAGCTAATGGCGTGCAGTACTTCTACCTGTATTAATCAAGAAAACCCTACCCTAAAGCAGGATGAAAAGGTGGACATGGTCTCTGAACATGGATTTTCGTTACAATGTGACTGAGAGTCGAAATTCGAAAATTGAGCGGCCATAATCAAGGTAACCTAGTGTACCTTACAACTAGAAAAGAAACGTTGATTCTACAGACTCTTTCATTGCTTGCAGTCATCTGGCTTGTTAACGATTGACGAAAAGACCCTATTAAACTTGTCTCGCACCATTTAAAATTGTATATCTCTGTATGGCAAGGTCCTTTCCTTGCTATTAGCATATCCCTTTTGATTCCACATGGCGTTTCCCCACAGATTGCATTTGCTATCTTTGATTCGTTTCGGAGCGGCCGTCAGTATCTCATCGGCCTCAACAGCCCTATGTGAATTCAAGAAGCCAAGGGTTCTCGGCCCGAGCATGGTCTTCGTTTGGGAAATTCAAACTTCTAAGGTAGAGTAATTTCTGCTCTCTTGTCGCGAGCTGGATTTGGATCATGTAATGAGCATATCATTGACCGGGAACACTGTGGGGAATGGTCTTCTATGTTTTGCCAACTTTCAAATTTTTAAATATTCATTAGCATCTTAAAACGAGTCATTTTTTTGCTCCTTATGTTGAGTTCGATTATTAGGATGCCGTCACTAGAGAATTTAATGATAACGCAGGGCCAAGCTCTTGAGATGGGCTTGCCAATGAGCCATGGATTGTTGGAGGAGGCTTCTCCCGCTACCTGCAGCCACGAAAGGGATTGTATTAAGTACCACACCTAACGATTTTTGCGCCGAGCACTAGATCGTGGCTCTTTTGGATGATACCATGCACTTTAGCGGAGTACTAATGCAGCGAATGTCATCGAAGAGAGGATCAAAGAACAGTAACGTTACAGTAATTAATTAAGAGAAACATTTATCGCCGGTTTCAGTCTCCTTGAACCTACTCTTAGTCATTAGTCATATGAAGCAAGTTAATAGTCGAGGGCCAGGGTATACGGTAGCTATTGAGCTACATGAAACGGAAATGCCTTGCTTCGAGATCGGAACGACTCTATGAGTTGCGGCGAATAATGCTGCAGGTAACCGCTAGGAAGTTAGGCAAGTAGATCGCCAATCGAACCAAGACTGTGTGGTATCCCATTTTTAGAGAATAACTTGAAGATAATCGTCGAGCGGAAATGCCAAGCATTTCCAACATTCTAATCAATACTTCTGCAATCAATGAGCATTGCAGCAGCACCTGAATCCCAAGCTCAGGCTCCGGTGTGCGAGTACGAAATCAGTTTGCGTAAATGATGACTCATTGTTCAAGCCCAAAGAAGCCGTATTGGATATTTAGAACAAGGAATTAACATATAATACCTTTAATAAATAGATAGATTCAATGCCAGAGTGTATAAGTGCTAGGATTAAGCGCAAGGGTGGTGTAACTGAGTGGTAGATGAGTCATCATTTATGTAAACTGCTTTCGTACAGGCATTGCGACTGGTCATACTAAGAGATTCATTGATTCGCTATTTGCTGGAATAATGGATGGCTGGTCTCTAGCTCGGTGGCTAGAAGCTAGAAAGTTGGCTGCTAGCCTCCTAGTAGCAGGTGGCTGGGAGCTGCTAGCTGAAAGTATACTGCTCGTTGTGCAAATAAGGGACTTACGTCCCAATGAGAACTAGAATAATTAAGCAACTCATTCACATTGTGCTCACATTTCTAACACTATTGGAAGGAGTGCGGGTAGATGCGTGAGACATGTAGAATCGTGCAGCAGGGGATCTAGCAGCTCCCTTTGTGTAATGTGAGATCGACGGGGATTGCTAAACAACAGAGTTGATATTAAGGAGATACGAGATAAATCGAGAAACCTTTCCACCTTGTAATAGAAGACATGATGATAGTGATATTCTTAGAAGCATACAACAGAAAATTGAAATGCAATACGAAGGACAATTGAAATGCAAGTTGGAAAAACACTGAATAGGACAGAACTGCGAAGCATAGTCTGTTCCCAGCAGAGTCTCCAATATATCCCGTGCTTCTGTCATCTGGTCGCGCAAATGGGCTCAACATCAACCGAGCAAGTTTGTGTCAGAGTGTTCCCTATTTACATGGCAAACACCACCGACCCACAGAAAGCGCCTAAATCATTCAAATGTCACTGTAGAGAGTGCTGGTGAGGTATTCGGAAGCCCTCCGTACGACAAACTTCAATCCTCGATCCGGGAAAGCGCCAGGAATTGATATATTATGAAAGACATCGCAGGAATGTGGTTGCAGTAATGTGCTACAAAGATGAAGCGGTTTGGTTAGGCTATGCTTGCGAGATGATTGCGTTCCACGGCTACGACCGATACCTTCTGCATGCGTCCTACGAGACCGAGGATCGCAGCTCTATCGAAATTGGCTAGAGGCAGCAAATTTACTTCTATCTGTGATGTTAGAATATTAGAATCGATATTTTCGAGAATCTAAATATCCTATAAGAGGTGATAGCATGAACAAGATCGTACCTTTGTCATATAATCTCGCCCTTATGCCTACTAGACTCGCACCATTCAAGGAGTAGTAGAGCTCGGTATTCCTAATCGTACGTCGATAGCATAATATACATAGCTTCGAGGTTTGCTCAGTTGTGGAGCTGAGTAGTCTTAAAGCTTCACATATAATACAAAGATATTTGGCCTAAAAATTCGGCAAGCGCGTTATGCTTTAGTAACTAAAGTGCATTCACTAGTGTTGTTGTGCAGGTACCCCTCAGGAGGATTAACTGCGTGCTGGTGTTGGTGAAGCGGCTACCGCAATCCTGTTGATGTGGCTGGCTTCCGGTAGCACCTATGCATAATTTGTCAGATGCCCTAATGCTTTTACTCGGCAGAAAAGGGCATCCGTAGCAAGTGTCCGGGCAAAGTATGACCGTAGAAATATCCTCCCGCCCATTAATAACTGTTGGGGCTCTAGGGCAATAGGAAGGCCAAAAGCAGTAGATGACAAGCTAGGAAGTTGTCCTAGACACGGCTGACGTTAATACTGGCGAAAATTTGCTTCAAGAACCGATGGTGATGACGGCCAACCTTGGGATGACCCGAAAAATTAGGGAACTGACCCTGACACCTAAACGTTCGAAGAATCAAGCGCTAGCAGGTCAGCCTATATGCAGGGCGTATTGTCGTCTCAATAAATCCTAACTGTTCTCTATTAGATAGAGGGATGTGCTCTGTTACTCGAGGGACAATGTTTAGTCCTCCAGTTGCAGTAGGGAGGCGAGGAACAGAGCTTATGCTAGAACAATGATAACAAGGCCCTCACTGCCTTTTTTCAAGCCCTTAGTAAACTGCTTCAGATGGCCTAGCTTCATCAAATTTTATGAAAATAGCCGCTGCAGAGCGTCCTTTGCACCTAGTTGTGCTCCTGCATTAACATTACATAGAACATCTGCAACAAAATCTTGCTGGTTGCAATGAGCTAATTTGTACAGCTCCTCTTTTGAAAAGTATCGTCGGGGGTCAACCCTGTATGGTTAAGGCGACTGGCGGCCTATACGACTTCCGCAATACATAGCGAGCAAAGAACGCATTTCAGTACCATCCTCGTTCGACGTGCCGTCGTATATGATTTCTGCCATTTTGATCACAAGCGCCATGGTAAGATCATCATACCGTTCAAAATCCGTAGCTAATTTCTCGATGATCTTCTTCTTGAAGTCCAGGGCTATAAGCCGATTGCCTAATGAGTACGCTCGCGCGTGTAGCTCGTACCAAGCCTCTTCTGTCCTACCTTCCTCCTCTGGAAGTGCCATTTGAACATTATAATCTCCTTTGTAGATCCACTGCACAAAGATATCGAATACGTTGGGATCGTCTTGGTCAAGTAACACCTGCTGTGTTTGCCCTTCGAGAAACTCGGATTCAAGGGAAGTTCTGAAATAGGCCGACTTGTGTACAAGTTGATCTTTGTGAACATAGAACGTCCTTTTGCGATCTTCTGATCCAACTGTAATTGACACAGCTGGGGTATGATAG
>Ga0335072_10013189_pt1 | contig 11781 bp, 11 predicted proteins | sample Lox_Sample_21_FD_206725 | JGI IMG/M metagenome (GOLD analysis project Ga0335072, IMG submission 206725) | Soil microbial communities from Loxahatchee National Wildlife Refuge, Florida, United States - Lox_Sample_2.1 | ecosystem: Environmental > Terrestrial > Soil > Wetlands | place: USA...
TGTTGGAAACTATACGGCAGGAACTGGTGATCCCGGTCGGGTTTTCGAGCGGGACGGTGTCGGTACGGCTGGTGAACGACAATGCAAAGCTCTGGGAGTTGACGGTGGATGTGAAAGGCGACGCGATTCGATGTGGCGAGGTCAATATTCCACTGCCTGCGTTGCCGTGGCCGAAGCCAGAAGTTCACATATTTCTTGACGCGTCAGTGATTGAAACATTCATCGGCGAACAGGAGGCGATCACGAGCCGGGTCTACTCATTGAATCCGGGAGAGACCGAACTTGAAATCGCAATCATCGGCGTAAAAAGCCTCGAGGTTTCACGCTGGCCGCTTGAAGCGATCTCTCCGGACCGACTGACGACGTAGCGCGGGTCGCGCGGACAGTTCATTCCGTTATAGTGTGCGAGTGGGCAATCCCCTGCTTAAGGACTTCGCATGATGACACTGGATCGTAGGGTGTTCTTGGCTGCGTGCAGCCGTGTGGGCATCGTTTCGCCGTTCATGCCGGGTGTTCTGTACACGCTGGCGGTGCAGGCGCAGGAAACCGCGAATACCGACCAGTCGAAGCCACCAATGATCACGGCAGAGATGATTGACCAGGCGGCAATGCTGGCAGGTGTGGGGCCATTTACGGCCGATCAGAAGCAAATGATGATCGACGGGCTGGTCGATCAGAACGGATCGTGCAAGGCGATTCGCAAACTGCATCTTCCGAACTCGGTGGCTCCGGCGTTTGTCTTTCATCCGCGGCCGGCGACGAAGACGGAAGACACAGCAGCAACAGAAAAGTGCGCTGAATCAACCCGTCCAGATCTCACAAACTCGATCTCCGGCAGCGGGCTCTATAACATTCGCTCCGCGCCCGCGCGCATCGAAGACCTGGCCTTTGCAACCGTGGGCGAGCTAGGAGCGCAACTGCGGGCGCGGAACGTAACTTCGCTGGCTCTAACGCAGATGTACATTGCCCGTCTTAAGCGCTACGATCCGCGATTGCATTTCGTCATCAACCTTACCGAAGAACGCGCGCTCCGCCAGGCGAAGGCTGCCGACGCAGATATCGTTGCGGGAAAATATCGTGGGCCATTGCATGGAATTCCATGGGGCGCAAAGGATCTGCTTGCCGTAAAAGGGTATCCGACGACGTGGGGCGCGGGTGGATTTGAGCACCAGGTGATTGACGAAGACGCAACCGTCGTGCAGCGACTGGATGCGGCAGGCGCTGTGCTGGTCGCGAAGCTGACACTGGGCGCACTGGCCATGGGCGACGTGTGGTTTGGCGGACGCACACGCAATCCCTGGAACCCGGAACAGGGATCGAGCGGATCGTCGGCCGGGCCAGCCAGTGCTGTTTCTGCGGGATGCGTCGGCTTCGCGATTGGCTCAGAGACGCTGGGATCGATCTCGTCGCCCTGCACGCGCTGCGGAGTTACCGGATTGCGGCCCACCTTCGGGTTTGTTCCGCGCACGGGTGCGATGGCTTTGAGCTGGACGATGGACAAGCTCGGGCCGATTGCTCGCTCGTCAGAGGACTGTGCGCTGGTACTGGGCACAGTCATCGGGCCAGATGGGAAGGACACGTCGGTTGTGCGTGCACTGTTCGAATGGACCGATGCACAGGATTGGCACACTTTGCGGGTTGGATACTTGAAAAGCGAGTTTGAGCCAGTCAAGCCATTCAAGCCGCGGGAAGGCGCTGCCGGCGAGACGCCCGACAAGAAAAAGGAGCGCGAGAAGGAAAACCTCGAGCGAGAAGCCGCGCATGCGCGACGAGCGTACGACCAGCGGTACGACAAGGCTGCTCTCGACAAGTTGCGTGCAATGGGCGTGAGCCTTATCCCGGTGGAACTGCCAAAACTGCACTATGGCGCGATGACGCCGCTGCTCGCTGCGGAGGCGGCAGCGGCTTTCGATGAACTGACGATGACGGGCCGCGACAAGTTGCTGACTGCTCAGGGGCCTGAGGACTGGCCCAACGCGTTTCGGGTCTCGCGATTCTACCCGGCGGTCGAGTACATCCAGGCGAACCGTGCACGGACGCTCGCTGTCGAACAGGTCTCTGCGCTCTTCAACCAAGTGGACATCATCGTGACGCCGACGGCAGGTGAGCAACTGGTGGCGACGAACCTGACCGGGCATCCTGCCCTGATTGTGCCCAACGGATTACGCGGCGACGATGCGCCGCGGCCGCCGAAGATTGACGATGGTGACAGCGATGACGTCGGTGGACCGGGAACGCCAGTTTCGCTTACATTTCTGGCCGGTCATTACCAGGATGCAAAGCTAGCCGCGTTTGGAAAGGCGTACCAGGCCGCCACAGGCTTTCAGAAGGTGCATCCGAAGTTGGATTGAATCTCATCATTCATAGCAATGCATTTTCGGTGCTTACTTTTTGGCGGCGTGCCTGCTGACGGTGTGGCCTATAGCCTTTTTCCCAGCGCCGGCTCTGCTCCTGACTGCGCTGGCTGTCGAAACAGTGTGCCTGGTGAGATCGACGATGCAGCGATCGACAACGGTGGGCGGCGGGATGGGCGTTGTGGTTGAGGTGGTGATGTTGGTGCTGGTCACAGCCAGCGCTTCAATCACAATGCTCGTCGAATTTACTGTAAGGCGGAGAAAGCCGAAATTGGTATCGTTGAACTGCTCGAGCGTAATGGAATTGCCTTGACCATCAGGCTCCGTCTGTCCCCCGGGCGCAGGCTTATCTCCCGCGGTGTTCGTTTTGAGTTTCGATAAATTGTAATAGCCGCCATTGCCGGCAACCAGGTAGGGAATCTGCCGGCCATCGGATTTCATGGTTCTCGTATACCGCTCGTAGAGATGTGCGTGGCCTGATAGCACGAGATCTGGCCAAATACCGGCCTGTTGGCAGCTGATGTCAATCTGCTGCAGCATGGAGGCACTGGGGAAGTGGTCGCTGGCGCCGGTGAAAGGCGGATGATGAACTGCGACGATGAGCGCCTCGGGATTCTGGCTCTTTGGGTCAGAGTTTCTGGCGGCCAACGCTGCGGCAAGCTGCTGTTCAAGGAATGTGACCTGGTCGTTGCCGATGGTTGCGTCACCCAGCACTCCGACGCTCTCGCCGGCATTTGAATAGAGTCCGATGAAGCGGACAAATGGCGCGGTCAGCACGAAGTAGGCGCCGGGCTGCACCATCGTGGTGCGCGAGAATCCCGAAATGCCGATCGTTGGCGAAGCGGCGCAGAAGTTATTCATGAAAGCCTCGAGGGAATAACTTACGGGCTCGTCTTTGTACATCACACCGTCGTGGTTGCCTGGGATGGCGAAGATGGGTGCGTCATAGTTGCGGTAGGGATCGTAAAACTGCTCGGGATAGTACTGCTCCTGTCCGAAGTAGTAGACAACGTCTCCAAGGTGAAAGAAGAAAGCGGGAAGAGCAGTGGCGTAGGTTTTGTTCGCGAGATCGGCCGCCATGGCATCGGCGACGGCGAGCTGCGGTTCAGCTTTGACCACGCCTCCTGTGTCACCCACCGAGTGAAAAACGAGCTGGCCGGCGGCCCTGATCTGGCTCAGCACGGAAGCCGGCAGAACCGCACCAATGTCGAATACGGGGGGCAGGAGGCGCGGAGCCGGAATTGGCTCAATTGCCTGGATCTCTTTCAGTTTTGCGTCGGCTTCAATATCCCCGGCGCTGTAGGTGATGAAGTCGTCTGCTGTGTAGGTGGGATTAGCGAATGCAAAACTGGAGTTGGACATCGGGGAAGTCCTCGCATCGATTGTGGTTAAGGTGATGAAGTTCGATCCGGCCGCATGCATCCAGACTCGTGGCCGAAGTCTTGGAATTATAGCCCGCGAATCATGAACCTGGAATGACAGCGGGCGCGATCGGCCCATGTACCATCAATTCATGGCGCTGGTCGAGGTCGAAGGTGTCTCGAAATGGTATGCGCGGCGAACCGGGCTGACGACCCAACGGCAGACGGTGGTGGAAGATGTTTCACTCGAGATCGCAGTCGGCGAGACGCTCGGCCTGGTGGGTGAATCCGGCTCGGGCAAGACGACACTGGCGCGCATGATTCTGGGTCTCGCGACACCAAGTAGTGGCCGGGTACGAGTTGATAGGATCGACCCGGCGCGGGCTTCGCGGAGCGAGTTGAAGCGCCTGCGCCGGCAGATGCAGCCTGTTTTCCAGGATCCCTATGCGGCACTGAATCCGCGCATGAAGGTGCTGGAGATAGTGACCGAGCCATGGGCGATCCACGGATTCGATGCGATGAGAGAGACGCCTTCCCCTGAGCCCAGGGGCGAAAATAAGCGAGCTGTCCTGAAATCGCGCGCCGCCGCGCTACTGGCCCAGGTTGGGATGGATGAGTCGGCGCTGGACAGGCATCCTCACGAATTCTCGGGCGGACAACGCCAGCGCATCAATATTGCCCGCGCGCTGGCGCTTCGACCCCAGTTGCTGATTCTGGATGAACCGGTTTCCGCTCTCGACGTAAGCGTCGGAGCACAGATCGTAAATCTGCTCCGCCGTTTGCAGCGCGAGCACGGGCTGACCTACCTCTTCATCTCGCACTCCCTGCCGCTGGTGCGTTACCTCAGCACACGCATCGCTGTCATGGAGCATGGCCGGCTGGTGGAGACAGGCGACGCCGACGATGTTTGTGGGCATCCGCAGAAGACGTATACCCGCCAGTTGCTGGCAGCCACCCCCGAACTTCCGGTTTAAAGAGCCGTGGAACCGCCTGACGGAAAATGCGCCCCCGATACACTCTCGGGTGCATTGACGCCGGCCCTTCCCGCAAGGACCGGGTGAGCCCATCGATTCGGCAAAGCTTTATGAGTCTTTATGCGTTTAGCCGTTAGAGTGAAGCATGGCCCTGATCTTGGTCGTTCTTCACATTGTGTGGCTTCCTGTGGCTTCGTGCTTTGCCGGGGTTCTGAACGCGATCGCAGGCGGGGGCTCGTTCCTTTCGCTCCCCGCCCTTCTTTCCAGCACTGCAGCGTTAGGAGTGGGCGCCGTCACCGCGCAGGCTACGAATACGGTGGCACTTTGGCCGGGGCAGCTCACGTCGCTTGTCGCTTTTCGGCAGCTTCTGCGGGATTACGGCTGGAAGCTCTTACCCCTCGCGATTGCCTCCGGAGTGGGAGGTGAACTTGGCGGCTGGCTCCTGCTGCACACCGGCAACCGCAGGTTCAGGGAACTGCTGCCGTGGCTTCTGCTGTTCGCGGCGATTATGTTCGTGCTCAGCTTTCCGCTGGGAAAATGGCTGCAAACCTTGTCTGGTGGGAAGCGTTACAACACCTGGTTACTGATTGGCATGGTGGTGGTGAGCGTATACGTCGGATATTTTGGCGCAGGTGGAGGATTTCTGGTGATGGCGCTGTTCGGCTTTTGCGGTGTTCACGACATTCACGAGATGAACGCGCTTAAGGTTGTAACGGCCGCCGTTTCCATCGGGATTCCGGCTGTGACGTTCATCCTTGCGAAGCGGGTGGAGTGGCGATTCTGCCTGGTGATGGCAATCCTGGCATCCGTCGGCGGATACCTGGGCGCACACTACAGCCGCAAAGTGAACCAGCGCGCCATGCGCTGGTCCGTGGCGATTATCGGATTTGTGACGGCGGCTTATTTTTTCGCGGATAACTACATGCGGCATCCGTGACGGGAATCCGCACTACACGAGGAGCATTCGGGCGAGAAGCGCGGTTCGTGGCGCCAGGTGCTCAATCAAGATGGATTCGTGGGTGGCGTGCGCGCCCTCGCCGACGGCTCCCATGCCATCGAGCGTGGGGATGCCGAGAGCAGAAGTGAAATTGCCGTCGGAGGCGCCGCCAGTAGCCGCTTCAGCAAGGTCAAATCCCAGTTCCGAAGCGAATGCCTTTGCTTGTTCATAGAGCCTCACGGTACCTCTTGTGCGCTCCATAGGAGGGCGGTTGATGCCCCCGCTGACAGCCAGCGTGCATCGATTGTCTTCCGGCCGGAGCCTGGCGAACTTCCGTTCCATCCGCGGCCCGTCGGCCTTGCGGGCGATGCGCACATCCGCTTCGGCCCAGGCCTCGGCTGGAATCACGTTGGTCTTGGTGCCGCCACCGGCCAGGCCCACGCTGACCGTGGTGCCGCGTTTGAGATCTGTCCATCCACTCAGGGTTTGCACAATGCGGGCCAACTCAACAATCGCACTCGCTCCTTTTTGGAAATCAACCCCGGCGTGGGCGGCCACGCCCTTGATGTCGATTCGCCAGTTTCCTGTGCCTTTGCGGGCTGTCTTGTAGGCGAGACCCTGGGCCGGCTCGAGTACAAATACAGCGTTGCACTGGCTTGCCAGGCTTTCTGTGATGCGGCGCGAGATGGGGCTGCCAACTTCTTCGTCACTGGTGAGCAGCAGCACGATCTCCCGGTCCAATGCGGCCGTCTCGCAGAGCATCTCAATGGCGGTCAGGGCCATGGCGATACCCGCCTTCATGTCCAACGTTCCCGGTCCCCAAAGCCGGCCATCGGCGATGCGGCAAGGAATCGCTTTCAGCGTACCGAGGGGCCACACCGTATCGAGGTGTCCAAGGAGAAGAATCCTGCCGGACTTCGACTTCGGACCGAAGCGCGCCTCCAGGACATTGCCGAAGCTGCGCTGTCGATGCAACTTAGCCTTGCCTTCAAGGCTGCGTACGCGCTCGACGACATGGACACAGCACGCGTCGACACCGGCTTTGGAGTCGGAAGGCGATTCTGCCATCACCAGTTTCCTGGTCAACTCGATCATCGCCGATTGCTTTTGTCGTGCCCCGGCCAGGAGCGCTCTCATGGAGAGTCGCGGATCGGAATGGTTGGGAAATCCTGTGCGGGTCATTGAAACTTTCGAACGACTCAACGATTTTACGATGCCGGGTCTCGTGGAAAGGGAATGACGTTCCCGTTACATTGGCTCCTTGATCCCGGCGCGGATGAGCCAGCCATTCACCGGATATGCTGTGACGAACCCACAGATCATCGCAATCTGCATCATGAGCCAGTAACGCGGATCAAATGCCGTCAGATGAGGGTCGGGAAAGAGCACAAAGAACGTCATCGCCATCCAGGCGTACATGCCGACCTGGAAAGCGGCAATGGAAAGAGTGTCAGCCTGGATCGACGCGATGATTGCCTGCGAGACCGAGAGATCTCGCATAGGCTTGATGGCAAAATACTGGAACACGACTCCGAGAGACCAAGCCGCTCCAAGGTCGATAGCATACTCCGCCCAAAGTACGGACCCGAGCAGGGTGAATCCAGACGCTGCGATAACGAATTCGCAGACCAGATCGGCCAGCATGCAACCCGCGCCGCAATGACTGGTTCCGATGGCGATCTGAGAGGGACTCGGCTCCTGATTCTGAGTGCGGGAACCTTCATGCTGATGTGACATGCGCCGAGGAAATGCGTTCGTTGCCTTCTTCGGGCCGAATCGGTAGTAGGCCCAAAGTGCAGCTACGCTAAGATATAGGGCCGAAACAGGCCAGACGACGTTCATAATCCCCATGGCTTGGGGATTCCGGGTTTCGTCCAGGGCGATCAGAATTCCGCATACGGTTGCAATTCCGATAGAAAGCCAGGCAAAGATGCTCAGCAAAGTCACCCCCTGCTGCAGTGGGGGATGCAGTCAGCGCGGTTTCAGGTGTCTTATTTGAGACTTCCCGCCCCAAAGTACTGGGCAATATCTTCTGCATCAGCGCTGATTTATGGTAATCCAGGGTTTTCTAGCGCAAAGTGTGGCAAAAATGACACACTCGGATTTTCGATTTCCCGTCTAATCTACCGGTTGCGTAGTTTTCCACAGCAGGAGTTTGCTTGTCGCCTTCGGCGCATTTGGAACAGACAATTTCCGAGACACTGGAATTCAACGGGGTCGGTCTCCATTCAGGTGCGCCGGTTACGATGCGGCTGCTGCCAGCTCCGGCCGGGTCGGGTATTGTTTTTCGGCGGACGGACCTCGATAACTTCGAAATTCCCGCGATTGGCCGGAACGTAGCGAAGGTCAGCTACGCCACTAGCCTGATGCGGCAGGGCGTGCTGATTTCCACTACCGAGCACCTGCTCTCTGCGTTGATCGGCATGGGCGTGGACAATGTCATCGTTGAACTCGACAACCTGGAATTGCCGATCCTTGATGGGAGCGCGCTGCCTTACGTAGAGGCATTTCTCAGTGTGGGAATTCGTACGCAGCGTCGTCACCGCGAGTCGATTCGAGTGCTGCAACCGGTCGAGGTTCGCGAGGGCAACAAGTTTATCGGCGTTTATCCCGGACCAGGCTATCGAATCGACTACACCATTGATTTTCCTGCTCCAATTGGCCAGCAGCACGCCAGCGTGGATCTGGCGGCAGAGACCTACGGTGCGACGATCGCCGCCGCGCGTACCTTTGGCTATAAAGCCGACGAGCAGCAACTGCGCAACATGGGCCTGATTCGCGGTGCGAGCACCCAAAATGCCATCGTGCTTGGACCGAAAGGACCCGAGAACGGGCCGCTACGGTTTGTCGACGAGTATGTTCGACACAAAGTGCTGGACTTGATTGGCGATCTGGCGCTTGCGGGCCGCCGTATCGAAGGGCACGTGGTGGCCGAACGCGCTGGGCACGCAATGCACACCGCTCTCGTCTCACGGCTTTTGAAGGATCGATCAGCATGGGAGCTTGCCCGCGTTCCGCGCATGGAAGAGAATCCCGAGGAAGAACAAGCCGATAGGATTCAAGCGGGAATGCGTCGTCCGGCACTGATGGGCGCATAGAATAAGCATGACCGCCGCGCGATGTCATCAGTGAAGTCCCCAAATAATCTCTTTCCTACGCGAACAAAATGCACATCGGTGCGGGGGCGTCGAAGCTCTTGCCTTCGTCTGCCAATTTTCCCGTTGTCACGTCGCGCGCAAACACGCTGATGAGGTTGGAGTCCTGATTTGCGACCAGCATCCAGCGCTCAGTCGGGTCCAGCGTGACATTGCGAGGCGTTTTGCCGCCGCAGTTTGACCGCACCATGGGCGTCAGGGCTCCAGTTTTCGGATCGGCATTGAAGCTGTAGAGAAAGTTGTTATCGCGATTGGCAAAATAAACAAACCTGCCGTCACGCGTAATGACGGTGTCGCAGCCACGCGTGGGGCCGCGGTAATCGGACGGAAGCAAATCAATGCGGGCCATCAGGGTGAAGCTCCCATCTGCTTTGTGCCACTTCAGTACGTCGACGGTGGAGGCAATCTCGTTCATGCAATACGCCGTGGTGCCATTGGGGTGGAAATGCAGGGTCCGTGGTCCGGAGGCCGGAGCGCCATCGTAGGCACCGGCATTGGTGAGCCTGGCGGTAGCCGGATCGAGTCGATAAATATGGATCATGTCCCCGCCGAGGTCGTTGACATAGGCAAAACGGTTATCGGGTGAGAACGAGCAAAAATGGGCGTGCGCGGATTCCTGACGGTTGGGGTTAGGTCCGTGCACCGTGTAGTGTTCGCTCCACACCAGCTGGCTGATTTTGCCGTTGGTGACGAGGTAGCTTGCCGCACTGCCTCCGCCGTAGTCGGCGGAGAGCAACGTGCGTCCGGTGTGGTCGAGCGCGACGTGGCAGGTGCCCTTCGAGGCGGAGTTTTGAGCCGACAGCGGTTCCAACTGACCGTTCATACGGCTCAGACTGGCCACTTCTCCGGTCGGCTTTCCGTTGAAGCTGTCGAGTTCGCATGCAGCGAAGAGATAGTCGCGACGTGGCGAAAACGTGATCCAATCTACGGTTGAAAGGTTGGCGGCGACGCCGGCGGACGTCAATTCGCCTTTTGCCGAGTCCCAATCGTAGGAGAGAATGCCGGTTTTGGATCCGGAGGCGATGTAGACCCGCTTCTGCTTGCCGGCAGCGGCGCGGGGTTTTGCAGCAGCGGCGATGGTGGCGGCTGAAGTGGTAACCATAAACTTTCGGCGAGTGAGAGTTTTCATGTCAGGAGGCATTGTCGCTCACGAAGCGACGTCTGCGCCAGTTCTGCTCCTCTACACTGAGATGCAGGGAGCAAGCGGCGTGTCCCACTTCATCAGTTTTGTCCGTATCCCGGCGCTTGCCATGCGCCAGCATGTGAGGCCATTGCCACGACTCGGCCTTCTTGACGAAGATCGGCTCCGCATGCACGTCTGGCCGAATGATATCGACTTGAATATGCACATGAACAACGCTCGCTACCTGAGCGTGATGGATTTTGCGCGTACCCATCTTCTGGCACGGATGCGACTCCTTGAACACATTCTGCGCGCGAGATGGCAACCGCTGGTGGGCGCGGTCTGGATGACTTACCGGCGGCCCTTGCCGTTGTTCTCCGCATTCACAACCACATCGCGACTGGTTTGCTGGGATGAACGGTGGTTCTACATTGAACAAACCTTCACTGGCGCGGGTGGACTTGCGGCTATTGGCTGGGTGAAGGGAGCTTTGCGTGATACGAACAGCCGAGTGGATCCCAACAGCGTGATCGCGCGAGTTGCCCCCGGTGTGGTCAGCCCGCCGATGCCTGAAGCTATTGCAGAATGGAACGAACTGACCCGCGAAAAGCTGCAGAGCGGGAACACCTGAAGCCACACCGGCAGGCATTCCGGCCGGAGTCATTCTCTCATCTTGAAGACGACGTTGATGGCTGTCTCCACCTCAACCGGCGCGCCGTTGAGAAGGTAGGGGCGATAGCGCCAGGTCTGCACAGCGTCAAACGCGGCTTGTTGCAACATGGACGGGCCGCTGACGACGCGCAGATTCTCTATGGTTCCGGTTTTCGAGATTGTGGCCTGCAGAACAACGGTGCCTTGAATCCCCGCCGCTTTTGCGATGGGAGGATAGATAGGCAAAGTTTTGTGAATGAGCAATCCATCGACAACCGTGGACGAGACGCGCACCGGGCCTTTGGATTCCGCGTGGACCGCTGTTGACTGCCTGCCGGCGCGAAAAAGATCGTTGCCTCCGTTCGGCATCGCCGGTCCATCATTCATGCTGATGAAGGTGCTCGGCGCTTCGGGACCGGAGAACCTGCCAATAGTGGGCGGAATCCTTGGCGGAGCGAAGATCTGTCCGTTCTGGAACTCCGGTGTGCCATGAAATGCGTGCGCAGCCTGGATCGGTTGCGGTTGAAGGTGTGCGGTCAAATCCGGAGCGACCAGGAGATAGGCGAAGCCTTGCCGCGAAAGCGCCTCCGGGTAGATGAGCGGGATCAGGATGAGCGCAAGCAGGATGGATGCGTTGAATGCGAAAGCGGCAACCATCCAGTTGCGGCTTCGCGTTCGGATTCTGCCGGTGGATTCAAACGTAGCGTCCTCAAACATAGCCTGCCTCCCTTGGCGTTGCCTGCTCTTATTGCGCAGGATGCGGATTCAGTCGCACCGCCGGGGAGGCAGAGAGCGCACGGGGAGCACAACGCTCGACGTGCGGCGGCGCGGCGAGCGGGTCTATGGACCCCGATTCATCCTCTGCGGTACCACTGTGCTTCTGTAGACACCGCGTAGTCCCAAAGTGTTCCCGGTCGCTTTGATTCTGCGCGAACAAGACGGCGTGGATGCGTTACACTCCAGAACATTCACGGTTTGTATAGCCGGAGTCGACATGAAACTGCTTCCCCTGTTTTTCCTTGCTTTGGCCGCCGTCGAAATTCCCAACTTGCGGGCGCAATCTTCAACTTCTCCGCCTGCGAAACCCGATTCCGCCGCGACACTCAACTACATTCACGGGGCATGGGACACGCTGACGCGATCCATGACCGACTGCCATTCGCTGGTGGATGTGAAGGTGACAGCGAATCCAGTGCTCTACATGCCTGCCGAAGAACCTGCTCCTA
>Ga0335072_10013190_pt1 | contig 11781 bp, 9 predicted proteins | sample Lox_Sample_21_FD_206725 | JGI IMG/M metagenome (GOLD analysis project Ga0335072, IMG submission 206725) | Soil microbial communities from Loxahatchee National Wildlife Refuge, Florida, United States - Lox_Sample_2.1 | ecosystem: Environmental > Terrestrial > Soil > Wetlands | place: USA: Florida...
GGCTCCGAGCAGCGCCCCGATCCGCCACCGGGCGCCGCCGAGGAAGAGAAGAACGGCGCTCGCGGCCCATCCTGCAAGGTAGATAAGGTGCGGCACGAGCTGGTCCGGCTGCGAGGCCAGGCTGGCGTCGGATAGGTAGGACGGGAACAGCCCGACGAACCCGACGACGACGCCGACCGCCAGCAGGGCGACCGCCAGCACGGTGCGGCGGTCCCGGCCGAAGATCGGGCCCGCGTCGGCAGGCCCGGAGGCGAGCACGTCGCCCGAGACCGGGACGCCGAACCCCGGCCCGCCCGAGCCCGGCCCGCCGGATCCCGCTCCCCCGGAGCCCGCTCCCCCGGAAGGCCCGGCGAAACCCGCTCCGCCGGCGGGTGCTGCCGTTCCCGGCGCCACTGCCTGGCCGACCGGCACGATCGTCCCTGGCGTCTCGATCGAGGTGAACCTGGCCCACGCGGCTGCCCATCCCTCAGGCGTTGCGGGCCACCATTCCAGCGGCTGCGGCTGCGACGACGAGGCAGCCCATATTCCGTAGAAATGCTCGCCTCGCCCGATCTCGTACCCGGCTCCCCGGTAGGAGATCGTCACGTTCTCACGCACGATTCCGTAATCCTTCCTGCTTGGCGCGCCTCGTCGTGAGCCGAGCCTAAGAACCCGATCTGTGCGTCGCCTGGATGATCCCTGAGGCCTTCCTGACCAGGCAGCTTACGGCGGTCCCGGACCAGCGAATCACGCGGGCGCGCCCAGCCGGGCCAGCGCGAAGTCCATGTCCACCACGTAGCTGACGTCGGGCGGATCGCCGGGCCCCGCAGGGCGGAACGGCCGGATCAGCGACCCTTTGACGCCGAACACCGCGTCACTGACAAGGTAGGGGTTCTCCTCGTCGAAGATGTGCGTGGTGACGGCCCGGCAGCCGGGCGCTGAGACGATCGCGTGGATGTGGGCCGCCCGCCAGTGGCTGCGGCCGGTCGCGCGCAGCAGCCCGCCGACAGGGCCGTCGGTGGGAATCGGGTAGCTGGCCGGGCGCGCCGTCCGGAACTCGTACCGCCCGTCCGGCCCGGTCGTGAACACGCCGCGCAGGTTGAACGCGGGCTGGTCCGGGTCCTGGGTGTCGTACAGCCCGTGGCCGCTGGCCTGCCAGACATCCAGGACCGCGGCGTTCAGCGGCTCGCCCGCCACGCTCGTGACCCGGCCGCGGACCAGGGTCGGGTCGCCGTCCTGCGGCCGGCCGATGTGCGCGCCCATCGCCCGCCTCGGCGCCCCAGCGACGTAGAACGGCCCGAGCACGGTGGACTCGGTGGCGCCCGCCTCGGCGTTGACGATGTCGACCAGCGACGACAGGCCGAGGACATCCGACAGCAGCACGAATTCCTGCCGCTGCTCGTCGCACATCTGCCCGACGGCGGTGAGGAACTGCAGGCCGGTCATCCACTCCTGCCCGGTCAGCCCGGTCTCGACCGCGAACGCGTGCAGGTGGGTGATCAAGGCGGAGATCAGATCTCGCAGCCGCGCATCCGGGGTGCCGCGGAACGCCTTCAGGACGTCATCGGTCAGTTCGGCCGGGGTCACGGCGTTCATCCATCGTTCTCCAGGCGGGAGGTAGCCACGCAGTCTATCCCGCTGGCCGCTCGAGCGGGTCGCCGTGGAGCCGGGCCATCGGGCCGAGGATCAGCCCGCGGTCGGCGGCGTACCCGGCACACAGGACGTCAAGCAGCGCAGACATGCGGTCATCTTGGCACGCGAGGGGCTTACGGGGCGTTAGTGTCCATCAGATGAACCGCCTAGCCCGCATCGAGCCCGGTGACCGGGTGGTCGTCACCGGCGCCACGGGTTTCATCGGGTCCGCCGTCGCCCGCGCCGTCGGCGCCCGCGGCGCGAAGCTCGTCGCCGTGGTCGCCCCCGGCGTTGACGACAGCAACCTGGACGGGATCGACGCCGAGCGCGCCCGCCTGGACATCAGGGACGCCGAGGCCGTCCGCGCGGTGTGCTCCGGCGCCCGCTTCGTGTTCCACCTCGCCGCGGTCTACCGCTTCTGGGCCAGCGACCCCGAGATCTTCTACGACGTCAACGTGGGCGGCACGCTCAACGTGCTCGAGGCGGTCCGGGTCGCCGGATGCGAGCGGCTGGTGTACACCTCGACGGTCGGCGTGCTCGGCCTGGGCTCGACCAAGCACGGCAGGCCCGCCGACGAGACCAGCCGCGCCGATGTCTCCCGTCTTTACGGCCATTACAAGCGGTCGAAGTTCATCGCCGAGCACGAGGTCCTCCGGGCCGCCGCCGAGGGCCTGGACGTCTGCCTGGCCCTGCCCACGTTCCCGCTCGGGCCGGGCGACGTGGCGCCCACGCCGACAGGCAAGGTCGTGGTCGAGTTCCTCAACGGCCGCATGCCCGGGTTCGTGGACACCGCCATGAACGTCTCCCACGTGGACGACCTGGCCCTCGGCCACCTCGCCGCGCTCGAGCGCGGCAGACCGGGGCGCAGCTACATCCTGGGCGGCGAGAACCTGTCCATGCGCCAGATCCTGCGGATGCTCGCCAGCTACTGCGGCCTGCCAGCGCCCCGGCTGCAGGTTCCGCGCGGTCTGGTGCTGACCGCCGGGATGGCCTCGGACCTGATCGAGGGCCGGCTGTTGCGGCGCGAGCCGCACGTCCCGCTGGAGGCGGCGCGCATGTCCGGATCCAGGATGATCTTCAACGACGCCCGCGCCCGCTCGGAACTCGGGTACACCTCGCGCCCGGCCCGCGAGGCGATCGAGGAATCAGCACGCTGGTTCGCCGACAACGGCTACGTCCCGGCCGCGCGGCTGGCCGCACTCAGATGGCGGAACTAGCCGCACCATGCTCACACTGATGTAATTCATTCCACAACGCCATCCACAGCCTGTGGGCAAATTCACCCGGCACTCCGTATGAAATGCACGGCCATATCCGTGCGCCTGTGGAAAAGGGTCGATTTCTTTAACGCCCCGGCCCGGGCTCGACCTGGCCGGGCCGTGATCAGCACAGACTCGTCATCGCAGTACTGCAGTGTTGCAGTACTTACTGCACTTACCCGCTGGGCGCATTTATCCTTGGTAGCCGACAGTTTCGGAGCGCGCACAGGCCGCCAACAGGTGCGCGACCCGCTACCGCAAAGCGGGATGCGCTGCAATACTGCCTGGATGACGGGGATCCGCCTGGCGCTAGCCAACCTCAAGCCGGGCACGGGCAAGACCACATCTGCGGTGTGGCTGGCCCACATTTTCGCGGAGGCGGGGAACAGGGTACTGCTGGTCGACGCCGACCCTTCCGGCAGCGCCCTGGAATGGTCCGACCTCGCCGCGATGTATCCGGGGGTACAGCCGCAGGCGGCGTTCCCGTTCCGCATCGTGGCGCTGCCGTCCCGCGAACTGCACCGGCGCGTGCCCGAGATCGCGGCGGCCGACGACGTCGTGATCATCGATGCGCCGCAACTGGAGGACCACGCCGGCATCGCACGGTCGGCACTGCGGTACGCGGACGAGATCGTGATCCCGTGCGCGCCGAGCCCGATCGAGATCAACCGCACGTCGCCGATGCGCGACGAGATCAGCGAGGTGTGCGGCACCCGGGACCGGCCGGCGCGCTCGTCGGTGCTGCTGAACCGCTGCATCACCCGGGCCAGCTCCACGGCCGACGCCCGGGGGGCGCTGCACGACCTCGGCTACGACGTGCTCGAGACCGCCGTGCCGCGGCTCGAGGTCTACGCGCAGAGCTTCGGCATGCCGATCCCGGGAACCGGGCGCGAGGTATGGCGCCACGTGGCCGGCGACATCATCGCGCGCCGGTCTCCCGTCTGCTCGGTCCGGCCGTGACCACCCAGCGGGAGCAGCGCCGGGCCCAGATGGCCGCGGCCGCCTCCCGGCGCAGCGAGCCCGATGCGCGCCCGGCCGGGCGCACCGCGATCCGGTCGAAGCCGGTCCGGATCACTCTCGACCTCAGCCCCGAGCTGTACCGCCAGCTCACCCAGTGGGCCGACTCGGCCGCCGTCACGCTCGGCGTGCCCCGGGTGGCCCTGGCCGACGCAATCCGGGCGATGATCCGGGTAACGGCCGAGCACCCCGACGAGGTCCTCGACCGGCTGCGCCGTGACCGCGATCTGTAGCCCCCGGCCGCTGGGTTCGTCCGGGATCGAGGTGTCGGCGCTCGCGCTCGGCTCATGGCGCACGTTCGAGCGGATCCCCGAGCAGACCGGGATCGCCGTCCTGCACGCGGCCAGGGAGCAGGGGATCAACTTCTTCGACGACGCGCGCTACGACGACGAGACCGGCCGGGCGCCGATCCCGACCGGGTACTCCGAGGTGCTGTTCGGCCGGCTGCTGCGCGGCGCGGGCGTGGCCAGGGACGAGGTCGTCGTCTCCAACAAGCTGTGGTGGGAGTTCTGGCCCCGGCAGAGCGCCGCCGCCGAGCTGGAGGCCTCGCTCGGGCGCATGGGCTTCGACTACGTGGACCTGATCTACGCCAACCCGGCGCCGCCGGGCCTGGACGTGGCCGACCTGGTGGCGGCCGTCGGCGGGCTCGTGGCCTCCGGCAAGGCGCGCGCCTGGGGCATCGTGAACTGGACCGCCGACGACACCCGCCGCGCCGTCGAGGCGTCGGCCGGCCTCGGGATCGCGCCGCCGTGTGCGGCGCAGCTTCCCTACAGCCTGGTGCACCGTTCCTGGGCCGAGGACCCGGCCATGACCGCGGCGCTGAGCGGGCCCGGCGTCGGCGGGATCATCGCCTCGTTCAGCCTGGCGGGCGGCGTGCTCACCGGCAAGTACCGCTCCGGCATATCCTCGTCGGGAGCGGCGGCGGGCCGGGCCGCCGCGGCCCTCGCCGAGCCCAGATACGCTGCGGCGGCTGCCGCAGCCGGCGACCTGGAGCGCCTGGCCGGGCGGCTCGGCACGACATCGGCCGCGCTGGCCCTGGCGTTCCCGCTCACGAACCCGGCGGTCACCAGCGTGCTGTTCGGCGCGACCAGCCCGGACCAGCTCCGCGACAACTGCGCCGCCGCGGCCCTCCCCGACCGCCTCACCCCGCAGGACGTAGCCGACCTGCGCCGCATAGGCCACCCCGCCGCCTGACACCCGGCCCCCGGCTCCGCTCAGCCCCCGGGCTCCGCTCAGCCCCCCGGCTCCGCTCAGCCCCCGGCTAGGCGCTCAATAGCGTCGGTGTGCCGCCGCTGCTTAAACAGCGACAGCGATGGTGCCATCCAAGCTATTGGGCCTCGGGGAAAGCGGATTGTCGGGGCGACGTTATGCGAGTTATGCCCTTTTTGGAATCACGTCGCGACGGGTTTCGGGCAGTGGCGGGGTTTCCGGGCACCTTTATCAAGGATTGCGGTCGTCCGTTTCCCGCTCCGGCCACAGGCTCTCGAGGTTGACCACGATGGCCTCCTGGCTGCTGCGGGCGATGACCACCACGGCCTCATCGGCACCCGGGTTCTCCTCCCGGTGCGGGACGAACGGCGGCACGAAGATGTAGTCGCCGGGCTCGGCCTGCAGCCGCACCTCCGAAGCACCATCGGCGAAGACGAATGCCGGGTGGCCGGACAGCACGTAGATCGCCGTCTCGGCCTCGCCGTGGTGATGGTCACCCGAGTTGGTGCCCGGCGCGACGTGGGTCTGGCCCATCCAGACTTTCCGCGATCCGGCGCTCTTGCCCGAGATCGCCTCCAGCCGGGTCATCCCGGCCGTCTGGCCCGTGTCGCCGCTCAGGTCGCCGCGTCGCACCCGCACCAACGGCCGGTGCCAGGCCTCGTCGCTCATCGCCGCCTCCCATCGCCTCTCCCGATTCTTCTTAGCCGGCCGGATAATCAGATGCACCGGGAGACCGCAGAGGAAAAAGGAGAGCAGACGATGGCGAACCACGGTGACGAAACATCGGACGTGCTCGGCGGGCCCGACGCGGCGGCGCACGAGGACGAACTCAGCGGAGGCGACGCCGCCGACCGCGAGGACGAACTCAGCCAAGGCGACGCCGCCGGCCGTGAAGACGAGCTTGGCGGAGGCGACGCCGCCGGCCAGGAGGACGAGCTTGGCGGTCCCGACGCCGCCGACCACGAGGACGAACTCGGCTGACCGGCGCGGCGGCGGCCGACAGTGGCGACGGAGCGTAAAAAACACTGATCCCGAAGCACTAGCCGGTCTGACGATGTGCAACGCCCGCGGCGATGAGGACGGTGTTAGGAAGTAACGTCGCGCGGGAAGGGCGACGAGGCACGGGTGGAAATAGCGGGGGGAGCCGGCGGCCTCGGGTGGGTGGCGCTCAAGGCGGCGCTGCTGTTCGCGGTGGCCGTGATCGGCCTGCGGCTCGGCGAGCGGCGCACGCTGACCCAGCTCGGCGCTTTCGACTTCGCGGTCGCGGTCGCGGTCGGGTCGATCATCGGCCGGACCTCGACCGCATCGTCAACCTCGTTCGTCACCGGGGCGGTCGCGCTGGTCACGCTGCTGGTCGCGCACCGGGTCGTGTCGGTCATCCGGCGGCGCAGCCGGATCTCTCGCGTCATCGACCACCCGCCCCGGGTCCTGGTCGCCGGGGGCGAACTTCAGGAACGGGAAATGGCCCGGGCCGGCCTGACGGACGCCGACGTCTTCGCGATGCTGCGCCAGAAGGGGGTGGACGACCTCAACAAGGTCGGCTACCTGCTCTACGAGACCCGCGGCACCACGACCCTGGTCGCCGCCGGGGACACCCCCGGACCGCTGATCCGGGACGGGCTCGCGGCCGCCGGGTACGACGGCGCCGCCCGGCCGGCGCCCGGCCCGTCCCCGCCCCTCGCGCGCCACCGTATACAACGAGAATTAGGGATTATCTTTACCGGGTCGGGCTTTTCACCATCCGCGATGTGCGGGTTGGGATGCAGGACTACAAGGCCGGGTAACGCCCCTTATATGGTCGGCCGGGTCAGAGTTATGCTGCAGCGTGGCTGGTCATGTCACGGGGGGAATTGCCTTGCGCTCAAGCCGGATAATCGTGGATAAGTTATGACTGACCGCATTGTGCAAGATGTGCGGGGAAACATCGGATCGCCGGTCCGGGTGGACGGATCCGGCACCATGCGCGGCCGGGAAGCGGAGTGGCGGCTCGTTCGCGATCTGCTGCGGCGCGCCCAGCAGGGCCTCGGCGGGGTGCTCCTGGTCGACGGCGAATGGGGCATGGGCAAGTCGCTGCTCCTGCACGAGTCGCGGAGCGAGGCGGCGGCCCAGGGGTTCTCGCTGGCCAGCGGCTCGGCGGAGCAGATGGGGCAGCTCATGCCGTTCGCCGCGCTGCTCGCCGCCCTGCACCAGCCGTACGGGCGGCTCGCGGTGGAGGAAGATCATCGCCCGGACCTGCCGGATTCGCTGCACTGGCAGATCGCGCAGCTCCAGGCCAGCCTGGAGCAGCGGGCGGCGGCCGCGCCGGTCCTGGTCAGCCTCGACGACCTGCAGTGGGCCAGCCCGGCCACGCTGCTCGCGCTGCGGATGCTGCCGAGGGACCTGGCCCGCTACCCGCTGGCCTGGATCCTGGCCCGGTCCAGCAGCCAGCAGGAGAAGGGCGCCGGGCTGCTGTTCGATTCGCTCGAGGAGGACGGCGCCACCCGCATCACGCTCCCGCCGCTGCGCGGCGACGCGGTGGCGACGCTGCTCTCGGACACCTTCGGCGCCCCCCCGGACCGCGGGCTACTGGCCCAGGCGTCCGGTGCTGCGGGCAACCCGTCGCTGCTCACCGAGCTCATCCGCTGCCTGCGCGAGGAAAACACGGTCGAGGTCGCCGACGGCTACGCCCGGCTGATGTCCGCGCAGCTTCCGCGGGGGATCGACCGGGTGGCGCGGCAGGGTCTGGACGGCCTCAGCGGCCCGGCCAGGCACCTGCTGGAGACGGGGGCGGTGCAGGGCCGTTCGTTTCGGCTGGACGAAACGGCCGAGATGCTCGGGGTCACCCCGGCCGCACTGCTGCCGGCCGTCGAGGAGGCGGTGGACGCGGGCATCCTGGTCGCGTCGCAGGATGTCTTCCGGTTCCGACGCAAGCTCGTCTGGCACGCGGTCGTGCGCATGATCCCGCGGCCGGCCCGCCGCGCCCTGCACCGCCAGTTCGGCGAGATCCTGCTGAGCCGCGGGGGCTCGGCAGCGCAGGCCGCCCGGCACCTGCTGCGCGCCGCGCACGCCAACGATCCCTCGTCGCTGGCCGGGCTGGACAAGGCAGCGGGCGAGACCCTCGAGACCTCCCCGCAGACCGCGGCCCGGCTGGCCCAGCGCGCGGCCGAGCTGACCGATCCCGCTGATGCCGGCGCTCTGCCGCGCGCGGTGGCCGCGGCCGAGGCGCTGACAGCGGCCGGGCGACTGGAGCAGGCCGCCCGGATCGTCCATGACACGCTGCCGCAGCCGCTGCCGCTGGCCCTCGAGGCCCGGCTGCGGTGCGCGCTGTCCTCGATCCGCTGCACCAGCGGGTCGCCACAGTACGCGAGCGCCGAGGCAGAGCAGGTGCTGGCGCAGGCCCAGCTCCCCGCCGGGCTCCGGGACCAGGCAATGATCGCGCAGCTCCAGGCGCTCGCCGGACGGCGCGACCACAAGGCCGCCGACCACGCGGCGGCCGGGATTCTCAGCGCCAGGGACAAGCACGCGGACCGGGTCGTCGCCGCCGCGCTGGTCGTCCGCGCCACGGTCAGCTGGGACCAGGGCCGGACCGCGGAGGGCCTGGAGTACCTGCGCGAGGCGGCCCGCCACGACACCGTGGCCTCCCCGGATGCCCGTCAGTTCCAGCCACGCCTGGCGCTGGCCGCCGGCCTGGTGGACCTGCGCCGCTTCGACGAGGCGGCGAGCGTGCTGCGCTCGGCCGACATCGAGGCGCTGGACGAGATCCCGTCGGCCGCCGTACCGGCCATCCTGCGCGCCCGCATGCAGCTAGCCAGGGGGTGCCTGCGAGACGCGACGGCCGAGGGCGAGGCGGCGCTGGCCATCGCCGGGAACCTGGCCGCGCACGGCTACACGTCGATCGCCCACAGCGTGCTCGCCGTGATCGCGCTGCGCCGGGGAGACCTCGAGGCGGCGGCCCATCACGTCGCGAGCCGTTCGGCCCGGGCGATGCATTTCGCGGACGACTACGCCCGCGCCGAGACCACCTTCGCCGATGCCCAGGTGTCCGAGATGCGTGAGGGCCCGGGCGCCGCGCTGGAGCAGATCCGGGCCATCTGCGCCGACCTTCCGGCCCGGCGCGGGCTGCTCCTCGGCGAGCCCGCGACCTCGGCCTGGCTGGTGCGCAGCGCGCTGATCGCGGGTGATCACGAGCTCGCGGCGAGCGTCGCCGACGTGGCCGAGGCGCTGGCGCGGGACAATCCCGGGGTCCCGGCCCTGGCGGGAGCGGCCGCGCACACGCTCGGCCTGGTGCGCCGTGACACCGACCTGCTGGCCCAGGCGGCGGCCCGGCACCAGGATCCGTGGGCGCGGGCGTCGGCCGCCGAAGACCTCGGCGTGCTGCTGGCCGAGCGGGCCGACCAGGATCGGGCCGTCGAGCTCATGGGCGAGGCCCTGGACGGGTACGGGACGACCGGAGCAGCGATCGACCTGGCCCGGGTCCGGCGGCGGCTGCGGCGGCTGGGCGTGCGGCGGCGGCACTGGGCTCGGTCGGCCGAGCGGGCGTCGGCGGGCTGGGACAGCCTGACCGAGACCGAGCGGGTGACCTCCGAGCTGGTCGCGCAGGGCCTGTCCAACCAGCAGGCCGCGGACCGGATGTACGTGAGCGTGCACACGATCGCGTTCCATCTGCGGCAGATATTCCGCAAGCTCAGCATCGGCTCGCGGGTGGAGCTGGCGCGGATCGTCATGGAGCAGCAGGAGCACGGGTCCGGCTTAGCGCTCGCACCGGCGTAAGACCGGCCGTGAGCGCTGCCGCGTTCGCGGTGAACTATCCGCATTGACGGTGTGGCCCCGTCACCGGCCGGGCGAAGGTGGAGTTTCACGACGACATGGCGTGCGACAGCGGAGGGGGCCATGGCGGACGGTGACGACGTATTCGACGTGATCGTGATCGGCGCCGGGCCGGTCGGGGAGTCGGTCGCTGAGAGGGTCGTCCGCGGCGGGCTGACCGCGGCCGTCGTGGAGCGGCGCCTCGTCGGCGGGGAGTGTAACTACTACGGGTGCATCCCGAGCAAGGCGCTGCTGTGGCCGATGGAGCTGGCCGCCGCTGTGGGCCGGATGCCCGGCCTCGAGCTGCGCGGCCCGATCGACGCCGCGGCGGTGACGGCCCGCCGGGACGAGTTCGTCTACCACTACGACGATTCCGGGCCGGTCCGCGATGTCGAGCACTACCCGGCGACGTTCGCCAGGGGCCAGGGCAGGCTGGCCGGGCCGATGCGGGTCGAGGTCACCGGCCCCGACGGTGACGTGCGGGCGCTTCAGGCCCGCCGCGCGGTGGTCCTCGCCACCGGCAGCGAGCCCCTGGTACCCGGCGTGCCCGGGCTCGCGGAGGCCCGCCCGTGGACGAACCAGGGCGCCACAGCGGTCCGCCATGCCCCGAAGCGGCTGGTCGTCATCGGCGGCGGGCCGGTCGCGTGCGAGATGACGCAGGCGCTGCAGTCGCTTGGCAGCCGGGAGATCACGATGCTCGTGCGCGACGACCGGCTGCTGCTGCGGACCGAGCCGTTCGCCGGCGAGCTGCTGGCCAAGTCGTTCCAGGAGTCGGGCATCAACGTCCGTTTCGGCCACTCGGCCGTCCGGGTTGACCGCCCGGTGCCCGGCGGGGCGGTCACCGTCGACGTGGACGACGGCTCGCGGATCGAGGCCGACGAGATCCTCGTGGCCACCGGGCGCCGGCCGGTGGTCCGCGACATCGGCCTGGAGACGGTCGGCATGCAGCCGGACGGCCCCGTCGCGGTGGACTCGAGCATGCGAACCACCGGCGTGCCGGGCGGATGGCTGTACGCGGTCGGCGACATCAACGGGCTGAACCAACTCACTCACATGGGCAAGTACCAGGCCCGGGTGGCGGCGGACGTGATCGTTGCCCGGGCCAGGGGCCTGCCCGACGACGGTCCGGCGTTGCGCGACATCGCCGACTCCCGCGGCGCGCCGCAGACCATCTTCACCGACCCGGAGATCTGCATGGCCGGGCGCACCGAGGAACAGGCCCGGGCCGACGGCTTCAACATCCGGGCCGTGGAGGTCGACATGGCGTCCGTCCCGGGAGCGGGGCTGCAGGCGGACGGCTACACCGGCCGCGCCAAGGCGATCGTCGACGAAGACCGCCGCGTCCTGATCGGCGTGACGATCGTCGGCCCCGGCGTCAACGACCACCTGCACGCGGCCACGGTCGCCGTGACCGGCGAGGTGCCGCTGGAGCGGCTGTGGCATGCCGTGGCGGCGTTCCCGACCGTGAGCGAGTTCTGGCTGTACCTGCTTCAGGAGTACGGCCTATGAGGACGTGAGACGGAGGGCAGGAACCTGACGGAGGACGCGCGATGAGCCTGTCCGCACGCGAGCAGCACGCGCTCGACACGATCGAGACCGCGCTGACCGGCTCGGACCCCGACCTGGCTGTGCTGCTGGCCACGTTCGGCCGGCTGACCTCGGGCGAGGAGATGCCGGCCGGGGAGAAGATCCTGGGCTCGCGGTGGTGGTACCGGTCGCGCGGCCGCCAGCGGGGCCGGGGACTGATCCGTGGGTCGTTCCGGGGGCTGGGCCGGGCGTGCGGCCGTACCTGGGGCCTGGTTCGCCGGTTGTGGGGGCGGCTGGGCTGGCCGCGCACGGGACTGCTGCTCTGGATCGTGGTATCGGTCGGGCTGATCATGCTGGCGCCGGTGATCAATCG
>Ga0335072_10013191_pt1 | contig 11779 bp, 11 predicted proteins | sample Lox_Sample_21_FD_206725 | JGI IMG/M metagenome (GOLD analysis project Ga0335072, IMG submission 206725) | Soil microbial communities from Loxahatchee National Wildlife Refuge, Florida, United States - Lox_Sample_2.1 | ecosystem: Environmental > Terrestrial > Soil > Wetlands | place: USA...
AGCTCGACGAAGCAGAGACAATGTGGAAGCAGGCACTAGCAGGATACAAGAAGGCATTGGGGCTAGAGCATCTAGACACTCTTAGAGTCGTCCAAAATCTTGGCATGCTCTATTATAGCCGCGGCAAGGTCGACGAAGCAGAGACAATGTGGAAGCAGGCGCTAGCAGGATTCGAGAAGGCATTGGGACTAGAGCATCCAGACACTCTTAGAGTCATCCAGAATCTTGGCCTATACTATCATGACCATGGCAAGCTCGACGAAGCAGAGGCAATGTGGAAGCAGGCACTAGCAGGATACAAGAAGGCATTGGGGCTGGAGTATCCAGACACGCTTATGGTCGTCCAGAATCTTGGCATGCTCTATTATAGCCGCGGCAGGATCGACGAAGCAGAGGCAATGTGGAAGCAGGCACTAGCAGGATTCGAGAAGGCATTGGGGCTAGAGCATCCAGACACTCTTAGAGTCATCCAGAATCTTGGCCTATACTATCATGACCATGGCAAGTTCGACGAAGCAGAGACAATGTGGAAGCAGGCACTAGCAGGATACAAGAAGGCATTGGGGCTAGAGCATCCAGACACTCTTAGAGTCGTCCAAAATCTTGGCATGCTCTATTATGGCCGCGGCAGGATCGACGAAGCAGAGGCAATGTGGAAGCAGGCACTAGCAGGATTCGAGAAGGCATTGGGGCTAGAGCATCGGGACACACTTACAGTCGTCCAGAATCTTGGCACGCTCTATTATTGCCGCGGCAAGATCAACGAAGCAGAGACAATGTGGAAGCAGGCACTAGCAGGATTCGAGAAGACGGGAATCCTTGAAGATAAAGCGATACTGGACACGTATTACAAGTTAGGTGTACTATATGAACAAAGGTCTAGACCAGCAGAAGCGGTAATGGTATTTCAGCATGCGACAACTGGATATGAGAACCTGCTGGGCCCACAGGATCCAGCAACGCTTGATGCAGCAGATCATTTGGCCCTAGTCCGCAAGATGGAAGCCGACAGAGACATGGCCCTAAGTTAGGATGGCCTTGACGTATGGCAAGCAGCAATAAACGTGTCAACTATAGCCTCTTCGTTGCAGTGCGTTATCGCGCATCGATTAGGTCGTCATAACAGCAGTTGATTAGAGGCCCGGAATGGTAACCCCATCGCTTAAGCAACAGGTAAAGCAATAAGAGAGGGATTAAGTAAAGGAATAATGAGACTAACGGGCAGCTGTAGACGTTGAGTTGTTAGCTCGAATACTGTACGGGTAGCGAGCTTCGAAAGCTAATTTAAAGTGACGCTGCTATTGATTGCAATAGGGAAACCAAAACAGATCCCAAATCTATTGAAGGCTAATAGGCCTTCCAGTTCGCTTATTCGGGCATTTGGGCGAGGGTTACAAAGGCAAATTTGTTGGAATCACGGGAATAGGGTGGTGATTCGGTGCACAGCATAATGATAAAATTCTTAATGATTCTCAACTCAATGGAGCGGGAGTCCCTATATATACACTAGACAACCTATAATACAGTTCGGTATAGCCGGTAGTGGTGGTATTACCGCTACTATTATAGTGTTTCATATGTTACTCTGGAATCGCCGATATCTCCAGTAATTAGGTGATTCCCGGCTAAGTAGCGATTTCAGGAGTAGCTGAGGTTCTCGGAGAGAACAATTTTTCATATCAAAATAAAGGGCGAGTTACTAATTTGCCGAATAAAGAAGAAATCTAAGGCTTAAGTGAATTAAGAGAACATATTAGTACATTGATATCTTTAAAATGAGAATAACCTGTTGGCCCGCCCCTTGCCGAACACCATCCCTGTATAGTAGTTGTGAGCCCCAAAAAGGTGTGGACCGAAGTAAAAAAAAAACAGAGCCAAGAAACCGTCCTTCATCATCTATTCTACCCTGCCAACCTTAACAACCCTAACCCTCCTTCGAAGCCTCCACAACCAAAATCACCCAAGCCGTCCCCATCTCCACACACTCCTCCATCACCTCCTTATCCTCCCACCATCTTCTCGCGCCCTCCTCCACAGCATCCGCACAAAACCCCCCCCAACACTCCTCCCACATCATCCTCCCAAGCACCCCCCGCAACTCCTCCCTCGTCTCCTCCTCCGCCGGCCCCTTCCCACCCCGCCCCCAGAGCGGCGAACAAGACCCCTCAACCCCCCTCCCCGTCGCAGCCACAAACCGGATCCGCGTGACCCTCACCCCCTCAGCACCAAACCCCGCCTCTTCCAGCCACCCAGGCACCAGCCGACACGGGCTGACGCAGCGAAACTTCCTCTCGAGCCCCAGCAGGAGGTGCGAGTCCAGCCATTCCCTCATCCGGGGCCCCGAGCTCGCGGCCACGGGGCAGGGGTCGAGGAGCGTGAGGTGCAGGCGCCCGCGCTCGTGGAGGACGCGGCGGCATTCTTTGAGGAGGGTGGGCAAGGAGGGGCTGGGGAGGAGAGAGGGGACGGAGAGGGAGGCGTGGATGGCGGTGAAGAGGTGTGAGGCGTAGGGGAGGTGGGGTTTGGGGGAGGGGACGGTCAGGTTGTAGGTGGTTCCTGAGGGAGAGGGGGTTGTGGAGAGGTGGTGGATTTGGGAGGAGGCGGGGTGAAGGGTTGAGTGGAAGGCGAGGGATGCTGTGTGGGGGAGAGAGGTGTTAGCGTTTGTGAAAGGTAGATGGTTGGGGAAGTAGATAGAGGGGGAACTTTGGAAACTGAGGCGTAGATAAGATGTAGGAGAGCCATGACTGTAAGTATGAGAAATGAGCATACCATGATCTTCGTACAGGGATAGTATCTTAACTACTTCTGAAGATGATGCTGCAGGTTTGGAAGCACTTCCAGAGCTCTCTGATCCATCCTGGGTCATAGCGTATAATGCAGTGCGCATCCATAGCTGCTTCTCAAATTCAAGCTCTTCGTTGATAGTTGCATCAGCCGGATCCGTCCACTCCTCTGTCAGCCTTTCTAGCATTATCTTCGAGCTCGCAGTTCGCATCCGTCTGAGGAGACTCTTCTGCAACTGGGAGACGTTCGACCTGATTGAGTTGGTCTCGTCATTGTTTGGGCGCCAAGGTGGGCGCGCGGAAGACTTTGGTGGGGGAACAGGTAGTGAAGTATATTCCCAATTTTCAGGCGCTTTCCACAGATTACCCTTAGTTACATTACTGATAGACTGCGTGTCGAAAGGCTGAATGTTGACATCTCTGAGCTGGGAAGTATTGCTGGTTTTTTCTGAATAATAAAGGTCCGCCGTATGAATCTCAGATATGGATGACGATGGAGATCTGCATAATCAGAGATATTCAATAGATTACAGATGTCTGAAAATACCCACCGTCGTGGAAGTAAGTCGTGTGTCACGCTTGAGCCTTTTCCATCTGCGGAAATATGTACAACAGTAAGGTATTTCTCGTTGTCTTTAACGTCTTCACTTGATGCCACTGTAACCTCCGTTCTTTGAGTGACAAACGAAGTAGGGCTCAGCGGCTGGACAAAGTTGCTCTTCTGAGGAGAATCTGCCATGGAACTCCATGTCGAGTCGGTAGATGCCGACTTGGAAGCCCATGATGTGAATGCAGACTCTGATATAGCGTCAGATTAATCAATTTGGGAAAATGCTTCGAAAGGCACGCACCGTCCGCGGGACTGTAGTTATCTCGACTCTTACTGCCTGGGAATTCCGTCACGACAAACCTGTCTTGGAGGACATCTGACGTCAGGGTTCCCGGAGGCAGCTCTTGGATGTGTGAAATGGTATTGCCGACTCTGCCTGCTCGACTCCTGGGTAGTTCTGGGACCGGTTCTCTCTCCGGCGCTGATAACCTTGCTCGAGATGCAGGACGGGAAAAATCCTTCCGGCTACCATTGAGTAGTAAGGTTAAAATAGAGGGACGACTTTTCGCTGTATTCAACCTAGGAGAATCACTAGATGTGGACGCTCTCCGAATTCCCGGAGTTGCCGTATTTTGATCATGTTCTATTCTATTCCTTCTTTGACCCACTGTCTCCATAGTGGGATCTTCCCACGATACGTCGAACATTGCTCTCTCTTGGTGTCCAGCAGGCTTATGGAAGGAAAATAGAGATGTGGGAGATCACTATTCTTGCCAAAAGCGGAAAGAGAAAGTACACGCGGAACAATTAATGGAGGCAGCGGAGGGGTGTCAAGGCCGGCCCGCACCAGGATGAGTAAACAGCAGAAGCCAAGCCATCATGATGTGATACTGGCAAGGGAAGCGAGAACAAGATAGAGAGCATGGCCGACAGGTATTGCAGAAACATATATGCTCGTGTGCCATAGGGTTGGTGGCGTGCATCGGTATTACGTGGCCAGTCATTTGCTGTCTCTTCGAGCCAATAGTTCTTGATGTGGAGCAGAGATCTGTCTATGGGAACCAAATCGCTGGAAAAGATGGGCAGTCTTCTGTCGCTACACATCACCCTATTGAGGGCATCAATGCCCTGCCACGTAGCGGGTATACCATGTGCACATCATGTGGGTGTCGCAATGGAAATATTTTAGTTTTCTTGCTTAGTTGCGCCCAGCTGAAGAATTGTGGTCTGTGTTAAAACCAAAGAAGGAGGAATAGGCGAATGAATGCATGGGCCATCGGCGCAACTCCCCCTCATGCAAGGGCATGTATGGGCGTGCTTGGCGTTCCTCGGCGTACCTGAAAGGACCCCTGAAGCCTAACGATGGCGCTAATCTAGACGAGTCGATGGAGGAAATCATGCAACCCCATCTCATCGGCTATCTTTCCCCACCCAAAACAATCGAGCTGTATCGATGGTACGATACAGTACATCTTCAGGCTCCCCCACGCCTCCCTTGCAAACTCGATGGCTCCCGCTCCTGCCGAAGATTCCCCTCCCCACCCAACTCTGGTAGGGAAAGCCTAGGGAAGAAAGTATCACATTTTTCGCTCAGAGAACCAATCATTCAACAACTCAGAAGTGTAGCAATTCATATGCAAGCCCCGATCACTATGCAACACGTTCTCACTGTTCCAGAACAGTCAGCTCCTCATAAACCTTTGTGGCTTCAATTCATCCTCATTTCATTCGAGTTTCAAGTCAATTGTCCCCCTGTTGAGGAGGTAAAGGGCTCAAAGTGAAAGTTCAGGTGGTCTGATTCTCATACACACTTCACATCCACATCTGACGCTGGCTAGCTAGTGGTCAATCTACTCTCTCTCCATTTTTCCGCTACCATGCGGTGAAAGAACCCGTGCATGCATGTCATGGGTCTTTCATTTGCGGCCAACATGCACCTGCGAGCGTCGTGTTTCACTGTGCGCACAGTTCAATGCGATCAGGACGAACTATTCAGCTGTTGACTCCATCGTCCCGTTCCTGGCAGACGGGACCGTCTGTGCTTCTTTTCCCCTCCTGTCTGTCGCTTAGGATTGCCGATCACGCTTTGGGGCTTCGGTATTTCCGTGTTGACTTGGGGGCGCTTTATCGAATCCACCATCTCGATAGCCAAGGGTGGCCTTAGGTAGTCAACAATGTTCTATTTCCTTACCTATATCTATCATTGCTCTTTATAGATGGGACATCTTTCCCTATTATCCATTCCTTCTAATCTTCAGTGTCCTTTACTTGTGTACACTTTCATCTTTCATCATGCGGTCTTATAAAGAAGTCTGCGAAATAATTGATGTTAAAATCGCAAGTACTACTTTCGGGAGGGTATTTCGCCTGGAGGGGTCAGGTCATGTACGTCTTTACACCTGTACCGTAGTCCCTTGGGTCCTGTACTAACCCATAAACAGCCAAAAGAACGCAAAAGCTCCAAATTTCTCACCGAAATTAGAGCAGGACTGACAACTTTTTTCACCATGGCATACATTATCGCCGTAAATGTAAGTCGCTTATCCGCGTATGGCAGCTGGATTTTAACGGCCAAAGGCTTCTATTCTTTCTCAAAGCGGCGGCCCCTGTGTCTGCACTGATACTGAGGATCCGACATGCGCTACCGACGGCGATTATAATCAATGTCTAATCCGTGCGTCGACTACTTGTCTGAGTGCCTGGATTCGTGTCGGTACTAATTCAATTAGGCATCAACAGAGATCTCATTACTGCAACGGCCACTATTGCCGGACTAGGTTCCTTCATGTTTGGTTTCCTTACCAATTTGCCCGTCGCCTTGGCGTACGTCTTCTCCTAGCCTGTTCTTACATTACAAGTGCTGATATTACAAAGCCCGGGCATGGGATTGAACGCATACTTCACTTATCAGGTGGTTGGTTATCATGGAACTGGCAACGTTTCCTACGGACTTGCACTCACTGCCGTCTTCGTTGAAGGCTTCGTTTTCATCTTTCTTTCATTGATTGGCATGCGGCAATGGCTGGTTAAAGTCATCCCTGCTTCAGTCAAAGTCGCCAGCGGTGTTGGTATTGGTATGTTTCTTACAATGATCGGGCTTTCGTATTCAGCTGGCATTGGGGCGATTACCGGCTCTGCCGTGACCCCTACAGACCTAGGGGGGTGTCCTCCACAGTACCTCGACGATACTGGGGACTGCACTGGTCACAGATTGGAAAACCCTACCGTATGTTTATCTCATCTTCTGCTTAGAGCATCCAGTTGACAAGGAATAGATGTGGATCGGTATTGCTTTCGGCGGCATTTTAACAGCCTATCTCATGGCTTATAGAGTTAGAGCAGCAATTATTATTGGCATTGCCCTCGTCTCCATCATATCCTGGCCGTAAGTCTTACAGCTCGCCTTTCTACCCACAGAACACAGAATTAAAGTATCGCAGCCGTAATACATCTTTCACATATTTCGACTATACTACAGACGGCCAATCTCGTTTTGACTTCTTCAAGCAAGTAGTCGCATTCCATCCCATACAGAACACTCTTGTCGCACAAGACTGGAATGTCACTGGCGCCGGTGGTCAATTTGCTCTCGCACTTTTCACCTTCCTATATGTTGATATTGTCGATTGCACTGCCACTCTCTATAGCATGGCTCGCTTCTCCGGAGTTGTCGATCCAGAAACTGGAGACTTCCCAAGATCAACTCTCGCGTATTGCACAGATGCAATGACGATCTCTATTGGAAGTCTATTCGGCTGCTCACCTTGCACTGCATTTATTGAGTCTGGCGCTGGCATTACAGAGGGTGGGAAGACCGGTCTCACTGCTATGACAACTGGCATCTGCTTTCTTATATCAATCTTCTTCGCCCCCATCTTTGCCTCTATCCCGCCTTGGGCTACAGGCTGTACCTTGATTCTTGTGTGTTCTCTCTACGTTATTTATGGCTCGAATAGCATAAGCTGACAGCATTAGGTGGGCTGCATGATGATGCGCCAAGTCACGAGCGTAAACTGGTCATTCATCGGGGATGCTCTTCCAGCTTTCGTAACTATCGTGATGATGCCCTTCACCTACTCCGTTGCATACGGCCTCATTGCGTAAGTCTGTCTAACTCCCCAGATTTTTTTTTCCAGGAAGATCTTAGATGAAATAAATGACGAGCTAACTATCTCCTATACACAGGGGCCTCATGACATACACGGCCCTTAATGCTCTCCTCTACCTCACTAAGGTCATCTCTCGCGGCCGCATCCAACCTCCAGACGCCGACCTCCAAGAATACTGGACCTGGAAACCAAAAGGTAGCCATGCGCCATGGTTCATCCGAGCTGCGTCCCAAGGAGGGAAGTTCTGGACCGACCCTGACAGCAAACTTGTAGACAAGACGGATGCTGTCTCGGAGAGTGGCCTGGCTAGAGCTTCTGCTGATGATGATAAAAGTAGAGGCTCTGTGAGATTAGAGAGCAGAGAGTCGACTAAGTTGGAGAGGATTATGGTGAGGGAAGGTTACTAGTACGCGGATAAAGTTGTAATCGGAGAGGTGGATTTTCCCTGTAGTATTACTACTTTTCACATAGTAGAGAAGCTGGGTCGGCTTCCACATTCTACCGTAGCTCAGATAAAACCTGAATCAGGTGACAAAGGCTGTTGATGAATTCAACGTATGACAGTCGCCGGATGACATTCTTGAAAGCCAATGCGAAAAGAATGTTAAACATAAGATGTAGGACTTCAAATGGCATCGAATGGCGTAGGCTGCACGCACGTTGACACGGTGTCAATTGAAGAGTGCTACGCCTACACTATGGTGTAGGTTTAGACTTGGTCCGTCACTAGTAACACCCCCACGCCCGAAACTGTCGCCGTAAAACTGTTGTAAACAACTATCTGTATAGCACTTTGTAACAATTAATTGAATTCATTGATAGACCACTATGTCTTCTTCCTATGCTTGTAGTGCAACGCTTAACGCCTCATGGCTTAATGACTCTAGAGACTCTGACGCGCCTGAACCTCGCCGCTTTCCTGACGACCATAAATACGGCCCTTCCCCCTCTGTGCTCCCTTCCTCGTTCTGCGTCCTTTTCCAACTTTCCCTCTCTTGCTCAGTTTCCTTAGCTCGGCTTGATTCTGTTGCGTTTGCAACTAGGCTGGGCGGTTCTTAGGAACAGACTCATCAATTTAATTGCTACAGCTATTGTATGTAGAGATTGTAGTGGGACCATAGGTTCCTTATATACATAAGACAGTTCGGCATTCCCGACGCCATTGATCATTGCAGCTGAACCAATTTGCCATGTGGCAAGTTGCCACTTATAAGAAGCTGGAAATTCAGCTGGCTTGACAACTCATTTATGAATCCAGCAATATGAGAGGACAGATGAGAGGACAAATGAGAGAAAGTGAACGTTATATCATGGAGGGAACTGGGTGTTGGTGAGCTTAGGAGGTGTGGCGGCCAAGATTGCAACGGCTGTGGAATTTCAGAAAGGCGACGTGTTAGAAACGCTGAAGAACGGGAACATCTTTTCGTTAAGGTCTGCCCCAAGCTCCAGTGTACGAGGGCGAGGACCGTGATCGATCCTTTAGCAGCCAGCAGGCTCTTGACCAGCATCTCAATTCCCCAACACTATGTCTTCGAATACTACGAGTGCGATTGGTCGGTCGCAGCCTGCAAGCTCTCGACCAGCATTTCAACTCCCCAGCTCTCGTCTTCGAACCCGTTGAGTGTAACTGAGCAGTCTCTGCAGCCTCTGGTAGCGAAAATACCTAAGGGTAGCAGCGAGAAGAGATAGATTTAAGTGAGAACAAGGCATGATAGTTAACAAAACTAGAAGAAAAAGTAAAGATGTATAGACACAAAGCATCCAACGGAAACCGCACTTGAACGTAGTGTAAGGATAATGGAACCGATAGAGGGATCACTGTGAACGAGGACTAGCCCAGCGAAGGTCAACCTCACACCTGCTTCCGAGGTCAACCTCGGCCCCTTTTCTGTTACGTCTTGCCCGTCGCACCAGCTCCTGTAGTTGCCTGATTGTCTGCTTTCGATGGCCTCTCCCGTCCTTTTCCACCCCCCTTTGCTTCCCCTGTCCTGCCTCGGATCTAGCCACCAAAGCCCTCGCCTTCCCTATTTCAGATTTGGGCACCAACGTGACACTCCATTGTACCCAATAGTGCGGTACTCCATCGACGTCTTCCTTGCTAACAATATCACAGATCTCACGTTCCTGCCTGCTATCTGCCACTGTCACCTGTAGAGGCCATCCAGGGTCATCTAAAGCAGATTTCACTAATGCAGCGTCGGCATCGGATGACAAGACGGTCAGGCTCTGGAACTCGGCGACGGGAGCGGCGGGAAAATATATTATAGCTTCCTAGCTATTGGGCGACATCTACGGTGGTCTATAACAATGTGGGACATTCTAGTTGTAGTTTATTTTCCGAATTCACTATTACACACATACCTATATCTGTATTTGGTGGATGCTCAGCTCGCTCTCTCTGCGGAATGATATTAGTTCTCTATGTGGCATCAAACTTTCCCACCCTCTTCAATGAGATTGAAGCAATTTTCCTGCAACCAGTCGGAATATGATTGTCATGCAAATAGCGGTATTCTTCTAGTGCAATATCCACAATTGTTCAATGAAACGCAGACTGCTTTGGCTCTATGAGTGTCGTGGAACGGATAGCTACTCGACATATAGTATAAATACATCGAAGGCGCACCTGTAGCGAAGTTCGTCATAGGAGCTGGCAAGCCCCCTTTAATGCTACCATTGAATTGGCCAAGTCCCATCCTTGAGTTGTGGTGAGTTCCCCACGGATTTACACTGCACTGATCATTAGCTCAGATATCCTTGGCGAGTAATGAAACCGGTATGTACGTATAAAGCAATACCTTTCCAGCAACTGGTTGTATAATTGAGAATCTAGTACAGGCTTTTCGGTGTTAGTGGGTTAAGACGAGTCAGTGCTACTTGCAACGGATGCAGCAACGGAGGTGAGACGGGCAGACGAATGCCATAGAATTCACCAAGGAATTTACTGTACGCATGAGAATAGAAATTTTCAACACAGATTAGAGTGTCATGCTCTGAGAATTATGTGAGAGAGGTATTAAGCAACAAACAGCAAATACAAAGATAAAAGAGACACGCTAACATACTGCGAATAACAAAGGATTCTTTTGAACAACAATCCTCGCCAATCTCGACATAAGTCTCACCAACACAACATGAATTCCACTTGACCGTAATCAGGCAGTATGTCCTTCCAACTCCGTCTCCGTCCAATCCCAGATCTTCTTCGCCAGATCATCGTCCTTCACATACGAACTCCTCATCAGGCCTCGTCGACCAACCGGATTATAGTACTCCCCGCTCTTGACATCCTTCGACACAGATGCCCAAAGCTGGTTCTTGGCCCCCCATTGAACAGGAGTTACGAAAACAGTCGAGGAGACTATATATGCTCGTATGAGGAATGGCACACCCGTCATCGACGCTGCCAGATGCGTCCTCACAATTCCTGGATGGACAGCGGCGACTGTGAATTGCGGATGCTCCTTGGCCAGCTGTCGTGCCCAGAGAATGATCGCCAACTTGCTCTGGCCATACCGCCCGAAAGGCCCCAGATTCTTTTGAGTCGTCTTGAGCTTGTCGAATTTGATGCCTCCTTTAGGCGCAAACATGTGGCCATGAGATGCCAGCGACACGATGTGCACATCGGAACCGTTCTTGGCGGTCCTGAGCAGCACTGGAAGCAGAAGCTTTGTCAGGAGCGCATGGCCTAGGAAGTTGGTTCCGAACTGGATCTCGTAGCCGTCCTTGGTGAGGCCTGGCCTGGTAGCCATTACGCCGGCATTGAGCATGAGGATATCCAGGCGATCCGATTCTGAGGAAAAGGTCCTAGCAGCCTCATTCACCGACTCGAACGAGCTAAGTTCTAGCTTTAGAAGCTTGATGGGGGCACCTGGGATCTTCCGCTTAATTTCCTCTGCCGCTGCCTTGGCTTTGTCGAGGTTACGCGCTGCGAGCCAAATCCGCGCGGGGTTGTGCCGCGCAAATTCCAACACGCATTGCTTTCCTAGGCCGCTGTTACCGCCCGTCACTAGAACGACCTTTCCATCGAGCGGCGGGATGTCCCTCTTCGGTGAGAAGTGCACAGATCTAAAAGCGGAGTCCATGGTTCTGTGTGAGATGGGTGATGAGTAGTCGCTGTCGATGGGTGCATTTGAAGTTCAACACATGGCGACAGGTTGGGTTCTCAATGGCCACGTCTATATAGGTAGAGTTATTGGTAGTGAGCTATCATGTGAAGAGCCAACACATTCGTACTCAGAGCGTACTCTAGCCCTTTACATCTTGGGCTGTGTTATCACTCTCATAGTTATCTGATGAACATGTGCATTCCTCTAGCGGCTCGATTAAAGGTCCGTCTT
>Ga0335072_10013192_pt1 | contig 11778 bp, 10 predicted proteins | sample Lox_Sample_21_FD_206725 | JGI IMG/M metagenome (GOLD analysis project Ga0335072, IMG submission 206725) | Soil microbial communities from Loxahatchee National Wildlife Refuge, Florida, United States - Lox_Sample_2.1 | ecosystem: Environmental > Terrestrial > Soil > Wetlands | place: USA...
CGCAGGATCTCGGGCTTGTCCTGCGAGTAGTCGATGACCGTTGTCGGCTCTGTGCCGCAGTCGCCCGAGTCGATCACCGCATCCACGATGTTGCCGAGCTCGGCGTCGATCTGCCACCCCTGGGTCATGGGCTCGTCCTCGCCAGGCAGCATCAGGGTGCTCGAGACGAGTGGCTCACCGAGTTCGGCGAGCAGCGCCTGGGCCACCACGTGCCGCGGGATCCGCACCCCGACCGTCTTCTTTCCCGGGTGCTGCAGCCGGCGCGGTACCTCCTTGGTCGCCGGCAGGATGAAGGTGTAACCGCCCGGGGTCGCTGCCTTGACGGCCCGGAATACCGCGTTGTCGATGTGCACGAACTGGCCGAGCTGGGCGAAGTCCTGGCACACCAGGGTGAGATGGTGCCGGTCATCGAGGTGGCGGATCGATCTGATCCTCGTGATGCCATCCTTGTTGCCGAGCTGGCAGCCGAGCGCGTAGCAGGAGTCTGTCGGGTATGCGATCACGCCACCTGCGCGGACGATGTCGGCGATCTGAGCGACCGCGCGCCGTTGCGGGTTGGCCGGATGGATGTCGAAGTACCTGGCCATACGACACACATCTACCAGATGCGGACCCGGGCTGCGGGTTCGAGCCACAGCTCGTCGGCGGCGCCGACATCAAACGCGCCGTAGAACTCGTCGAGGTTCCGCACGATCTGGTTGCAACGGAACTCGTTGGGGGAATGCCGGTCGATGGCGAGCAGCCGGATGACCTCCTCGTCCCGGGCCTTTTGCTGCCAGACACGGGCCCACGACAGGAAGAAGCGCTGTGCGCCCGTCAGACCGTCGATGACCGGTGCCTGTTCACCGCGCAACGACATCAGATAGGCCTTCCACGCGATGCCGAGGCCGCCCAGGTCCCCGATGTTCTCCCCTATCGTCAGCGCTCCGTTCACATGCTGGTCAGGAGTCTGCTTCGGCGCCAGGGCGTTGTACTGCTCGATCAGCGACCGGCTCCGGGTTTCGAACGCTTCCCGGTCCGCTGCGCTCCACCAGTCGGCGAGCCGGCCGTCGCCGTCGTACTTGGAACCCTGGTCGTCGAAGCCATGCCCGATCTCGTGACCGATGACCGCGCCGATCGCTCCGTAGTTGGCCGCGTCGTCGCGGCCGGGATCGAAGAACGGATCCTGCAAGATCGCGGCCGGGAAAACGATCTCGTTCATGCCGGCGTTGTAGTAGGCGTTGACCATCTGCGGGGTCATCAGCCATTCGTCGCGGTCGACCGGCTTGCCGATCTTGTTCAACTGACGGTCGACCTCGAAAGCCTGGGCGGCCCACACGTTGGCCATGAGATCGGCCGGGTCGATCCTCAGGCCGGAGTAGTCCCGCCATCTGACCGGGTAGCCGATCTTCGGCGTGAACTTCCCGAGCTTGTCCAATGCCCGCTGGCGGGTGCTTGCCCCCATCCATTCGAGCTTCTCGATGCTCTGGCGGTAGGCCTCGAGGAGGTTGGCCACCAGGACATCCATCCGCTCGCGGGCGCCAGGCGGGAAGTGCCGGCCGACGTAGGCCCGGCCGACCGCTTCCCCCATCGCCCGGTCGACCAGTGACACACCCCGCTTCCAGCGCTCACGCAGCTCGGGCGTGCCGCTCAAGGTACGGCCGTAGAAGTCGAAATCCTCCTGGACGAACGCCTCGGACAGGTACCCGGCAGCGCTGTGGATCACCTGCCAGCACAGCCAGTCCCGCCAGGCCGGAACGCGTTCATCGGTGAGCAACGACGCCAGCCCGGTGCTGAAGCTCGGCTGGCGGAGCACGATCTCGTCGAAGGCGCCAGCGGGCGGGGCCAGGGCCGCCAGCCACCCGCGCAGATCCGGCCCCTCAGACAACACACCAGTCCAGCTGAACAGGTTGTAAGTCTTCTCGCGGTCGCGGTTCGCGACGTTGTCCCAGTGGTGCCCGGCCACCGCCGTCTCCAGCGCGAACACCCGGCTGGCTGCCCGGTCGGCGTCCGGCAGGCCGGCCAGCTCGAACATGCGCCGCACATGCCCGACGAACGCGTCACGGACGCCGGTGAACCGCTCCTCGCGGTAGTAGCTCTCGTCCGGCAGCGAGATGGCGGCCTGCTCGAAAAACACCAGGTAACGCTCTGGTTTGCCAGGGTCGGTATCAACATAGAGCCGGTACAGGCCGCCGATTCCCAGTCGCTCCAGCCGCCCGAGCGTTTCCAGCAGCTCCGGGATGGAGGTGACGGCCCGTGCGGCCGCGAGCGCCTGACTGATGGGCTCAGAGCCGAGCAGCTCTGCGCGGTCCGCGTCCATGAAACTGGCGTACAGGTCGCCGAACTTGCGGTCCTCGCTGCCTTCTTGCGCCGACGCGGCGTCTTCCACGATCTCGCGCACCGCGTTCGCGGCGTCTTCGGCCAGAACCCGGAACACGCTTTCGCGCGCCCGGTCGGCGGGGATCTCGGTCCGCGCCAGCCACCGGCCGTTGACGTGCCGGAACAAGTCGTCTTGCGGGCGGATGCCGGGATCGAGCTCGTCGATCGCGAGACCGGATGGGAGCGTCATGCGCTCTAGCGTAGGACCAGCGGATCCTTCGCAGCCCGTGCCGGGTGTCCGCCGAGCCTTAACCGAAGGCGTTCATCCGCGCCCCGCGCCGCCTGGCCGCGCCCCACCGCCCACCGTCATGGCGTGGCTTCGCGGCGGTCGAGGAACCGGCTGATTCCGGCGACCGCCAGGCCGGCCGCCTCCGGGGCGCTGGCCGCTTCGGTCTCGGCCGCCATGGCCTGCTCGACCGCGGCCAGAGGCGGACGCAGCAGCCGCAGATGCGCAGCCGTGGCCGAACCGGGCCGCGTCCACCGGTGCACGAGCCCGATCGCGGTCTCGATCAGGTCATCCTGCTCGACGATCTCGTCCAGCAGGCCGAAGGCCAGGCCGTCCCGCGCCCCGATCCGCGCCGACTCCATGACCAGACGCATGGCCTTGTGGCCGACCAGCCGCGGCAACAGCACGCTCGAGGCATTGGAGATGGTCAGCCCGATGGAGTTTTCCGGCAGGAAGAACTCGGCCGCCGCGCTTCCTATCCGCGCGTCAAAGCACAGCGTCATCTCGAACGCACCGCCCGCCGCGATCCCGTTGAGCGCGGCGACCACCGGCACGCACGTCTGCAGCGCCGCCCGGGTGACGTCATGGAACAGTTCGACGTCGGCGATCAGGCCGCCCGGCGCCAGCTCTGCCGCCTCCCGCAGGTCCAGGCCCGCCGAGAACGCCCGCCCGGTGCCGGTGACCACGATGCCCTGGACCTGCCCGCCGTCACCGAAGTGCCGCAAGATCGCCGCCAGCTCCCGGCGCATGCCGGCCGTGAGCGCGTTGAGCCGGTCCGGCCGCGCCAGCGTGACAACCGCGACGGCGTTCCGCACGGTCACCTCGACGTGGCCGGATTCGGCGCCCCATGCCGCCATGGCGTCTCCCTCTCGTTCCTGCCCGCGTATTCGCCGGATCTACCGCCAATTCTGGACCGCCCGGCCGAGGGTCTCGCTCACCTCGGTCCTTAGTACCGGGGCTAGGGACGCCGCCGTGACCTCGCCGGAGCTAAGGCGATCGGTGGCGTGAAAGCAATCCCAGAAACGGACCAGTCCATCCTCACCGTCAGCGCCGAACATCCTTGCCGCGAGTCGCAGCCACCGGTGCTGGTACCAGACGTAGTTCAGCGGGCTCATCGGCTGATCACCGCCGGTGTAGTGGGCTTCGAGTTCCTCCAGCGTGCTGTAGCCCTCGGCGCGCATCCGGGCGCCCAGGCGCCGGCTCTGCGCGCCCGCTGCGGGGAGCACCTCGAGCGTGTTCAGGCTTTCCGGCTGCCTTGTCGCGACGAAGGCGTGCAGGGCCAGGTTGGCGAAGATCTCGCCCAGCCAGAACGTCGGCAACCGGAGATCCCCCAGCATCTCGAAGGCGTGGCCGAGCTCATGGATCGTGATGAGATCAAAGAACGGCTGCAGGTCCAGGCCACCTGCGCCGTCGGGATATGTCGCGAGCAATCGCCGGTAACTGCGCGGCGACGCATCGCGGATGTCCTGCCCGATCGCGTGCCAGAAGTCTCCGCTTCCCGCGGGCATCACCACGATGCCGGGACGGATCTGACCATCGTCATCGTTGAAGAATGGCAGCCCGTATGGTTGCCTGCTCTCCCAGTCCGCCTGGCCGGCCACGATGACGGCGATGTCGGGCTCGACTCCTGAAAACAGGCCGCTGAAGTACCCGTAGGCGCTCGCGGCGACATCGGCAGCAGCACCCGCGCGGACCAGCGCTCCATTGCTGTAGCGCACCTCAAACGGATAGCCGCCGAGGTGAGCGAGCCCTGATCCCAGCGCCGTCAAAGGCGGCCTGCCTCGACGATGCGGCGAAGGAACTTCTGGGTGCGCTCATCCTTGGGCGCGGTGAACAGCTCGCCCGGCGGCGCGTCCTCGACGATCCGGCCGTCGGCGAGGAAGCAGACGCGCTTGGCGATGTCCCGGGCAAACCCCATCTCATGGGTCGCGATGAGCATGGTCATGCCGGCCGAGGCGAGCTCCCTGATCACGTTGAGCACCTCGGCGACAAGCTCGGGGTCCAGCGCGCTGGTGACCTCATCCAGCAGCATGATCTGCGGCCGCATGGCCAGCGCCCGCACGATCGCCACCCGCTGCTGCTGCCCGCCGGAGAGCCGGTCCGGGTAGTCGGTTTCCTTGTCGAGCAGACCGAACCGGCGAAGCAGCGCGCGTGCTTCCTCCTCGGCCTGGGCACGGGGAACCCTGCGGGCCTTCATCGGCGCGAGCGTGATGTTCCGGAGCACGCTCATGTGCGGGAACAGGTTGAACGACTGGAAGACGATCCCGACGTGCTTGCGGACCAGGTTCTGGTCGACCCCGGCGCCGGTGATCTCCTGGCCCCAGAGGCTGATCCGCCCGGCGTCGATCGGCTCGAGCAGGTTCAGGCAGCGCAGCAGCGTCGACTTGCCGGAGCCGGACGCGCCGATCAGGCAGACGACCTCGTGCGTGGCCACCGAGAGGTCGACGCCCCGCAGCACCTCGTGGGTGCCGAACGACTTGCGCAGCCCCTCGATCCCGATCGCCTCGCCCTCGGCAGGCGCCTGCGCCGACTCGGGATCTGGGACGCCGAACGCCTTCACAGGGCCGACCCGGCCAGGCGCCGGCGGCGGTCACGGTTGACCACCCGGTCGGTGAAGCGGGCCAGCGGGATCGTGAGGAGCAGGAACAGCACGGCCGCCACGGCGTAGCTGGAGTAGTTGAACACCGTGCTGCTGTAGATCTGGGCCGCCTCGTTCGCCTCGATCGCGCCGAGCACACCAACCAGCGCCGTGTCCTTCTGCAGGCTGATGAAGTCGTTCAGCAGCGGCGGGATGACGTTCCGAATTGCCTGTGGCAGGATCACGTGGCGCAGCGCCGTCGCCTGCGACAGCCCGAGCGACCGGGCGGCGGCCACCTGGCTCTGGTGCACCGAGTTCAGGCCGGCCCGGTAGACCTCGGACACGTACGCCGAATAAGAGAGCACCAGCGCGGCCACCCCGTAAACCGCCGCCGACTGGGCCGAGATGAACGGGAGCCGGAGGGCGGGCACGCCGAACCCGGTCGCCAGGATCACCAGCAGCAGCGGCACGCCTCGGAAGAAGTCCACGTAAATCATGCTGAGCACCCGGAACGGGAACGCCACCGGGCTGGTCGACAGCCGGACCAGCGCGATCACCAGGGCCACGATGAGGATCAGCACCTCGGCCGCGAGGAACATCCTGATGTTCAGCCAGATGGCCGCGCCGACCGAGTAGTAGCCCTTCTTCGGGTTACCGAGGAACGCCTGCCACATATCCGTCGGGTTGAAGAACGTGTGCCGCACCTGGGCGCTGCCCGGCGCGAGGAGGAAGATCGCGACAAGCGCGCCCAGCACCGCCACGGTGCTGGCCGTTGAGACGGCGGTGGCCCGCCGGCCGCCCCGGCCCAGAAGGCGCGGCCCGCGGCCCGTTGTCCCGAAGGACCCGGGTACCGGGCCGCCGCCGCCAAGACTCATCAGTGAAGGCCGGACGCCGGTCAGGGCTTGATCGTGGGGACGGAGAGGTAGATCTGCAGGTACTGCTTCTGCAGTGCCTGCAGCGTCCCGTTGGCCTTGAGCGTCGCGATGGCCTTGTTCACGCAGGAGACGAGCGGATCGCCGAGGCCGAACAGCAGGCCGTAGTGCTCCCCGGTGCTCGGGAACTGCGCCACCATCACCGAGCCGGGGATTTCCGAGGAGGAGATGTACTGGGCGGTTGGGGTATCGGTCACGAAGGCGGCGATCTGGCGCGTCTGCAGCGCCGACTTCACGTCGTTCAGCGTCTGGAACACCTTGGGCTGTGCTGAGGGCTGGATCTGGCTGGTGATGAACGACAGGCTGGTGGTCCCGACCTGGTCGCCGTAGACGTAGGTCTTCAGCTCGGCCGGTGTGTGGCGGCTGATGATCGGGCTGTTCTTCAGCGCCACCAGCGACTGGCTCACGTCGTAGTAGCTGGCCGAGAACGACACGGCGGTGGCCCGCTGCGGCGTGTAGGAGATCTCATTGATGTCGAAGTCGAACTTCTTCGGCCCTGGCGCGTATGAAGCGTCGAACGGCTCGTACGCCCAGTGCACGTTCGGCTTGGAGAACCCGAGCTGCTTCGCGATCGCGTAGGCGACGGCGCTCTCATAGCCCTTGCCGTTGGCAGGGGCGTTGTTCTCGAACCACGGCGGGTAGGCGGGGCTGTCCGTGGCCACCGTCAGCACGCCCTTCTTGTACAGGTCCTTCTGGATCGACGCGTTGGAGCAGCTCGCCGCGGAGCCGCTTCCGGACGAGCTGCTGCCCGGCGCTGTCGAGCTGCCGCAGGCCACGATTCCCGCGCCCAGCGCCACCACAGCCACGGCTGACAGAAAGGCGCGCATCGGTTCCACCCCACATCGAACTATGACAAGCCGCGCTCGTCGGCTGATAACCGACGAGTGTACTGGGATTGGCGTCAGTCCCTCGGCAGCGTGCGGGGAAACCCGAAACGGGCGAGGAGTCCCAGGTCCGCGAAGCGAGTAAGGCCGTGGATCTGGTTGCCCCGAAGGGTGAGCACGATGAGTCCGCAGGACCGCCAGATCGGCGCGCTGGGGTCGGGGAGGTAGAGGACGAGGGCGGGCTGGCCGTTGGCCCGGGCGGGGAGAATTTTGAGGTCCTGGCCCGAGTGCGATTCCAGGAGGAACCCGGCGATCGGTCCCGGTCCGCTGTGCCCGGCGGGTTCGGGTGGCATCGTGAGCCTGGCGTCGTCAGTCAGGAGGGCCACCAGCTCGTCCAGGTCGAAGCGCTCGAACGCGTCAACGAACCGGTCGACGATGGCGGCCTCGGCCGGCGACTTGGGAACCGGAACGTCGTGGGGATCGCGGTCCAGGCGCAGGCCGCCCCGTGCCCGGATGAGCGCGCTGTTCACCGCGGCTTGCGTGGTGCCGAGGATGTCGGCGGCCTCCGCCGCAGGGAAGCCGAGCACGTCCCGCAGGACGAGGACCGCCCGCTGCTGGGGTGGCAGGTGCTGGAGGCCCGCCACGAACGACAGCGCGATCGACTCCCGTGAGTCGTACCGGGCCTCGGGGCCAGGGGTCAGATCATCCAGATCATCGGGGTAGGGCTCGAGCCACCACGGCTCGGCGGACCGGGCCGGCCCGCTCCACCCCGCGGCTTGCTCCGGCAGGCCGGCCGCCTGCGGGCGGCGGGATTCGCCGCGCAGGTAGTTGAGGCAGCGGTTTGTGGCGATCCGGTAGAGCCATGCACGCAGTGACCGGCCGTCGAACCGGCCGAGTGAACGCCATGCGGCCAACAGGGCCTCCTGAAGCACGTCCTCGGCGTCCTGGACCGATCCGAGAATCCGGTAGCAGTGCGCCTGCAGCTCGCGCCGGTAGGGATCGATGAGCTCGCGGAAGGCCTCGCCGTCGCCGGCCTGGGCGCGGGCCAGGGTCGCCTCGGTCATGACGGGACGTGTCCTTTCACCTGGTCACCTGGATGGCGTCCACTAACAATGCAACACCGGCGGCGGCACGGATTCATCGGCGACTCGCTGCGGCGCCCGGTGCTTCAACTGGTGACGACTGACCAGCAGGAAGGACCGGGGATACACGTGACCTCAACAGACTCCAGGAACGACGTCGGCGGCGGGACGGCCGCCGCATCCGGCGACGTGCGCCGGTGGCGGGCGTTTTCGCTACTTGCCGTGGCCTACTTCATGACGGCGGTTGACCTGCTGATCGTCAACGTCGCGCTGCCGACGATCGGCGTCAGACTTCATTTCCCCGAGGCGGACCTGCAATGGGTGGTGACCGCGTACGCGCTCACGTTCGGCGGGTTCTTGCTGCTCGGAGGCAGAGCCGCCGACCTGCTTGGCCGCAGGCGCATGTTCATGGCCGGGCTGGCGCTGTTCACCGCGGCCTCGCTTGCCTGCGCGCTGGCCGGCAACGACACCTTCCTGATCATCATGCGCGGCATCCAGGGCCTGGGCGCCGCCGCGGTGCTGCCCGCCGCGCTGTCGATCGTGATGAATATGTTCCCGGAGGGCACCGAGCGCAACAAGGCGCTCGGGCTGTGGGGCGCCATCGGCGCCAGCGGGGCGACCGTCGGCGTGCTCGCCGGGGGTGCCCTCACCCGGTACGCGGGCTGGCCGTACATCTTCTACCTGAACGTCGCCGTCGGCGGGGCCGCGCTGCTGCTGGCCCGGCGGGTGGTGCCGGAGAGCAGGCTGCGCGGCGCGCGCCGCCGCTACGACCCGCTGGGGGCGATCACCGTCACCGGTGCGCTGGTCATGGTGGTCTACGCGATCTCGCAGGCGCCGGCCGTAGGGTGGACCGCGGGCCGGACCGTGGCCTTGCTCGCGTCGGCGGCGGCCCTGCTGGCGGCGTTCGTGGTCATCGAGGCCAGGGCGGAGGCGCCGCTGCTGCCGCTGCGGCTGTTCCGGCTGAGGACCCTCGCCGGGTCCAACGCGGTCGGCTTCCTGCTCGGCGCCAGCTTCTACGGCTACATCTTCATCGGCACCCTGTACATGCAGCAGGTGCTCGGATACTCCCCGATGAAAACCGGCCTCTCCTGGCTGGCCGTCGGCCTGACCGGGGTGGTGCTCGCCGGGCCGGCCCAGCTGCTCGTCACCCGCGCGTCAGCCAAACTCGTGATGGCGGCCGGGATGACTCTGACCGGGGCCGGGATCCTGTGGGCGACCCAGGTGCCCGCCCACGGGAGCTACTGGGCGAACCTGGCCGGCCCCTTCTTCCTGACCGGCACCGTCACCTGGGCGTTCATCCCGGTATCGATCGGAGCGCTGGCCGGCGTCACCGAGCGCGACGCGGGGGTCGCCTCCGGGCTTATCGACTCATCCCAGCAACTCGGCGGGGCAATCGGGATAGCCGTCGCGTCAACCGTGGCGACCGTGCGGTCCCGCGCCCTGATCGGCCAGGGCCACGCCATTGCGGACGCGCTCACCGGCGGCTTCCACGGGGCATTCTGGGTCTGCGGGCTCCTCGGCCTGGCCTCCGTCCCGGTAGCGCTCCTCCTCGTCCGGCGCACCGAAATCGCCCGGGCCGGTCAGCGGATCGTGTTACCGGCGTCTACCGTCAGGGCAGCGCCGGTGACGTAGCGTGCCTCCTCAGAGGCGAGCCACAGCACCGCGTTGCTGATGTCGCGCGGATCGAGCGCCTCGACGGGCAGGCCATTAGCAAAGATGGCGCCCAGTCCGGGGTTTCGGCTGACGAACGGCTCGAGGGTTTCCAGGCCGGCGACCATCGCGGTATCGACACCGGCCGGGTGCACCGTGTTGACCCGGATGTGATGGCCGGCGAGCTCGTTAGCCAGCGACCGGCATATGCCGACGACGGCGTGCTTGGCCGCGACGTAAGGGGCGAGGAAGGGCATGCCCTTGAGGCCGGCGGTGGAACTGGTCGCGATGATCGATCCGCCGCCGGCGGCGATGAGGTGAGGGACCGCCACGACCATGGTGTTCCAGACCCCGGTCAGATTCGTATCGATGGTGTCTTGCCACACCTCGGGAGTGACCTGGTCCCACGGCTGCACGGTGTAGATCCCGGCGTTGGCGCAGACGATGTCCAGCCGGCCGAGCTCTGCCACGCCGGCGTCGAGGGCGGCCCTGAGCGTGGCGACGTCTCGAACGTCGGCCTTGGCCGCCACGATCCTGCGGGCGAGCGCCTCCACAGCCCGGACGGTCTCGTTGAGCTCGGCCTGGCCGGACATCGCATAGCGGACTGTCGGGTAGTCCTCAAGGGCGTCAACGGCAATGATGTCGCAGCCCTCCTCGGCCAGGCGGATCGCATGGCTGCGCCCCTGACCCCGCCCCGCGCCGGTGATGAAGGCGACCTTGCCTTCGACCCTTCCTGGCATCTATCTGCTCCGTCTCTTGGGGGGTCAGGGCATCATCGATCGTTCCATCCTGCGCGACGGGCGGCGTCCGGTACGGTCGGCGGGATAATGCCCAGCACGGCGGAGGCGGCCCCATGACGTCGGATCACGTCGGTATCGGGATCGTGGGCAGCGGCTTCATCGCCGGAGCGCACGCGGAGGCTTTCGCACGGCTGCCCCGTGCCGCCGTGCGCGCCGTGGCCTCGCGGTCGGAGGGCAGGGCAGCGGAGTTCGCCCGGCGCTGGGGGATCCCCGCCTCGTGCACCGATTTCCGCGAGCTGGCCGCCCGGCCCGACGTGGACGTGGTGTGCATCGCGGCGCCGAACGCGCTGCACCGGGACATCGCCGTCGCCGCTGCCGAGGCCGGCAAGCATGTCATCTGCGAGAAGCCGCTCGCCAGGACGCTGCGCGAGGCGGACGAGATGATCAGCGCCTGCGCCGCCGCCGGGGTGCTGCTGATGTACGCGGAGGAGATCTGCTTCGCGCCGAAGTACGTCCGCGCGAAGGAACTCGCTGACGAGGGCGCGCTCGGGGAGGTGTACCTGGTCCGGCAGACCGAGCAGCATTACGGCCCGCACTCGGACTGGTTCTGGGACCCCGAGCAGTCCGGTGGCGGCGTGCTGATGGACATGGGCTGCCACGGCATCGAGTTCGCGCGGTGGGTGCTGGGCAAGCCCGCCGCCCGCACGGTGGCAGCGGAGGTGGGCACGTTCGTGCACGGCGCACGGACGCGGGCGGAGGACCACGCGATCGTGACGATCCGCTTTGACGGCAACCGGATGGGCCTGATCGAGGCGAGCTGGGCAAAGCCGGGCGGCATGGACGACCGCGCCGAGATCGCGGGAAGCCGCGGCATCACCTATGCCGATCTGATGCGCGGCTCGTCCCTGTCGACCTACAGCGACGTCGGCTACGGATATGCCGGCGAGAAGGCACCCGACACCCGCGGCTGGACGTTCACCATCTTCGACGAGCTGTGGCACTCCGGCATTCCGCAGGAGATGGATCACTTCGTCAGCTGCGTCCTCGACGCGGCGGTCCCGCAGGAAACCGGCGCGGACGGCCGGGCGGTCCTCGAACTGATCTACGCCGCTTACCGAGCCGCGAGCATCGGGCGAGTCGAACTTCCGCTGAAGCTCAGTGAGCAGGAGGCCGCCCAGCCGCCGTTCGCCCTCTTGTGACAACTCGCCGGCATTCTCCGTCGGCGGCGACTGACGCGCCGAGACAGGGCGTTCAAAATAAAAATACTTACCCGCCTACGCCTTTGGCCATCAGCATCTCCCCGATCATGACGTCGGCCGCGGCGATCAGTTCAGTAAAAACCGGTGCAGCGGCGGCGTGCACTTCGCTCGAGCTGTGGGCCGCGAAAG
>Ga0335072_10013193_pt1 | contig 11778 bp, 9 predicted proteins | sample Lox_Sample_21_FD_206725 | JGI IMG/M metagenome (GOLD analysis project Ga0335072, IMG submission 206725) | Soil microbial communities from Loxahatchee National Wildlife Refuge, Florida, United States - Lox_Sample_2.1 | ecosystem: Environmental > Terrestrial > Soil > Wetlands | place: USA: Florida...
GGATGAGACACCGATCCAGCGGACCGCTGAGGCCATGCTCCAGTTCGGCCTGCTGGGCAAGCAATACACCGCCGAAGTCCAGCAGGGAACTCTGGTCAAGTCGATGATCGGCGCCGGGCCCTGAGCCGGCCCTGAGCTGGCCCCGCGTCCGGGGACCAGCTGCGCGGGGCCGGGCCCGGCGGCCCTGACTCCCGCCGTTTTCATGATCGCGAAGGCTTTTATACTCGCTGGGGTATTAAATCCTTCGTGATCATGGCGGCTTTCATGATCACTTTGATCCCTATTTCCGGGGGTGAAACCTTTCGAGACCGGGCGCTGGTGCGGAGGGTTTTCATGATCACGAAAGGGTTCTCGCCCGGACTGAGAAGTCTTCCCCGAGATGAAGAATCGCTTGCTAAGTTAGGCGGGGCCGCGGACGGGGTGGGGGCCGGGGCGCAGGGAGTGGCGAGGCAGGAACACCGCGAACGTGGCGGGCTTGGCCTTGACCAGCACGACGCGGCCGCCGTCGGCGGCGGCCATGGTCCGGGCCAGCGCCAGCCCCAGCCCGGTGCCCTCGGGACGGCCGCTGACGCTGCGCTCGAAGATGCGCGACACCAGGTCCGGGGGCACCCCTTTGCCCTCGTCCCTGACCTCGATCACCACCGACCGCGCGCTCTGCGAGGTCTGGATGGTCACCGTCCCGCCGCCGTGCATCAGCGCGTTGTCCAGCAGGGTCGCGAGCACCTGGGCCAGCCCGCCCGGCGTGACGTGCGCCTGCAGACCGCGCACGCCGATGACGACCAGCTTGCGCCGGGCCCGGCGGAACGCGGGCTCCCACTCGACGACCTGCTGCTGCACGATCTCGTCGATGCCGGTCAGCTCGGCTGAGGCCGCGATGGCCCGGCGGGCGGGGCTGAGCAGCTGGGTGACCACGTCGGCCAGCCGTTCGGCCTGGGCCAGGGCGGCGCTGCCCTCCTCCCGGACCACCTCGGGGTCGTCCGCGGCGGCGATCATCTCCTCCAGCCGCATGGACAGCGCGGTCAGCGGGGTACGCAGCTGGTGGGAGGCGTCCACCGCGAGCTCGCGGTCGGCCGCGAGCAGGCTGGACAGGCGCCGGGCCGAGCTGTCCAGCCCGTCGGCCACCTGATCCAGGTCGGCCACCCCGTACCGGCGGCCGAGCGGGCGCGGGTCACCGGCACCGAGCCGCCCGGCGGCTTCGGCCAGTTCCTCGACCGGCCGGGCCGTCCGGGCCGCGAGCACCGCCGCCAGCCAGGCGGCCAGGGCGATCGTCCCGGCCATCACCCCGGCGACGATGGCTACCGGGGTGGTGCCGCGCCCGGCGGCGATGACCAGCGCGGGCACGCCGAGAACCAGGACGGCGGCCAGCGCCGCGGCGAAGATCGAGAACCACAATCTCCGGCGCATGGGTCAGCCTGGCTTGTCGCCGCGTTCGAAGCGGAAGCCGACGCCGCGGACGGTGGTGATGTAGCGGGGGCTGTGCGCGTCGTCGCCGAGCTTGCGGCGCAGCCAGGAGATGTGCATGTCGAGCGTCTTGGTGGAGGTCCACCACTTGGCGTCCCACACCTCGCGCATGATCTGCTCCCGCGTGACCACCTTGCCCGCGTCCCGGAGCAGGATCCAGAGCAGGTCGAACTCCTTGGTGGTCAGGTCCAGCTCGGTCTCCCCGTGCCAGGCGCGGCGGGCGTCGGGGTCGATCCGCACGCCGAGCACCGCGGAGCCTTCGGCCGTGCCCCGCCGGAGCAGGGCGCGCACCCGGGCCAGCAGTTCGGCCAGCCGGAACGGCTTGGTCACGTAGTCGTCGGCGCCCGCGTCCAGGCCCACCACCGTGTCCACCTCGTCGGCGCGGGCGGTCAGGATCAGCACCGGGACCGCGTACCCGCCGGCCCGGACCCGCCGGCACACCTCGAGCCCGTCGAGTTCGGGCAGGCCGATGTCGAGCAGGATCAGGTCGACGCCTTCGCCGAGAGCCCGATCGAGCGTCGTCGGCCCGTCCGCGGTGACGTCCACCTCGTATCCCTCGCGGCGCAGGGCGCGGGACAGGGGTTCGGAGATGGAGGTGTCGTCCTCGGCGAGCAGCACGCGAGTCATGGCTTAAATAGTAAAGGAAAGGTAAAACCTTTGCCGACCCCACAGCCTACGGCGCGGGACGGCCGCGCGGGAGCGCGGGGGGTTCCAGGGGGCCGTCCCCCCTGGGCCAGCCCGGCTTGAGCGGGCAGAGCCCGCTCAAGCCGGGCTGATGCCGTGGCGGCGGCGGGGCGGGGTGCGGTCCCGGCCGCGGGCTACGGCGAAGCGGCGGACGAGTTCGGCCCGCAGGTCCTCGGGCTCGACCACGTCGTCCACGACGAGTTCGGAGGCGAGCCGCAGGATGTCGATGTCCTGCTCGTAGTCCCGGCGCAGCCGGTCGGTCTCGGCGGCGCGCTCGGTCTCGTCGGCGATCTGGTCGAGCTTGTTGGCGTAGACGGCGTTCACCGCGGCCTCGGCGCCCATCACCGCGATCTTGGCCGTGGGCAGCGCGAGCGTCGCGTCCGGGTCGAAGCCGGGACCGGCCATGGCGTACAGCCCGGCGCCGTAGGCCTTGCGGACCACGACGCAGATCTTGGGCACGGTGGCGTCGGACATGGCGGCGATCATCTTGGCGCCGTGCCTGATGATGCCCTGCCGCTCGACCGCGGTGCCGACCATGAAGCCGGGCACGTCGGCCAGGAACAGCAGCGGGATCCCGAACGCGTCACAGGTCTGGATGAACCGGGCCGCCTTGTCCGCGGAGTCGACGAACAGCACCCCGCCCTTGAACATGGGGTTGTTCGCGATCACGCCGGTCACCTGGCCGTCCAGCCGGGCGAAGCCGGTGACGACCTCCCGGGCCCACAGCGCGTGGATCTCGAAGAACGAGTCCTCGTCCACCACCCCGCGGACGAACCGGCGCATGTCGAAGGCCTGGCGCTCGCTGCCGGGGACCAGGGCCCGCAGGTCGACGGACTTCGGTGGCCGCGCCGCGGCCACCGGCAGCAAAGCGGACCAGTTCTGCGGCAGGTACGACAGGTAGGTCCGGACCGCGGCCAGCGCCTCTTGCTCGGAGGACGCGAGCAGGTGCCCGCTGCCGGACACGGTGCAGTGCAGCCGGGCCCCGCCCATCTCCTCGAGCGTGGTCTTCTCGCTGACCACCATCTCGACCATCCGCGGGCTGCCCAGGTACATCGAGGCGTTGCCGTCCACCATCGCGGTGAAGTCGCAGAACGCCGGGATGTACGCGCCGCCCGCCGCCGAGGGACCGAACAGCGCGCAGACCTGCGGGATCGAGCCCGAGGCACGGATCTGGGTGCGGAAAATACGCCCGGCGCCGCGGCGCCCGGGAAACATGTCCACCTGGTCGGTGATCCTGGCCCCGGCCGAGTCGACCAGGTAGATCATGGGCAGGCCGGTCTCGTAGGCCTGCTCGATGATCCGGATGATCTTCTCCACCGTGCGGGCGCCCCAGGACCCGGCCTTGACCGTGGAGTCGTTGGCCATCAGCGCCACCGGCCGGCCATCAACCAGGGCGGTGCCGGTGATCACGCCGTCGGCGGGCAGGCCGTCGGCCAGCGCGTTGGCGAAGCGGCCGTCCTCGGTGAAGCTGCCCTCGTCAGCGAGCAAGGAAATCCGGTCGCGAGCAAAGAGTTTGCCGCGCGCCGCGGCGGTCTCGTGGTAGCGGGCGGCTCCGCCGCGCTCGATGGTCTCGCGGAGCTTGCGGAAGTCGGTGACGGGGTCCGCGCCGCGCGGCTCGCCGGAATCGGTCATGAGGAGATTGTCCTGGTGCGAGGGCCGGCCCGGAGCACCTGGGAGGGCAGGGTGCGGCCGACGATGCCCTCCGCCTCGGCCGCGGCGGCGATCATGGCCTCCAGGTCGATCCCGGTGGCCACCCCCATGTCCTCGACCATGTGCACGAGTTCCTCGGTGGCGATGTTGCCGGTCGCGCCCGGCGCGTACGGGCAGCCGCCCAGGCCGCCGACCGAGGCGTCGAAGTCGGCCACGCCGAGTTCGAGGGCGGCCAGCACGTTGGCCAGCCCGGTGCCGCGGGTGTTGTGGAAGTGCAGGTTCAGCGAGGTATCCGGATGGGCCGAACGGAACGCCCCGACCAGCGCGCGGACCCGGGCCGGGGTGGCCATGCCGGTCGTGTCGCCGAACGAGGCCGAGTCGGCCCCGTCGGCCAGGGCCCGCCCGGTCACCGACACCACCCGGTCGACGGGCACGTCGCCCTCGTACGGGCAGCCCCAGGCGGTGGACACGATGACCTGCACGGTCGCGCCGCGCTGGTGGGCCAGCGAGATGATCTCGGCGATCTCGTCGAGCGACTGCCCGGTCGAGCGGTTCACGTTCTTGCGGTTGTGCGTCTCGGAGGCCGAGACGACCGCCTCGAGTTCGGTGCAGCCCAGAGCAAGAGCGCGCTGGGCCCCCCGCAGGTTCGGCACCAGGGCCGAGTACCTGACCGACGGCGCCCGGGCCGCGCGCTGCCACACCTCCTCGGCGTCGGCCATCTGCGGGATGGCCGACGGCCGGACGAACGACACCGCCTCGATCCGCTGCACGCCGGTCGCGGACAGCCGGTCGAGCAGCGCCACCTTGGCGTCGGTCGGCACCGGGTCCTCGTTCTGCAGCCCGTCCCTCGGCCCGACCTCGCGCACCGAGATCCGGTCCGGCAGTTCAGCACTCACGCCTCCAGGCTAACGGCCGGCGCGGCCCGTCCCGGCCGACGCGGTCCGTCCGGCCGGCGGGAACACGTTCAGCCCGCTTTATTACGGCTCGGAGAAAACCAGGAAACTTCTCTCTTACTTTTCTCAGGTCCGCCGCCTAGTACTGAGGGTGGTGATCTGGAGGTACTGAGTTGGAAGCACGTGGCTTGACCCGCCGGCAACTGCTCGGCGGCGGCACGATCCTGGGCGCGAGCGGGCTGACCCTGGCCGCCCTGGGCGGGTACGCCTGGCCGCACCCGGCGGCGGCGACGGCCGAGGACATACCGGCCGCGCCGGCCACGCCGGACGACGCGCGCGGCGTCCTGCACTTCGTGAGCCGTCCGGATCTGACCCCGCCCGCGCTGACCATCGCCCATCACGGCCGGACCAGCGCCTCGGACCCGCCGTACTTCATCCTGACCCCGTCCGGGTACCCCCTGACCGGGCCCGGCACGCCGGGCCTGATGATCCTGGACCGGCACGGCGGCATCGTCTGGTACTCGCCGAACACCGGGTTCCCGGCCCGCAAGGGCATGGGGCGGGTCGACCTGAAGGTCCAGAGCTACCAGGGCAAGTCCGTGCTCACCTGGTGGGAAGGGCAGATCATCAAGGGCACCGGGGAGGGCCAGGCGATCATCGCCGACACCTCGTACAACACCATCGCCACCGTGAAGGGGGGTGACGGGCTCAAGGTCGACCTGCACGAGTTCGTCATCAGCCCGCAGGACACCGCGCTGGTCACCGCGGTCAAGCCGGTAGCGGCTGACCTGTCCGGAGTGGGCGGCTCCAAGCAGGGGGTGGCCCTGGCCGGCGTGGTCCAGGAGATCGACATCCCGAGCGGCCGGGTGCTGTTCGAGTGGAACAGCCTGGACCACGTCCCGGTGACGGATACCTACGTTCCGCTCGCCGGCGGGACCAGCGCAGAGCCGTTCGACTACTTCCACCCCAACTCGATCTCGATCGCACCCGACGGCCGCCTGCTGATCTCGGGCCGGAACACCAGCACGGTCTACCAGGTGTCCCGGACCACCGGGCAGGTCGCCTGGCAGCTCGGCGGGAAGCGGTCCAGCTTCACCATGGGCCCGGGCGCGACGTTCTGGTTCCAGCACCATGTCCTGCCGCAGGGCCAGGACACGCTGAGCATCTTCGACGACGGCGGCTCCCCGCCGCTGAAAGAGCCGCAGTCGCGGGCCATCCTGCTGCACCTGGACACCGGCACGATGCGGGCCACGCTGCAGCGCAGCTACGTCCACCCGGCGGGCCTGGCCGCCGCCAACCAGGGCAGCGTGCAGGTCCTGGCCAACGGCGAGGTGCTGGTCGGCTGGGGCAACCTGCCGTACTTCTCGCAGTTCGCGCAGGACGGGACGCTGCTCCTGGACGGCCAGTTCCCGGTCGGGGACCAGTCCTACCGGGTCTTCACCGCGGCCTGGACCGGGCACCCGACGGACAACCCCGCCGCGGCGGCGCGGGTGAACCCGGCCGGAGGTTCGGTCGTGTACGCCAGCTGGAACGGGGCGACCGAGGTGGACAGCTGGACGGTGCTGGCCGGGACGACGGCGGACGGGCTGGCCAAGGTCGGCTCCCAGCAGCGCAGCGGCTTCGAGACGATGATCACGGTCAACTCGGCGGGCCCGTACTTCGCCGTGACCGCGCAGGATGCCGGCCAGCACGTGCTCGGCCAGTCGGCCACGGTGCGGCTGATGAGCTAAGGCGGCCAGCTAAGGCTGGTTGCGCTGGTCGCGCTCCAGCCGCCGCTGCTCGTCCTCGACCAGCCGGAACAGCGTGGCCTGCACGTCCTCCACGTGCGGGATGTCCCGCAGCACGATCTGGCCGTGCTCGCCCGCCGACTCCACCACCAGCCGCCCGGCGCCGAGCAGCCGGTCGAGCAGTCCCTTCTCGAACGACACGTCGTTGATCCTGGTCAGCGGGATATCGCGGCCGCGCCTGGTGACGATGCCGAACCGGGTCCGCAGCCGCTTGGTGGTCAGCTCGTAGGTGGTGGTCCGCCAGCGCAGGAACGGCACGATCAGCCACACCATCAAGATCAGCACCGCGGCCACGCCCACCCCGCCGCGGGCCGCCAGCGCCGCCGAACCGGACGGGATCAGGGCCTCGACAACCAGGGCGATGGCCACCACGAGCACCGCGATCAGGATCGGGCGGATCAGCGTTTTCCAGTGCGGATGCAACAGCAGCACGGGCCGCTCGCCGTCGGCGAGCGAGAACTCATGGGCCATACCGCACATAGTGGCACGGGCCGGCTATTGCTCAGCGCAGGTGCACGATGTCGCCCGCGGCCACCGGCAGGTCCGCGTCCGGCGGCACGCTGACCAGCAGCCTGCCGTCCGCGTCGACCCCGGCGGCGAGCCCGTCGAGCAGCCGGCCGCCGGGCAGTTCGACCCGGACGCGACGGCCGAGGGTGGCGCACAAGCGGGTGTACTCGGCGCGCAGGCCGGACCGTTCGGTATCTCCTGAAACTTGCGACCACGTCCGGTATCTACGTTCCAGGCCAGCCAGGATCCCGGCCAGCAACCGGGCCCGGTCCGGGCTGGCCGCGCCCTCGAGGCGCAGCGAGGTGGCGGGGAGGGCGCCGGGACCGGGCGGCGGCAGTTCGTCAGGCCCGGTGGACACGTTGACGCCGACGCCGACCACCACCGCGTCGCCGGCCGCCTCGGCCAGGATGCCGGCCAGCTTGCCCCGGCTGGCCAGCACGTCGTTGGGCCACTTGAGCTGGGCGTCCACCGCGGCGACATCGCGCACGGCGGTGGCTACGGCCACCCCGGCCAGCAGCGGGAGCCAGCCCAGGCGGGCGCGCGGCACCGCGGCGGGCCGCAGCAGCACGGAGAAGGTCAGGGCCGCGCGCGGCGGCGAGATCCAGGCTCGGCCCAGCCGGCCACGGCCCGCGGTCTGCTGCTCGGCGGCCAGCACCGCGCCTTCCGGCTCGCCGACGGCCGCGCGGGCCAGCAGGTCGGCGTTGGTGGAGCCGGTCACGGCGGTCACCTCGACCGAGCGCCACAGGCCGCCGGGCCGGACGACGGCGGCGGTCACCGCCGCGGCGTGCAGGGGTGCCTCAGTCACCGATGCGGATGCGCAGGCGGCGGAAGCCCTTGCCCTTGCTCTCGATCTTGACCACCTCGATCCGGCCGACCGCCCTGGTGGAGGCGACGTGGGTGCCGCCGTCGGCCTGCTGGTCCAGGCCCACGATGTCGATGATCCGGACCTCCTTGACCTCCGGCGGGACCAGGTTGGTGGCGGTGCGGATGATGTCGGGCAGGGCGAACGCCTCGTCCCGGGGCAGTACGCGCACGTCGATGCGCCGGTCGGCGCCGATCTCGGCGTTGCAGGCCGCCTCGACCGAGTCCCGGAAGCCCTCGGGCAGGTCCGGCAGGTTGAAGTCCATCCGCGCGGTCAGCGGCTCCATGTTGCCGCCGGTGACCAGCGCCCCGAAGTCACGGAACACCACGCCGCACAGCACGTGCAGGCCGGAATGGGTGCGCATCAGCGCGGTCCGCCGCTCGTCCTGCACCGCGCCGCGGACGGCGGTGCCGGCCGGCGGCAGCGGGTCGCCCTCGGCCGGGATCAGGTACAGGTCATCGCCCTTGCGCGCGCCGGTGATCCGGGTCTGCACGCCGCCCCACAGCAGCACGCCGTGGTCGGGCGGCTGGCCGCCGCCGCCCGGGTAGAACGCCGACCGGTCCAGCACGATGCCCTCGGCGTCGGCCGCGAGCACCGCGGCATCCCACTCCCGCAGCGTCTGGTCGTCCAGTTCGAGCCGGTGCGTGCGCCACTGGGTGTCACTCATGACAGGCAGCCTAGCCCGTGTTCTGCAGCCCGGCCGCGACTCCGTTGACGGTGAGCAGGAGCAGGCGTTCCACCCGCTCGCGGTCCTGGTCATCGGACGGGCCGCGCAGCGCGGCGAGGGCTCGCAGCTGCAGGTAGGACAGCGCGTCCACGTAGGGATCGCGCAGCGCCACGGCCCGGGACAGCACCGGCCGGTCGGCCAGCAGCCGGTCGTGGCCGGTGACGGCCAGTACCAGCCGCTTGGTCAGGTCGTACTCGGCCAGCACCAGGGCGGTCAGGTCGTCCCGGCCGCCCAGGGCCAGGTAGCGGGCGGCGATCGGCCGGTCCGTCTTGGCCAGGCTCATCTCGGCGTTGTCCAGCAGCACGCCGAACAGCGGCCACTCGCGGTACGCGCGGCGCAGCACCGCGGTACCGTCATGATCGGGGCCGCCCGGGTCGGTCTCGAGGGCGGCCAGCCCGCTGCCCAGGCCGAACCAGCCAGGCAGGTTCACCCGGGTCTGCGACCAGGCGAACACCCACGGGATGGCGCGCAGGTCGTCCAGGTCGATGGTCGCCGGCCCGGGCACGGACAGGCCGCGCTTAGCGGGCCGGGAACCGATGCGCAGGCCGCCGATCTCGCCCAGCGGGCTGATCCGGGCGAACCACTCGGCGAACCCGTCCGCCTCGACCAGGCCGCGGAACGCGGCGCACGCGGCCTTGTCGATGCGTTCGGCGATGTTCCGGTAGCTGGCCGCCGCGGCCGCGGTCCGCTCGGCGATCCGCGCGGACGAGGCCAGCAGCACCGCCGAGCTGACCTGCTCCAGGTGCCGCTGGGCGATGGCCTGCTGGCCGTACCGGGCGAAGATCACCTCGCCCTGCTCGGTGACCTTGAACGACCCGTTGACCGACCCGGGCGCCTGGGCCAGCACCGCGCGCCCGGCGGGGCCGCCGCCCCGGCCCAGCGCGCCGCCCCGGCCGTGGAACAGGGTCAGCTTGATGCCCCGGGCCGCGGCCCACCCGGCCAGCCGGGCCTGGGCGTCGAACAGCCGCAGGGTGGCGCTGGCCGGGCCGAGTTCCTTGGCCGAGTCGGAGTAGCCGAGCATCGCTTCCAGGTGCCGGCCGGCGGCGGCCAGGCGCTCGGCGACCGGCGGGAGCGCGAGCATGCCGGTCAGCACGTCCGGTGCGTTGGCCAGGTCGACCGCGCTCTCGAACAGCGGGACGACGTCCAGGACCGGGATCCGGCCCCCGGCGGAGGCGTAGCGCGCGAGCTCGTAGACGGCGGCGATGTCGTCGGCCGACCGGGTGAAGCTCACCACGTAGCGCCGGCACGCGTCCGCGCCGAACCGGTCCTGGATCCAGCCGATGGCCCGGAAGGTGGCCAGCACCTCCTGGGCCTCCGCCGAGCGGGTCTGCCCGGTTTCCGCGTCCGGCGGGCCGGCGGCGCGCAGTTCGCGCAGCACCCGGGCGTGTACCTCGCTGTGCTGCCTGACCTCCAGGCCCGCCAGGTGGAAGCCGAACGTCTCGGCCTGCCAGATCAGGTTCTGCAGCTCGCCGGCCGCCTGCTGGCCGGCCCCGGCCGCGGCCAGCGACTCCTGGACGATGCGCAGGTCGTCAAGGAAGTCCTCCGGCCCCGGATAGGCCAGATCGGCGTGGCGGACCCGGGTGGCGTTGATCCGCGCCGCGGCGTACAGCAGGTAGGTCCGGAACGGCTCCTGCGGGGAGCGGGCCGTGATCTCGGCCAGCAGCTCCGGGTGGGCGGCGGTGGCGGCGGCCAGCGCGCGGCGCAGCGCCGGCGACGGCGGGGTGATCGCCTCGTGCAGGGTCAGCGCCCGGCCGATCCGGGCCGTGGCGTTCTCCAGGGCGCGCAGGCAGTGGTCGGCCTGGATGGCGGCCGTCTCGCGGGTGACCTGCGCGGTCACGAACGGGTTGCCGTCCCGGTCCGCGCCCACCCAGCTGCCGAAGCGCAGGTACGCGGGCACCGGCGGGTCTGGCTCGCCGGTGCCCGCATCGGCCGGTGCGGCCCCGGAGCCGCCCAGCGCCCGGTCCAGCTCGCGGTACACCGCGGGCACCACCCGGAACAGGGTCTCGTCGAAGGCGGTCATGACCGTCCGGACCTCGTCGATCGGGTCCATGGCCTTGACCCGCAGCTGCGAGGTCCGCCACAGCAGGTCGACGTTCTCCCGCAGCGCGCGGCGGGCCTCGGCGTGCTCGGCAGCCCCCGCCCGCCGGTCGTCGACCACGCTCAGCAGCTCGCTGATGCGGCGCAGCACCGCGACCACGGCCCGGCGGCGGGCCTCGGTGGGGTGCGCGGTCAGCACCAGGTGCACGCGCAGGTCGCCGAGCAGCTCGGTCAGGTGCGCGCGCCCGGCCTCGCGGTCCAGCTCGGCCACGGCGGCGGCGAGCGACTCGCGGACCGGCTCGTGCCCGGCGTCGCGCTCGCGCAGCAGCCGGATGCGCTGGTGTTCCTCGGCCAGGTTGGCCAGGTGGAAGTAGACGGTGAAGGCGCGGGCCACCTGCTCGGCCCGGTCCAGGTCCCAGGCGGCGACCAGGGCCGCGATCGCGTCCCCGGCGCTCCCCGCGTTCGCGGCGTCCTCGCGGGCCTGGTGGCGGGCGTCGATGACGACGTGCCGCAGCCGTTCCACGTCGCCCAGCAGGTCCGGGCCGGTCTTCGGGTCCGAGTCGCGGATGACCTCGCCGAGGATGTCGCCGAGCAGCCGGACGTCGCGTCGCATCAGTTCCGGCAGCTGGGCTCGGGCCCTGTCCCGGTTCATGTTCACGTTGCGAGCGTAATCCTCGCAGGTTTCGTGGCCGTTAACCTGATGCCATGACGAACCCCGCCGTCTCCGCATCCGAGCCCGACCCGCACACCACCGCCGGCAAGATCGCCGACCTGGAGCACCGGCGGTACGAGGCGGTGCACGCCGGGTCGCAGCAGGCGGTGGCCAAGCAGCACGAGCGGGGCAAGCGGACCGCACGGGAGCGGATCGACATGCTGCTGGACCCGGGCTCGTTTACCGAGTTCGACGAACTGGCCCGGCACCGCGCCACCGACTTCGGCATCGCGGCCACCCGGCCCTACGGGGACGGCGTGGTCACCGGGTACGGCACCGTGGACGGCCGGCCGGTCTGCGTGTTCAGCCAGGACTTCACGGTGTTCGGCGGGTCGCTGGGCGAGGTCTACGGCGAGAAGATCGTCAAGATCATGGACCACGCGCTGAAGACCGGCTGCCCGATCATCGGGATCAACGACGGCGGGGGGGCCAGGATTCAAGAAGGCGTCGTCGCCCTT
>Ga0335072_10013194_pt1 | contig 11778 bp, 11 predicted proteins | sample Lox_Sample_21_FD_206725 | JGI IMG/M metagenome (GOLD analysis project Ga0335072, IMG submission 206725) | Soil microbial communities from Loxahatchee National Wildlife Refuge, Florida, United States - Lox_Sample_2.1 | ecosystem: Environmental > Terrestrial > Soil > Wetlands | place: USA...
CTATAGGCATAGTACGCCTCCAGTGCTTTCTCCAGGTGGTAGTTCAGCCTACCGTCGCCAATCAGGATGCCCAGGCCGCCGGCGGCAAAATACCTTTGGGCCTGAGGCGAGAGAGCCTCCGCCACGCTGCCGAGGCCGATCATGTCGTCCGGGCGCCCCCAGGATGAACGTACCCCCGAGCGACCCGCTCGCATTGCAGTCTGTCCAACCGCTGATCTCGGTGTTGCCGGTATTCCAGGTGATGCGCGAGAACATGCCCACAGGGGGTCACGACATAGAACGGGCAGAATAGCACGCTTCGAGGCACATAGCCGGAACATGGCCGGTTAAACCGCCTGTCCCAATTGAACTGGGGTGTCCGCAGTCGCCGCAGCCCGTTGATTTTCTTAATCCTCTCGTTGGTCTAAACTAACTGTAGTTCAATTGGGCCGCGTACTTCCGGTCAACACGATCCCAGAATAAGGACCAGGATTCTGGCGCCTTGTCAGGCGCTTACGGGGCAACCGTGCTATCCTGCCCGTTCTATGGCGTGACCCCCGGTAATACTGAACCGCCGTGTTGAGCAGCGCGGTCTTGCCGACCCGCCGCCGCCCCAGGGCGATCCACAACGTCGGCGGCCGGTCCACCGGCCTCATCTGTCCGTCAGGCATTACTCTTTTCTCCTCTTCTTGCTGGAACCGGCCATGAGGTACCAGTCAGCCTGGTCGAATTGCTTCTCGAGCTGGGCGTATGCCGCATGCACCTCTGGCGGATCGTCGGGATCGGCGAGCCGACTGAACGGCACCTCCCCTTCTGCCCGCGCCGGCGGGACCGGAGGTGGCGGGGGTAGGCGCGTCACCAGAGCGGTGCCCGCGCTCGCTTCAGCCCCCGTGCCGACGGGGCGGACCCCCTCGACAGCCGGATTACCGGCGGCGATCGCCGCCGCAATCCCAGGAGGCACCCACCCCTTCGGCGTGCGCGACGGGTAGATCGGCTTTGGTGGTGCCGCTTCCAGCTTGGCCCGTCCAGCCGCTACTGCCTTACGCGCCTGCAGCCAGGTCTCGCGCGCGTTCCGTTCGGTCGGGGGGCGGCCCCGCGTGTCGGTCAACCCCTTGCGCGCCGCTTCAGCGCAAAACGCCGCCCACCTGATCCGGGTGCCCGTTGAGGCCTGGACCATGTCGTCGTGATGCTCCACCATCCACCAGATCAGGGGTGAACGCTCTTCGCTCTGCTCGATGGTTCGCAGGATTGCCCTGGTGTCTCGCTTGGGTCGGGTCATGCGCGCAGGCTGACGCCCCAACCTGCGAACGGCGACACCCTCAGCGCTGTCTCGGATCAGATTCGTCAGGCTGACGCCAGGACCTCGACGGGCTGGCGCCAGCGCGGTGCCGGAGGGACGCCAGAGGTGATCAGTCCATACGGACCAATGCACCCTTGGTGCGTTTTGATCGGGCTTCCGGGAGATCACGGGCGCGTGAGGTCTGCGGACAGGGCTACATCACGGTCGTGTGACATGGGCGAATCAGGGCGCCCTAAGCAACGTCCCCCGCGGACTAACCGGACACGCGCACTGGAGATGCGAATGAAAGAGAAATTGAGACCGGATGATAGGTAGACCCCTCCGGCAGGACAGACCGAAAACTGCGACGGTAACATCCAGGAAATTCACCCCTATCGTGTCGTCACAGGACGGACGCAAAGGGAGCCGTCGCGTATTTGATGGCACGAAGCTCCGTTTTCACCTAACAATTGAGCACGATTTGGATACGTCGCTCGATGGCGAACAGGACGATATGCGGTAAAGAACCGCGTGGCTGATCGCGGATTTGGGGTTGCTCTGAAAGCCTAAGCCCGCTCGCGCCGCGCCGTCAGCACCACTTGGCCGATCGGCGCAGCCTCACGTAGACGAAAAGCGCCGCCGTGAAGTTCTCACTTGAGCCAAGACTCTACGCTTCGTTTGCTATCCGGCCCTCGACCGAAAGCTCATCGAGCATGGCCCGCGCAGTGCAGAGATCCGCTGACGAAAATCCTTCGGTGAACCGATCATAGACCAGCGAAAGATCCCTTCGCGCAGTTTCCTTGTGACCCAGCTTAGCCTTGAGCCAAGCACCGCTGATGGTGGCCCGCAGTTCCCAGAACAGCGCCCCCTGTTTCCGTGCCAGCTCCGCGGCACTGGTGAAGCAGTCTCCGGCAGCAGTCTCTGGCGCAAGACCACCGCGTCTGAGAATCAATTCGCCTTTTGTCCGAACAGTCTCGGGGAGGTAAAGGAGTTCGCCGCCCCGGTCCGCCCTTGCCAGCGCTCGGTCGATGGTCGAAAGGGCCTCGCTTGTCCGACCGAGACCTGTCATTCCTTCGGCAAGCACAGTGAGGAATTCCGGATATCGTGAAGCCCACCCGTTCGTATCGCACAGATCGAAGGCGGTTTGCAGCGAAGCCACACCTGACGTCAGATCGCCCCGCTTCACTTCCAGTTCACCTTTTAGAAAATTCCCCAAGATGATCCAGTAGGTCCCGTTTTGACGGGTCGCAACGTCCATCAACAGCGCGAGCGCTTTCTCCGCGGCTGCGAAATCTCCGATCATGACCGCAATCGGAAATGTTGCGAGGCGCAGTACCTCGCACGTCGAAACCAAGTACCCCGTAGCCAGAGCATCATTGAGACTTGCGTGGCTTTCTTCGACGGCCTGATCGACGAAGCCCCGCAGCATGAGCGTCATAGCCAGGCCCGCGCGGGAGACCGCGCGATGGTCAAAATTGAGCGTCGTATATTGCTGATCCACCGGCACGATTGTTGCGTCGACGACCTTTCTGAAGTGGCGCTGGGCATCCTTCTGCTTTCCGGCCAAGTGTTGCGTATAGCCCATGAGGCGATTGGAGAATGCTATGACGGCCTGATCGCCAGAGCGGAATGCCAGACGTCGAAAGTCTTCGGCTATCGACTCACCAGTGCGGGTTTCTCCGACCCCAGTATCCAGAATCCAGAGAGCCCAAAGTGCTTGAAGCTCAGTCTCCGCGTCGCCCAGGTTCCTGGCCGCCCTCAGGGCAAATGTGATCGCCGGTCTGATGCTCGCCACTCTGCCCATTGTGAATATGAGCGCCAATCCGAGTGCGAGGTTGAGCTTCATCGCGATCGATTGACGTGCTTTCAGGCCGGCGCCAAGGTTCGCCAGCGCCTGCTCCGCTCGCTTCCTTGCCTCGGGGAGCAAGGACAAATGGAGCCACACCGGTGCGTACGTGGCCGTGAGAGCGACGCCCGTTGCGGTGTCCCCGATCGGGGAAAAAGCCCATTCCAGCGCGGCTCGCACATTATCGATTTCGCGACTGTGCTGAAGAATAGCCGAACTGACCCGCATTGGCGACGCGCCGCTCCCGATGGGCAGAACAAGATCTGCAAAATATCGGGCATGTTTCCTTAGAGCCTCGCCGACTTCACCGTGTGACCGCAACTCCTGGCCCGCGTACTCACGTGTCGTCTCCAGCAACCTCCACCGGCTCACGGGAGAGCCCTCTGTCGCAACGAGCGACTTGGCAACAAGGCTCCGAATGCCAGTCACCACGTCCGCCGCATTGGCCGCACCGTCTCCCGCGACCGCGATGGCAGCGCCGATCGTGAAGCCGCCGCGGAAGACGGACAGATGGCGCAACAGGCGCCGCTCCTGCTCGGGGAGGAGCTGGTAACTCCATTCGAGCGTCGCCGCCAGCGTCCGCTGACGCGGTGGCGCTGTCCTCTGTCCCGCAGTCAGCAACCCAAAGCGGTCGTCCAAGCGAGCGACGACCTCTTCAAGCCCAAGGGCAGCGGCACATGCCACGGCAAACTCGATGGCGAGCGGGACGCCGTCCAAGCGCTCGCATATGGATCCGATTAGGCAGAGATGGACGTCGCTGGGAGCGAAATCCGGATGCAAAGCGCGCATTCTCGCGACGAAAAGTTGGACGGCGCTGTACCCAAGAACCGACTTCGCATCGTCGTCGCCGTCGGAGGGGACTTCCAGCGGCGGCACGTGGAAAACCTGCTCCCCCTGGATCTGCAGCGTTTCGCGGCTCGTCGAGAGAATTGAAGCCTGCGGGCAGAAACGCACAATCGTCTCGATCAGGGAGGATGCCGCTTCGATGATATGCTCGCAGTTGTCGAAGACGAGAAGGAATTTCCTCCGGCCGATTGCCCTCGCGATATCCTCGGAAGAAATGGCATCGCCGTTCAATCGAAGGCCAACGATAGCCGCGACGGCCGAAGCCACAAGGTTTGGATCGAACAAGGCGGACAGATCGACCAACCAACAGTTTCCCTCGAAGCTCGGCAGCAACCGGCGCGCGACCTCCAGTGCCAGCACCGTCTTCCCGATCCCGCCAGGGCCGGTCAGCGTTATTGCCCGATAGGCCGATGAGATATCCAGCAACTTCTGTAGCGCGGCGGCGCGCCCAATGAGGTCGTGGCCCGCTTCCGGAATATTGCTGGAATGCTGTTGCGCGGGCATGTCCGCACTCTCGTGCCTGCTGTCGTCCGCGGATGCGGCTTCCCGGGCGACGCTCCAGTTCCCCATCAAGCGATAGCCGCGACGGGATACCGTCCTGAGCATCGCGCGATCAGCGCCGAGCGCCTTGCGTATGGCAGAAATATGAACCCATAGCGTGGCTTCCCCGACAATCGCGCCGGGCCACAATTCTCCCATCAGATCGTCCTTGGTGACCAGCTCCCCAGAGGAGCGAACCAGCATCTCGATGATCTCGAATGCCCGAAGGCCGATGGGCACCGGAATTCCGTCAGCACGTAACTCTCGCCGGCGAAGGTCCACCTGCCAGCGACCCGCGGTGTAGATGAGAGTCATGTTCAAGTTGGCCTGCATCATTTCTGAATTTGGCTTTTTTAGGTTGGATCGCGTCCAGTTCGCGCCAAGAGCCGGATTCGCGGCCTCCCGCGCTTTTCGGCCGATCAGGAGGTCGTCGCCGCCGGATCGGGGCGATCGGCGAATGACGTGGCGCCAAACCCGCTGCTTTAGGATTTTTAGGAAAAGGTCGAGGACTCTTAGCAGAACGGCCCGTAAACACGCGAGCGACGCCTCAGCATCAGAATAGCTCCCCTCAGCGAAAGCGCCAAAGGGCGAGGAGGGCCTGCATGACAAATATCGAGCGGCAATCCATGCTCCGGACACCCCGGCGAGACATGCTTATCATCAGCCTGAGTGCCGCTGTCGCAGCAGCAGTGCCCGCCGTGGTCCGGGCGGATCAGCCACGCGCGACCACAGTTTCAGCGTCCAACAGCAGCCAAGGAGCCAAGAAAATGGGCACAGTCATCACCAATGACGGCGCCGAAATCTTCTATAAGGACTGGGGCCAGGGCCAGCCCATCGTCTTCCATCACGGCTGGCCGCTGAGCTCGGACGATTGGGACACCCAAATGCTGTTCTTCGTCCACAACGGCTACCGCGTTGTCGGGATCGATCGGCGCGGGCACGGGCGTTCGAGCCAGGTTTCCGACGGCCACGATATGGACCACTACGCCGCCGACGCCGCGGCGGTCATCGAGCATCTCGACCTGCGCAACACCATCCATATCGGACATTCCACCGGCGGGGGCGAGGCGGCCCGCTACGTTGCGCGCCACGGCAAGGGCCGCGTCGCCAAGCTGGTGCTGGTGGCAGCGGTGCCGCCGATCATGGTGAAGTCGCCGAACAATCCAGGCGGCCTACCGATTGAAGTGTTTGACGGCTTCCGCAAGAGCCTGGCCGCGAACCGCGCTCAGTTCTACCGCGACGTCGCCTCCAAGCCCTTCTACGGGTTCAACCGGGCGAGCAACCCGCCGCTTGACGGCGTCATCGACAACTGGTGGCGCCAGGGGATGATGGGCGGCGCTAAGGCCCACTACGACGGGATCAAGGCGTTCTCGGAAACCGATCTCACCGAGGACCTGAAGAGCATCGACGTCCCGACCCTGTGCATGCAGGGAGACGATGACCAGATCGTTCCGTACAAGGGTGCTGCCGAACTGCAGGTCAAGCTGCTCAAGCACGCCACCCTGAAGCTCTACCCCGGCTTCCCGCATGGCATGCTCACCACCTACGCCGACACGGTCAACCCGGACCTCCTGGCCTTTGTCAAGAGCTGAGGTCATCAGGGGCTGAGGTCGTCAGGACGAGCCGTCATGTCCGATCCTGACGACCGCGAAGTCCTCCTCGACGAGCCCTTGGACGCCACGTTTCCCGCCACCGATCCGATCTCGCTGGACGGGCTTCGCTTTCTTCAACCCGCCTTCCAATTCTCGAGGTCATCCATGCCGTTCGCCAATTTCAAGGTTCCCCAAGGCACGCTGAACGCCGAGCAAAAAGAGGAGATCATCCACAAGACCACGGACCTCTTCGCCCACTATTTTGGCGAGGGCGTGCGGCCCTTCACCATGGTCCTCGTCGATGAGGTGGTCGATGGCGGCTGGGGCCGCGCCGACGAGACCTTCACCCTTGCCAAGATGAAACAGGCGCAAGAGGCGGGCGGGTAGTCGGCCTGGCTCCAATGCGAAAAGAGGAGCTCGCGATGACCAACTCGCTGAAGAAGGTCGCCATCGTCACAGGCGCGTCCCGGGGCATCGGCGCCGCCATCGCCCGGCGTCTGGCGGATGACGGCTTCGCCGTCGTCGTCAACTACGCTGGCAATGCGGCGGCGGCGGCGGCGCTGGTGCAGGAAATCCAAGCCAGCGACGGCCAGGCGATCGCCGTGCAGGCCGATGTCAGCGACCCTAAGGCGGTGCGGGGGCTGTTCGATGCGGCGGAGAATGCCTACGGCGGCGTCGATGTGCTGGTGAACAACGCTGGCATCATGAAGCTGGCCCGGTTCGCTGAAGCCGATGACGCGACGTTCGACCAGGTCGTCGCCATCAACCTCAAGGGCGTGTTCAATGGCCTGCGCGAAGCGGCGCGGCGCCTGCGGGACGGCGGCCGCATCGTGAACTTCTCGTCGAGCGTCATTGGCCTCTATCAGCCGACCTACGGGATCTACGCGGCCACCAAGGCCGCCGTCGAAGCCATGACGCATATCCTGGCCAAGGAGCTTGGCGCCCGCCAGATCACCGTCAATGCGATCGCGCCCGGGCCGGTCGCGACCGAGCTTTTCCTGGCAGACAAGAGCGACGTCGCGCTCGAGACCATCAAGCGGATGAACCCCCTGGGCCGTCTGGGCGAGGTCGAGGACATCGCGGGCGCCGTGTCGCTGCTCGTCGACCCCGACGGCGGCTGGATCAACGGCCAGGTCGTCCGCGTGAACGGCGGCGTCATCTGAGGAGAAGGACCGATGGCCAAGACGATCGTGCTGGTCACCGGCGCCTCGAGCGGGTTCGGGCGCCTGATCGCGGAGGCGCTCGCGGGTGCGGGGTGCGTGGTCTATGCGTCGATGCGCGAGCTCGGCGGCCGAAACGCGCCCCAGATCGACGCGGTCGCCGGCTATGCGCGCGAGCACGGGGTCGATCTGCGCGCCATGGAGCTCGATGTGCAGTCGCAGACTTCGGCATCGGCGGCGATCAACCAGATCATCGCTGATCATGGCCGGCTCGACGTCCTCGTCCACAACGCGGGGCACATGGTCTGGGGGCCCAGCGAAGCCTTCACGCCGGAGCAGTTCGCGGAGCTCTACGACGTCAATGTGCTGGGTGCGCAACGCGTCAACCGGGCGGCGCTGCCGCACATGCGCAGGGCGCGCCAGGGACTGCTGATATGGATCGGCAGTTCGAGCGCGGCGGGCGGCATACCGCCGCTGCTCGGCCCATACTTCGCCGCGAAGGCGGGGATGGATGCCCTCGCGGTCACCTACGCTCGCGAGCTGGCTCCGCTCGGCATCGAGACTTCGATCGTCGTACCGGGCCCATTCACAAAAGGCACCAATCACTTCGCCCATGCCGGCGCGCCAAGCGATACGGCGCGAGCCGCGGCATACGAGGCGAGCCTGCCCGAACACTTCGCTGAGCGGATGAGGGCCGCGCTCGCGGGCACCGTGCCTGAAAGCGCCGACCCGGCCGCCGTCGCGGCGGCGGTCGTTGAGATCGTGGGCGCGCCTTTCGGCCAGCGCCCGTTTCGCACCATCATCGACCCGGCCAGCGACGGCGCGGCTGTGGCCTATACGGTGATCGATCGTCTGCGCGAAGAATTCCTGCGTCGTATCGGATTTGCCGAGCTCTTGCGGCCCACCCTGCAGAGGGCGGAATGAAAGACCCGATGGTTGGCCTAGGCATCTGAGGATCGATCAGGATGACAGAGCTGCAGTTCAGTGGCGCACAGGTGCTGATCACCGGCGGCAGCGAAGGCATCGGACATGGCCTGGCGGCGCGGTTCCTCGCGGCTGGCGCCCGGGTGCTGGTCACCGGCCGGACGCCGGCCAAGCTCGAACGGGCGGCGAATGATCTGCCGGGGCTTGAGGTCTTCGCCAACGACATCAGCCGGTCGGAGGGACGCGAAGCGCTGGCCGCGCACGTGGGCCGCGCCATGCCGAGACTGAACGTCCTGATCAACAATGCCGGTGTCCAGCGCCGGATCGCGCTGGCCGCCGACGCGGCGCCGTGGGCCGAGAGCCAGGCCGAGATCGACACTTTGCTAAGTGCGCCGATCCACCTGAATCATCTCCTGATCCCCCAGATGCTCGCAAGCGGCGGGCCCGGCCTGGTGGTCAACGTCACCTCCGGCGGCGCCTTCATTCCGCAGCCCTTTGCCCCGGTTTACAGCGCCTGCAAGGCGGCTCTGCACAGCTACACCATGGCCCTGCGCCACGCCCTGGCTGGGACGCCTTGCAGGGTCGTGGAAGTGATCCCGCCAGCCGTGCGCACGGCTCTTGCTGGCCCGGGCGCTTCCCACGGCGCGCCGCTCGAGGACTTCTGCGATCACGTGTTCGCAGCGCTGCAGGCCGGCGAGGCCGACGAGATCGGCTATGGAGTCACCGAGGCCGACGCCTTCCGCGAGCCCATGCGGCTGGCTCGCGCCTTGTTCGAGGCGAACGCTTCGCGCTTTCCAATCAAGACCTACGCCTCGTAATCGTCCGCGCGTTCGCCCGTAGATCGCTGGCGATAAGCCAGAAGTGCTCCAAGAACTTAGTTAAATCGCGCAAATCGACGTAGAATCAATGCGTTGAAACCGATGGGGTGGCCTGTGAGCTTCATCGACGGCGATAGCAGAGATCAGATCAGCCTGCTGCCCGCTTACGTCGCGCCGGACGCTCTCGTCCGTGTCGTCGACGCGTTTGTCGCCAGCCTCGACCTGGCCGAGCTAGGCTTCAACCGGGTCGCCGCAGCGATCACAGGCAGGCCAGGCTATCAGCCCGGCGACATGCTCCCGTTGTACGTCTGGGGCTATCTCAACCAGGTCCGATCATCGCGGCATCTCGAACGCGCCTGCGTGCGGGACCTTGAGGCGCTGTGGTTGATGCGCCGGCTGACGCCCGACTACCGGACTATCGCCGCGTTCCGGCACGACAATCCCGAAGCGATCATCGCGGCGAGCATAGGCAAGCGCAGCCGTTTGCCGCCGGCGAACAGCAAGGCGCCGCTCAAGATCCAGGAACTTGCGATCATCGTGCCCCCGGCTCGCCCCGCATTCCGTTCGCCGCCCGAAGCACGTGGTGAAGCGCGGCGCAACGCCCGTGCTGGTTGCGACCAGGCGCGCGCCCTGATCGAGAGCATACTGGTAGGGCTGCGCTACCGGGCCATCGGACACACTCGCCAGTGTGTCCCGGCCACCGATTGCAGCCGCATTCGCCAAACACCGATCGTATGGAAACCGGCGAATGGGTTAGGCTGCGATTTATGCGCAACCGCACCCCGCAACTCCGGTGGCGTGTCCCGCAGCGTCACCACGGCTTTCCCAGCTACACCGCTGCGGAAAGTGTCGCCGATCGCATCGTCCATTTCGTCGGGCTGGCTGCCGCTGCCGCGGGGGTCGGATGGTTGCTGGATCGCATTGTGCCCGGCGCAACCATCAAACATCTTGTCTCGGTGTCGATATACTGTTTCGGGTTGGTCGGCATGCTTGCCGCCTCCGCCGTCTACAATCTGGTCGGTCCGAGCCGCCTGAAGGCCGTGCTTCGTCGCCTTGATCACTCGATGACCTTCGTGATGATCGCCGGCAGCTACACCCCCTTCACCATTGAGGTCCTCCGCCCGCAGTTGGGCGGCCCGCTTTGCGCTGTCGTCTGGGGATTGGCGGTCATCGGCATTGCGCTGAAGCTCCTATGCCCATACGGCGGCGAGCGTGGGTTTCTCGGCTTGTATCTTGGGATGGGCTGGCTGGTATTGGGTGTCCTCCGCCCCCTGTTGATGGTCCTGCCGGCCGCTGTTCTGCCCCCTCTGCTCCTCGGCGGCCTAGTCTACTCGCTCGGTGCAGTCGTGCATGCGCGCGACCGCATGCCATTCCACAATGCCCTCTGGCACGCAATGGTGGTTGTGGCCGCCGCACTCCATTTCGCCGCTGTGGCGCAGCTCTACTCGCAAGGCGGAGGACCCGCCGAGTAGTATCGGTAAAGTCCGTTAGCGACCCGAGGTCAGAGGACTATGTACGGCCGCGCCGGTGTTGACCTGCTTCGCGCCAGACTGATGCCGTTACGGGACAAAATCCTGCACCGAACGTGCATCAGACCCTCCCAACCCCGGCGCGACATACGTGCCGCCAAAAGGACGCCGCCCCCCGACTAGCGCGGTTTTGGAATTCCTTTCCTGATCTCTGTCGAGAAATCTGGAGCGTCACCGGCGCGTATCGCCTTGTCATGAACCCTAGATAGGGCTCGTAGTTTCGTAAACGGTATACTCGTGTCGACCGCACCAAGATCGTAGACGTAGTTGGGAAGATAGCCAGAAAGTATTACACGGGGATCCATTGGCAGACCGGGATGAATGACACGAACCATGTCGAAGACCAGTGTCGTGCAGTTGCCAGTCAGAGTGTTATAAAAGCCCGAATGTTGCGCAAGACTGTTCAGTTGTACCACGTATAGTCGTAGCAGCGTCTGTGCGTCCGCGGGTGACATCCGAAGGCGATAGATACGGACGTCCTCACCACGAACGTTGCTTCGCACCCGCACCACATCGCGTTCATCGGCAGCAATGATCGCAACATCGTACTGCTTGAAGAATCCTGCCAATGTCGAGTATGCCTCGCCGCGTTCTCTTCGAATTTCTATAGAAAACGCCAGTCTGGACCTGTCCTGGAAGCCGAAGCTGACGATGGTATGGGCGATCGCCTCGTCACCCCAATAGGACATGATCAGATCGACATCGGTTACCTGCGACAGTCGATAGGTCCGCTGCTCCCATCGCTGATCGAAGTCGGTGTCGCTGCGCCAGACGAAATCTCGCACGTTGTCGACCATCAACCGATCGCCATCGATTGTCGCGGTGGCAGTGCGGGCGACATCCGGCGCCCAATGCCGATCGTTGGACGGTTTGATCGTTGTCCACCACACCAAGACGATGACTGCGACGCCGACGTAAAGCGAGAGCGTCCGCCATCGCCAGGAGCTGGCCAGACAACCTGTGGTTCCCAGAGTCAACACAAATAGAGTGCCGCCGGCTAGATCTCTTATGGTGGCCACCGTCGGCAGCCGAAACCACACCGCGAGCGCACACCAAACGCCGACCAGCAGGATAGCCACTGCCAGACAGATGAAGCCAATCCACCGAGCGAGCCGCCCGATGACCTGCGTCACTTTACGGTGCTCAGGACGGTGGGCCCGGATGCCAAGCGCAGCTGCGTATTTACTAATCAGTCAGTAATATAGGCTACACTCGGCGCTTTAAAAAAAGACCTCACCAGTCTCGGGTTGGCCTGGACGCCCAGT
>Ga0335072_10013195_pt1 | contig 11778 bp, 9 predicted proteins | sample Lox_Sample_21_FD_206725 | JGI IMG/M metagenome (GOLD analysis project Ga0335072, IMG submission 206725) | Soil microbial communities from Loxahatchee National Wildlife Refuge, Florida, United States - Lox_Sample_2.1 | ecosystem: Environmental > Terrestrial > Soil > Wetlands | place: USA: Florida...
GCGTCTCCCATCTCCACTGGCGTCCAAGATGTTCCTGACTAAGAGGGTCACTGCAACCCAGCCATGGAGGCTACATAATAAGTCCCCCCGGGAGAGTTCTCCCACACTCGCGTCTCCTTACCAACTGTTGATTCCTCTCCCTGTAAATATCTCTCCTGCCGTTCGCTTTCGACTGCAAGCCCTGCGTTCGCCTCAATCCTGATCCATCTCTACTCCCCCTCCCCTCCGCCTCGTGCACCACCCGCTCCATCTACTCTACCCTTGTATCCGCTCTGTAGTCTCTTCCTTGAACGTATGGATCGCAGATGCTCCGCGGAAGACTACAACCGGGTGGCGGCAGAGAACAGTTGGGGGTACCGCGGGCCCATGGGGAGGTGGGTCGGACACATCAAGATGACGTTGGCAACAGATACAAAGCGAACTAGCAGGAGGCTCTGGACTAAGGGGGAAATGTCGGTGCCTGGCTTTGGTGAGGTCGCTTGTTAAGGGGCCACTAGCCTTATATCCTCTGACCATACTACGTAGATTCATGTCAGGCCAGGAAATTGCAGCCTCGGAATGCTAGGATGAGTCTGCTGGTAGTAGGTGGGATGGAGGTATAGGATTTATTGAGTTTTTGATTTCAGTAGCCTTACCACTGCCTCGTGCCCCCTCTCCGCGGCCCTGGATAGCGGTGTTAGATTATCCCAAAAATCTTTGGAGTCCATGTCGGCGCCCTTCTCAAGCAGCAGCCTCACCACCGCCTCGTGCCCGCTCATCGCGGCCCATGATAGCGGCGTCCGACCATACCAAAAATCCTTGGAGTCTATGTTAGCGCCCTTCTCTAGCAGCAACCTCACTACCGGCCCGTGCCCCTTCTCCGCGGCCAACGATAGCGGCGTCTGACCATTCTCAGATTCCTCGGAGTCCACATTGGCGCCCTTCTCGAGTAGCAGCCTCACTACCGCCTCGTGCCCCCTCTCCGCAGCCCATGATAGCGGCGTCCGACCATACCAAGAATCCTTCGAGTCCACATCAGCACCCTTCTCAAGCAGCTGCCTCACCACCCTCTCATTCCCGAAATATGATCCTACCATCAAGTCGGTAAAGTCTTGAGGGCACGGGAAATAGGTGCTAACAGTGATCCAGTACACCTGAAACCATGTCATAAATCGTTTAGATCGGGTGTCACAAACTTCCAATGTTGACTTCAACAGTGCAGCCTCCTCTCCGATTTTAGCGTTTTGGAAGTGAGTGACCCAGTGTTTTGCCGCATAGTCTAAAAAGTCATGTCCACGGGTGTATCCATCGACTGATTCCTCACCCCAACTTCTAGGATCTATGACAAGCGGATGATTCTCGAAGACGGAAAACAAGAGGTACCAGACACATCGTTCCGCAAGGATGAGGTTCGATTCGGCTGGGTCCAGCGAATGCTTCCATAATCCCAGACTAAGATTGGCGTTGTGAGATAGTTCGACAAACGATTTCTTGATCAAGAACTCCTTTGCAGTTTGATGGACAAGGTAGATCTTCGAGTCTATGAACTTCACAAAAGGCCCGCAAAGATCCTTGATTGTACCACAGATATCTGGCTCGAGATCAAGATCCTCATTTGACTGGTCGCTAGACTTGATGGCGAATGCCACATTCATCTCTTTTAGTGAAAGTGGTCTGGTAGCTGCAACCACTATATGGAGGAGTTTAGTAGCGTATTCGGGCTCAGAGCTTTGTCCAAGAATCTTCTCGTAAACTGCATCCAGTGTGCGTGGTATTGTGCTAACAAGATCATTCAATGCCCCTTGGGAAACTCGCGGGCCTTTCTCTAGGTCATCTAGAATGAGAGAGACCCAAAGAAATGTTCGATCGGCGTTATTGATGAAACATTCCACTAGGGCGCTTTGCACTTTGTCAGGGAGGTGTCTCTTTTTCCCGATAGTTTGAACTCTGGCTTTCACTACCAGCTCGATATCGTCGCTGGTTGCATCAGTCTCATCTTCCGCTCTTAACCTAATTGTTTGAAGGTCGTTGAATTCAGCTTCGATCGAACGATATGGGCGACTGGTGAATATAAATTTCAAGAACGGCTTTTTCGCGTTTGGCTTTGAGTAAAAGTCAACCCAGGATTTTATCAGTTGGACCTTCGTCGACTCTTCGCATTCGTCCAGGCCGTCGATGACACAAATGACATTGCCGCAGTCCGGATCTGTCGCCGCTGTTGTGAAGATCTTCCATAATGTGCCAAATTCTTCAGTAAATTTCTCACCCTTAACTTGGAACTCTGTCATGGCGTGTCTAACCAGGGAATTTTTCGCCGTGAAGAGCTGATGTAATAATGCGCGAATAGCAGATGTCGCGCTTTTCTGTTCATCATTATCGTCTTTGCAAAAGAAAAAGCAGACGGTGCCAGGCAGTATCGATTGAGATTCACGACCGTTGAGCTCGTCGACTAGAAACTTGGCCAAAACAGACTTTCCGCATCCTGGATCCGCCGAGACCCACAAGAGACTCGACTTCTGCTCTTGCCGCCAGTGTCGATACTTCTTGTGCTGCAAGAACCACATACAAGTTCCTTGTACTCGATCTGGGTTTCTTTGTCTGTGGAATTCATAGTCTGACGGGTAGAGACATTGCAAACATTTGGTCTCATCGGCAGAGAGAGCTGGTATTAATTTCAGTTCTAGAGTCCTACATTGTTTTGCCAAGGCCCAAGGTGCTATTTCACGTACACGGCTCGACCTCAATATCTGGAGCTTGCGCAGCCCGACGAAGTGGTTTGATCCACCTCCGGATCTCGCCAAGTATGTCCCGATAGCCATTGGCGTCTGAATTCGGAAATTTTGTCATATCCTAAGCCTTTAGCACTACTATTGATATTAAAAAAAATATAGAGGATGCACTCACCATATGGTTGGCGTGAATCCCATACTTTCCGTACCCAGGAAGAATTGCCGACCGTCTCGGGACCACCTTTAAAGTGTCAACACAATAGAGCAAACCGGAAAATTATTCAGGCGTAGTACTTCACCAACTCCAGGGAGCGCCAATTCTTCATAAAAGCAAGTGACGGCAATCTCAGTGCCTTCTTCCTTCCTCAACCTTAAAATGTTGTGGAAACCATCCTGAACATCGGCTAGCATTTCTGACCCTGGCCTTAAGATAGAGACGATATCTTTATTTGTACGCTTCACAATATTCGCAATATTGGTCCCAAACGTGGCCCAGCTAGCAAGATCTGCTCCAAAATGTGGGGTCCCCAGAAAAGCAATAGCTATTGCGCAATGCCCCACTTGCCGAATGTGCTTCTCTGCGCTGCTTCTAGAGACGCACAAGGCTTTTTCAGTCACCAAGCCACCGAGACTGTGTACTACGAATATAATTTTTCGATCTTCCTGAGTGCATGCAAACCATTGGGATGAGCCCTGCTATACTGGTGAGAGAACGGTATTTCTTACAGAGTTCGTCTCTTCCCTTTGACGTGCCAGACCCCCAAGCATATTCTCGGCATGGTTCTTTATTGTGTTCCCAGATGTAGGATTCCAGAAATTGACAACGTCGGCGTCATATCCAAAAGCGAGTATACGGGCGTCGCCAATATCCTCGCTGAGAAGGGTAGTAGGCCAATGCAGGCCGGTCTTCTTGTCGAGCCATGTATTGCGGGAACTGCCTGTCAGGCCATGAACGAAAACGATGCTACACTCATCTCGAGTCAGTAGACATTAAGGGAATATTGAGGCTCAAATAGTAAAAGCATGCGGTCTTACTCGACAATGGTCTTTGAGTTGTCAGGGGGTTGGTAGATGACTTTTAAACCGAGATCTGGTTCCTTTTTGGTCGGGGGCTTCTTGTCTTTTTCTTCACAACCTTCGTTTAGTTTTCTTCTCTTGTGTCCGAACAATTGCATCGCCTAGTAACTTTGAGTGGCTTGAAGAAGTTGTGACGAGGGTGGGGGCAGAATGAGACGGGCGTAGTCTTGCTTTGCAAACTTAATTACTACTTATATCTCTAGTGACAGTGTTTGAGGTGAGTCTAAACTGAATCCAGTAGGTTGATGGTTACCACTCGGCTAAAGCATAAGCGGCGAGCGGCTGAAATGATCCACGTCGTGGCAATCGTTTACTAGCTTATCGCCTGTACGATGCTGTATCTTACATGTTCCGTCCACTGCGCTAATATGGCGGTAAGGCGCATAGTGCATAATTTACAAAGGCCTGAGTTTCTGGGGGATAGGCGCCAGAATTTGGAGGGTTCAAGCCGATAATTGTAAGAGCTTCGGGTGCGACTATCTTAGCTACCCTTTTTTTGGGGCCAAAATCGTTAAGGCAGGCAGCCGACAGAACTTTTGAGATACAATTCCATAATCGTACTAAAGTTCTTGGGGTATGCCCTTCAATCAACTCAACCACTGCCTAAGCTATCGTAGGATCCTATTGGCTTCTCTGCATATCTACAGTCTTTACAGTTCCACCAACGCTAACCCCCGACACTCACCCGCTAGCCTCCCACACGGATTTTCACCACGTCGAAACTTGAAAAGTCGCCATCGTTTGACCGCCCCTCTACCCTAGAACCCCCAAATTCGCACTTCCTACAGAACACTCCTGGACACTGGAGCGTAGATGTAGATCTAGCATTCGCCATGAATGAGAATAGGCCGTCCTATAGTCGAGTCCGTTCTGAAGGTCAGAAAATACCTCCTCACTTTGCCTTATCCTAGGGCCCAGTCCAGCTTCTGGACTTCGTTTCAGGATATGTACGGTAAAAGCTCGTTGTTCTTACATCCACCTAGATAGCTGCTTTTGGGCGAGGAAGCAGCCGATGAAAAGTGCGGAACACATAGGTGGCAAGAGTTCCCGAGGGACTGTTTTCTCTCCAGAATGGCAAATCTCCAATTTTCCTCTTCTGCTACCACGCTCTGTGTCAGGGTGCTTCTGGTCGTGACACTCACTTCGCTTTTGAAATTTTGTTCCTGACTTGGCGTCTGAGGAATGGGCGTATAGTGATGATAATGTGTGAACTTCAAAGCAAGGTTTTCTTGACCTTTCCTCACAATGCGTACGTATATGCGGACTCTCAATGACGCTAGAAGTTTATGAGTGCGGATCATCTAGTCTGTAGGGGCATCGATGTTTTGTCGGTCACGAGGTCTCACCTCAAGCTGGCTGTCCGCTCATTTATGGGCATAGTTTGTTCGTTGGATATGTAGACTAGTACATGTAATACCTGAGGTAGACAATCATCCAATCCATCTAGTCCACTACTTCATTCCTCGCCTTCCATACAGCCCTCTCAACCATCTCATCCCACTATATTTCCCTTCCTCTCACCACCATTTGAAAGTGTAAGCTATGTCAAATCAATGCTATGCAGGTAAGTTGAGTCAGGAAAAAGAAGCAACACAATGCATTAAAGGAACAGAAAACCGTGGCAAAATGTGAAAAGCAAATTCGTTTCAGAGACCCATTGAAACCGTGGCATGAAGGCGCTTTATTTCATGAAGAGACTCCGAAGAAACCTCAAGCGGAAAAAATGCTGAACTTTTCCCTCGCAACAGAAAAAAGAGATGCTGTGCAGCGCTGCCAAGTTGCAGCCAATGGACGATAGAGTACAATGTCCTTCCCGTGGAAGACCGTATTCCAGATGACGAGAGTATGGTACATCGGCGTGTTGCCGATCGCAAAGAGGAATTAAGGTGTTTGAGGTGACTGCAGCTGTAACGGGAGTATTAGGTTGTTCTGAGGTAATTGGAGAAGGGTGGTAAGAGGCAGTAGATCGATTTTAGAGTCAACTGTTTAGGCAGCGGTAGGCTGGCTAGTACCACGACCCCGTGGTGCTCCTCGGCCACGATTGGCACCGAAGTCGCCACGACCACGCTGATTACCAGGACGGCCTTGTTCAAAACCACCACGGCCACGGTTGTTCATACCGCCACGACTCCCGTTGTATCCAGCTCCTCCGTATGCTGAAGATTTAGGACGACGAGGCTCAACGATAATTGATTCGCCTCCAATATTATGCGGATTAGCAGCAGCAGCAGCTTGATAACCGGAAATGGTGGCAAACTCAACGAATGCACAATTCTGAGACATTGTCAGCATGATTTTGGGGGAAAATGAAGTGACAGCGTGAGTTAACATACCTTTGAGCGGTTAACGTCAAAATAGACGAGCTCGCCGTAGCTGTTCAGAGCAGCGCGAAGCTCTTCAGCATTCACTGCATCGGTAACATTTCTAACATATCCCATCGTGCCCTCCTTCTCGATTGGGCCGGAAACCGATTGTGGACGATTTTGTCGCTTGGCGTGGTCACTGCCTGCCATCTGCCACCCTGAATTTTGGGATTGCTGAGGGGATTCATTTTCCTTATTAGCAGTCGCGCTCGAGGCAGGGGATGGCTGAGATGGTTGAGTGGCTTGTGCAGGCTGGGCGGGTTGTGCTGCCGGAGGTGCGCGAGTGGGTGTTGGAGCTGGAGAAGAGTTCTTGGGGTTTGGCACAGCAGGACGTTGAGGAGTGACTGCTGCTGCAGCTGCAGCAGCGCGATTAGCCCAGCTCATAGGCTTGGCAGGGACTGCTGGCTGAGCTGGTGCGAGTTTGGTTGTAGATGGCTGAGTGACTGCCGGGGTTGGGACGGGTTCTTTTGGCTTCTCGGCTTCCTGAATATCCTCCTCTTCAAGAACCTTCTCAATAGACTCAGTGCTGGGAGCCTCCTCAACCGGCTTGGTTGCAGCAGCTTGAGTCTCCTCTGCAGTATCAAGCTCGGGAGCCTCCGCAGCCTCATCACCATTTGTTGCTGGAGCATCTTTGAGAACAGCCGGAGCGACATCGACGCTCTCTTCAAGCTTCTTGTCAACAACATTCATGGCTTCAAGCTCACTTTGTGGTTGCTCTTCAGCGGCGGGCTGAGCTTTGGGCATCTCAACACCTTCAGCCAACTGCTCGTGGCTTGTGGATGTTCCAACATCTTCCTGACCACCAGTCTCAACTTCCTCATCGGCTTCCTCGCTGATGTATCGGAATATGTCATTGAGAACAAAATAGCCGGTAGGTTGTTGAGCAAGTACGAAGGTCTGCACAAACTTCTTGAGTTCGGCTGATTTATTGGACGTCTCTCCAATGACTTGGATAACAATGTTGTCGTCAGAGGCCTGAGAGTCAACATTAGAGACGCGGACTTTGCAGTCCTGGAAGTCGAGTTCCCTGATACGCTCTTGAATGGCCTAGGGAAGTCAGCTTAGGATCTAAGATGAAGTACCGATAAACTCACACTTCGTCCGACAGAAACAGGAGTGACCTCAGCCTCGGGCCCAGAGACGAATTGAGACCGTTTGCTGTAGAACAACTACCGAAGGTTAGCGCGAAAAGATAGATCGAGGGGGTACAACGTACGTGAAGCTTCTCAGGTGACTTGCTTAGAGTGGTGTAGTACTGCTCAACGAAGTACCAACCGATCTCATCCTTTGAGAGATCGCTGTTTGCACCAGAAGCCTCGGTGGCGCCAGAAGTGGCTGGGTAGTGTTCCGTCGAAGTTTTGTATTGATCCTGCTGGCCAAAGGTTCCATTGGTGGCTGCCATCGTGTCGGACTAGTTATGGGGTTGAGGTTGACAATCTAGTCGACCTCAGCAGAAGAGTATGATTGATAGTATATCAAAGTATTTGAGGATTGCAGGATGCGTTATGATAGCGCAGAGGCGACTTTTGATAGTATATGAGGTCGAGGACAGTTCAATTCGGTGGATGGGAGAAGAAGGAGGCGAAAGATCCTGAGTCGAGTCGTGCTTCGAGCGGCTCCGAGATTAAGGCAAATTAATATGGGAGTGCGACGACAGAAGCAGACGAGACGATAGAGACGGGTAGAAGGGCTAAGAAGTTCAAGAAGTAGAAGCGGATCGCAGGGAAGGATGGAAGGATGGAAGGAATATGTATATGAGAAGGTAGATATCTCGAGGAATATATTGTGCGTTGTGGCAGATAAAAGTCGACGGTCGACTTTGGGTGTGCCGCTTCGGAGGAAATTATGGGAAACACGCTAGCGGGATTGGAGTTTGACAGGGGTCCGCTTCCACGCTAAGATAGCCGCAAGCACCCGACTCCTGTCATCAACTGTTAAATTTACAATCCATTTTCGAAGTGAATAATCTCTAGCATCCTATGTTATAAACCCCTTCACTGTATTAAACCTATCCGTGTTTCATGAGCATTGATCGGGGAGCGAAATATCGTATTAGAATACTCCTTAGAGACTGTACATCGTGATGTTGATCTTGCGAGCCAAAGAAGTTTCTTAAATGCTAGACCCAAGCGCCAACTCCTAACCAACAAGACGCCGGGCAAGCATGCATCAAATCCAACATCGCGCGAAATCGTCCAATCACTCAATCATATTCCACCGTCCCAGTCGCTTGTCTCTGGCTTCTTTCCAATCTTCTTCTACGCCTCCTCTCCGCAGGATCCTCTCCAGCTGCCGTTCCGGTTCCACTAGGACTCATTCCCGACCACGTTCCATGACTTTCAGGGCTCCCATGGCTTTCCGGAGGGGGAGGAGGAGCCCCGGAGAAGTAACTCGAGTCTTTGGGCGTTCTACCAGCAGCGAATGCTGGCCGTGGTGGACTTAAGGGCCTACTTGAACTTCCAGCCTCGACCTGCTTCTCTGCTGCAGCCTCGGCAGCATCTCTTCGTGCACTTTCGTCACGTCGGTATCTTCGGTTGCTTGCTGCCGTGTCGACTGCACTAAGGGTACTGGCAGAATCTCCTCTCCTTCTACTTTGATCACGTCGCGCTGCACGATCTGCAGCTGCCTCCTCCTCTGTAAGACGGCGTAAGGTAACGCCTCTATCAGGCATCACCTTTACTTTGACGCTAACAGGAGGAGACGCTACGCTCTGCTGACCTCGACTCCGCTCTCTCCGACGACGCTCTTCTTCAGCAGCAGCTACGCCTAACGCCGCACCGGCCACTGCGGCTTCAGCTTCTCTACCTCTACTTGAATGGTGACGTCGATGCTCCCGGCCGCCAGCTGAGTTATAGACTTCGCTGCCGGACTCTTGCCATTCTCGCGGTTCCCGAGGAGGAGGAGGAACGGGCTGTGTAATATCATGACGTGATCGAGATTGTGCGATTGCTTCTCCTGCTGCACCAGCAGCTGTCGCCGCTGGTAGTGCTCCTGCTGCAAGAGGTGGCATTGGGCCACTGCGCCGCGGCTCAACAGTGCTAGCCGTTAGGTCTGAAGAGATGTCGGAGTCGGTCACTTCAGTCACGCGACCGTGGCTCCGTCGTGGGGTTCCATCACCAGTGAATCTAGGCGGGACAGCACCTGACCGCCTTTCCGCCTCCAGTCTTCGCTCATCCTCAATTTCTTGAGCTCTTAAGGCATCAACCCTCTGCTGCTCCTGTCGTTCTTTTCGATCCCTGTATCTCTTTGCGAGCCAACCAAGACCAATTCCGCCTAATATGGTGTTACGGACAGTATGGTCATCCTCTCGTCGCTCTCGTCTTGGGCTCTCTCTCGAGTCATAAGAGCTGGAGCTATCGTGTCTGCGGTGGCCTACTGGTCGTCCAACAGGGGGTATAACTGGTGGTGGACCAGGTCGTGGCGTCACTGGTCTTGATTGCGCAGCACTGATCGCAGTGGCAGCAGCAAGCGGGTCACCTGGGCCAGGAAGTATGGGCCCGTGGCGTCTATCTCGGCGTACATCAACGCTTTCTTCACTTATAACGCTTTGGTCATCATTCCTGCGGCGGCGCCGGCTGGGAGTGTCTGTAGCGACCGCACTGTATGCTTCCTCATCCGCTTTTCTTTTCTGTCGCCTGTCCCACCAACTCTTGGCAATTGCGCCTGCCCCGACAACTGCTGCTCCGGCAAGTAATTTGTTCACAATGCCACCTCTCCCCCGGCCATCCTCAGAGTACTTTTCTACTTCCTCGATATAACTTCCTGGTCGCGATCCTCTCCTCGAAGATATGACTTCCTGACGACTTTCTCGAGACTCTCGTTTGCTTCGTCCCCTAAGTATGCCTGCTAATCCTGCTGCTGCTGCCGCTGGCAGGATATATCGCCCAATTCCTCCAGATTTCCGCTGCTCGATGACTGACTCCTCAGAGACTGTACTAAATCGCCTGGAATCTCTATCTGGAGCCGCTCTGTACGACAAGATGAAGTATAATATAAGCAGGAAGATCATCCACAGCGTATAAAGGACAAATGTGAATTTCGGAGAGCCATAAAGGGCAAGGCCGAGAGGAACTTGGGCAATTCCAAGCAAGGCTATCGCCCTTCCTAGCCATTGATGTAGCATCAACTTCACGGGTACTCGTTGTGGCTGTGTTCGTAGCCTCCTCCGCACCCACGATCCCCAAATAAGCTGGACGAGCATCAGGACATAAATCGTCAAGCCGATGCCGTGATGAGGGTTCGTCAAGCTCCTACTCGGCCCCACAGCAAACCAGCCCAATATAAACACAATGGTCACCAAGAATATGGCCAAAATGTTAAGGTACATATGTAATCGCTGCCCCCACCCGGGGTTCTGGTCTCGAAATCGCACAATCATAATCGAGGCCGGCAGGATGAAGAGGAACGTAATAGCCGCTAGAATACCATGCCCTTGAATCAAAACATGATACTCTTCCAGACTCGCGAATCGATTGCCCATGCCTTGACACCGCAATCAGCACAAGTCCCGTCGCTAGAAACCAGTGAAACTCACCATTATACTGCATAGTCGCAAAATTCAATCCAACCAGATTAGGTAGCAAGAAGTCATTCCTTGTAGAGTCCCACGTTCCATCACCGACGTACATCGTGTTCGAGGAGTAGGTGCCGCTGCCTGCTGGTGAGAGAGTGTCCGTCATGATGACGAAGATGCTGCCCTCTGGCAGCTGGCTAGCTTGCTATCGACTATCGATAATCAACGACAATGCGACAATGAAGACGAAGAATCTGAGCTCGATAAGATGGAATACGCAGCTCGAAGGTCGTTTGAGGTTCGAGGTAGGGTAATGATTGCGTTAACAGCTAAGAATGTTGCGATGGCAGACAGCCTTTCTACGAGCGGTGTAAGCGGGGCAAGGCACAGTTTGTTGACAGCCGTAAATATTCCGCACGAGAGTTCTAATCACTGCACTTTCATGGTCGGAATGATAAGAGTGAACTCCATAGATTGAAAGTGAAGCTTTAGATATTTTCTATGAAAGGTATTATGACCCGTGCACAAGGGTAGCTGACGACGGGTTTCCGGGCCAGCTCATCGATGTTGGTGGGGGGACAGGAATTGACAGGGGTGCAGATCTTAGTGCTGATTTTGCCATTTTGGCACGACAACGCAACGCATCAGAGGTCCCCGGATTTGGAGAGAGCCTCGCTAAATCCAGGTGATGTCCAAGAAGTCGATTGGACTTCCTTCTTGATATTCAGTGTTCAAGGAGTTGATGATTTGATCACAGTCGCCCATCAGAGGAGCTGCAGTTTTGTGCACTGGACTTTGTACAATATGAGTCTTCGACCTTCATGGATTCATTGGCCTTCAGATGTAGATTCGATGGATCCCATCACCACAAAGAGCTAATCTATGTCATCGCATTCAATTCAGGATTACAAACATAACATGGGTAAGCAAGGCGAACTTCTCCGTCCTGCAGTGAAACCCTACAAGGCTGTGCCATGAAGTGGCGACCTCAAAAATGTTGAGTTGCAAATGATCACGTATAATGGACGGCGAGATCGGAAAGTAAAAACATACATTGTCTTAAACCAAGGAAGTAGTATCCAGTCTCCTTGAGGAATCAATACATTGACTTTTACGT
>Ga0335072_10013196_pt1 | contig 11777 bp, 9 predicted proteins | sample Lox_Sample_21_FD_206725 | JGI IMG/M metagenome (GOLD analysis project Ga0335072, IMG submission 206725) | Soil microbial communities from Loxahatchee National Wildlife Refuge, Florida, United States - Lox_Sample_2.1 | ecosystem: Environmental > Terrestrial > Soil > Wetlands | place: USA: Florida...
GAACTGTTCGTGGAGGAAGGCGCAAAGGTGCTGGCGGTCGACATCGAAGAAGACGCGGGACAAAGCCTGGCTGCCGCGCTGGGCGGGGAGACGAAATTCTGCCGGGCCGACGTTTCGAACCAGGAAGAGGTTCGACACGCTGTTGAGATGGCGGCGGAGCATTCCGGGTCGATCGACATCTTGTGCAACAACGCAGCCTACCTTTCGCCGGACTTTCATGCGGCTCTTGAGTCGACCGAAGAGGAGTGGCGCAAATGCATCGACGTGGCGCTGATGGGGACGCACTACTTTACTAAAGCTGTTCTGCCTTACATGCTGGCCCGGGAAAAGGGCTCGATCGTGAACGTGGTTTCGATCCAGGCAATGGAAGGCATGATGACCTCGGCCGCCTACACCGCAACCAAGGCGGCGTTGCTGGGCTACACGATGAGCGTGTGCTACGACTACGGACTGCGGAACATTCGCGTCAATTCCCTTTGCCCGGGCCCGATTCAAACCCGCATCTCGGCGGCAGGGACCGATGCGCACCATCAATGGCAATGCGATCAAACGACTCTGGGCCGAGTCGGCCAGCCAAGGGAAGTAGCATGGGCGGCGCTGTTTCTGGCATCCGATGAGTCGTCCTACGTGACGGGCGTTACGCTTCCGGTAGACGGAGGTTGGACCGCCAGCTCGGCAAGAAAGCGCTGTTAGGACAAAGGCAAACCTCAGTTAGACCTGAAGGCAGTTATTCACTTTCCAAGGGGCTGCGTGAAGGCCGATGACCGGCCCGAAGGACTGCGCCGGGCCTAAATTGCGCCTTTATTTACTGCTTTCCGGAGGCTTCCGAGATGAGACTCTCCCAATTTCTGGCACTTTTGACGGTGGCCCTGGCGACCACTCGAGGCGTTGCGCAAAATCGTACGGCGACTCTTACGCTCGATTTCACGAAGGACCTTGGCCCCATGCAGATGGACCACATATCTCTCGGCCAGGGAGGGCTGTCGCCGGATCCGATGTGGGATGACCGGATTGCCGAGGTCCGCGCGCTTCATCCCCGATTGATCCGGCTGTTCGTCCAGCAGTACTTCGACGTGATGCCGGCGATGGGGAAATATCATTTTGCGACGCTCGATCGCTCAGTGGATGAAATCGTTCAAGCCGGCGCAATCCCGCTGATGACGATTGCGATCCGCCCCAAGGAGCTTTATCCGAAGATCGATCAGAATATCGTTGACCCGACCAGCTATCCGGCGTGGGAGGCGCTGATCTCGGCGATGGTGACCCATTATAAGGAGCGGGGCCTGCGAGGCATCTACTGGGAAGTTGGGAACGAAGGCGATATCGGCGAATCGGGGGGATCGCCATACCACTTTACGCCGGAAAACTATGTGCGCTATTACGAGCATACGGTTGCGGCGATTCTGCGCGCCGACCCTGAGGCCCATGTAGGAGGGCCGGCGATTGCCAATTACAAGTCGGCGCTTCTACCTGCGCTGCTGGAGGCAGCCGACAGCAAGAAGATCCCGCTGAGCTTTATTTCATGGCACATCTACAACAGCGATCCGAAGGCAGTTGAAGCGACCATAGGATACGAGAAAGAGCAACTCGCGAAGCATCCATCGCTTCATCCTGAAACGATCCTGGATGAATGGAACATGGCCTTGACGGTACCGCCGAAGGACCCACGCATTCAGCCGGCGTTTGTGGCGGAGACGGCATGGCGGATGAAAGAGGCCGGCCTCGACTACTCCTGCTACTACCATATCCGCGACTACCATGTGGATCGCGCCCAGTTTGCGAGCTTCATGTCGCCGGGCGGCGCATCCTTCATGGCGAGCTGGTGGAACCGCATGCCGCAGTACTCGGGGCTGTTCGATTATCAAAACGTGATGCGTCCAGCCTACTTTACGTTTGAGCTGCTGGCGCGCGTGACCGGGGATCGCCTGAAGGCGACGAGCGACGACGATTCGGTACACGCGTTTCTGGCCTACGATCCGCTTTACGAGTACTACAGCCTCATGTTCTGGAATTTCTCAGCGACGCCGGTCACGGTAAGAATCGATGCGCGGAATCTTCCGGGCGCGCTAACAGTCCATCGCCGCATACTGGACGCGGAGACTCCGTCTCAAGACGAGAACGATCGCCTTCGCCCGCTCGAGGACACGACTCTGACTCCGGGTTCGGCACCCATGGAAATCGATCTCGATCCCTATGGAATCCAGTTCTGGTCAATTGAACCGCTCCACTGGAGAGCCATCCTGACCAGCCGCGAACCGGGAGAGGCGAAAGCGCCGAAGTGACGATGTGCGGAGCGATCCGGCGCCTTGCAGATTGGCCGAAGCGCGGGCCGATTGAGATGGGATACAAGCGGACGGGGCTCACGTCAGAGAAGCGGCGAGCGGAATCCCCGGCTATAGCACGCCGTACTTTGCGAAGACATCTTTCAGGTACGCGCCGGCCATGAGCTCGGCCCGGCTGCCGTTCTCCTTGGCGACCTTCTCGCTGGCCATTTGAATCACGCTGGGAAGAATCTCGGAGGGAACCGCAATGACGCCATCATAGTCGGCCACAATCAAGTCGCCGGGAGAAATTCGGGCCCCGGCGCACTCGACGGGCACGTTGTAATCGATAATTGTGCCTCTTCCCTTGGAGTCGACGGGCTTGATGCCCCGGGCAAATACGGGAAAGCCCATGCACTGAATCTTTTTGACATCGCGAACGAGCCCATCGATCACCGCACCCCTGGCGCCGCGGGCGCGCGCCGCGGTGGAGAGCAATTCACCCCAGGGGGCGTTCTGCACCGATCCCGCTGTTGAGGCAACGATGACTTCGCCGGGAAGAATCGAGTCGATGGCCTCAATCTCCGTGGCGTAGGGCGCAGGCGGAATATGGAAGACATCCGCATAAGAGAGAGTCCGCGCCCAGCCTGCGAAGCGGTCATCCGGCGAGAGCGGGCGGATGAACTCCCGCATTGCCTGGCTTCTATATCCCAGCTCGTCAAGCGCATCGGAGATAGCGGCGGTGTAGAGCTGGTCCTCGATCAGCTTGAACAGCTTCAAATCTGCTTCGGTGGCCGGGGTTCTTGACGGGCGGATGGATTCGCTAAGCATGGATTGATGGTAATGAAAAAAGAGAAAAGAGAGGTTCAGAAGCAACCAAGAAATGCGTATGTGTCCGATAGCGTGGACGCTTCCGGAACGGCTTGCCCCGGCCGGAGACAGGATGCGGATTCGAGCGCTTCTCAGGAGGTCGCCCGGACCCCGACGATTTCATCCAGAAGGCAAGATTGAGTCCGAGCCGCGGGCGTGCGGCGGTCTTCAGAGACTGCGCCGATTTGCCGCGAGAGGGCCGCAGCGGCGTTCATGACCTGGGCCGCTTTTGCCGGGATATTCTCGAGCTGCGCCTTGGTTCCGGAGATGCTGATGGCGGCGACTACTGCTCCGGAGCTGTCGCGAACCGGCGCTCCTATGCAGCGCACGCCAATTTCTTCTTCTTCATCATCGATGGCATAGCCCAGTTTCTGCACATTTTCGCAAGCCAGCCGGAGCGCGCGACGGGAGGCGATGGTGTTCTCATTGTGCCGCATCAGGCCCTGCTTGCGGATCAACTCATCGAGCATGTCGGGGGGAAATTCCGAGATGAGCGCCTTTCCCAACGCGGTGCAGTGAAGCCCCATCCGCTTTCCGACCCAGGTGGCGAGATGAAGCGTTCCGGGGGCCTCAATCCTGTCAATGACGATGGCCTCACCATCTTCCATGACCGCCAAGTGGACGGCCAACCCGGTATCGGTCATCAACTGGCGCAGATAGGGCGCGGCCTGAGTGCGGAGGCTGGTGCCTCCAAGCGCGAGATTGGCGAGCGCCTGCAAGCGGAAGCCCAGGCAATACCGGCCTGTTTTTTCGCATCGCTGGACGTAGCCTGTGCGTTGGTAGGTGAGCAGGAGAGCGTGGCCCGTGCTTCGAGGAAGTTGGAGTTTACGCGTCAACTGGGACAATGTGACGCCCCGTCGGGATTGGGCCAGGAACTCTAAAATGAGCAGTCCCCTCTCCAGTGCCGGCACTGATTGCGTTTTGGGTCCAGTCCAAGCGTTCATGCGGAATATTAGCACGGGCCGGATCTTGGAGGCCCAAAGAAAAGACGAAAGCATCCAGCTAATCGGATACTCAAGCTGCGAGACCCGAGCGGACCGGCTAAAACCTGAATCAAAGGACAAGCGCAGGCGGCTTCGCTCCCGGGAGTTGAAGATACGCGAACGCGCGCGGGCTACACTGGGATGCCGATGCCGGATGGCCGAGAGTAGATGGCGTTTGGCGCGAATCTGCCGACGGTGAAGCCTGAATCGAAACCCGCAGCCACACGGGTTATTTTGGGTTCAAGCCATTGAGATAACCGGCGAGCTGCTGATGAATTCCGGGCCGGTCCCACAGGAATTTTTGTGGAAACTGATTCGTCAGTTTGTACGGAGACGGATCCGGGGGCACCCATTGGGCCATGGTTCCAGGTTTCATGGCGTAGTCGCCGATCCTGTATCCATACATATCAAGATGCCGAATTCCGAGTCTCAGAGCTGCCTGGCAGATCAAGCGAATCTGGTCGGCAGTGGGATAATCCGCAGGTCCCGGCGCGCGTTCCTCGGGCTGATTGGCGACCCAGAAGGTGTAGATGATCTGCTTCTGGTTACCGATCATCTTGCGGATGTCGGTCAAGGCCGCGACGGTTTTTTCCGCGGCTCTTTGACCGGAATCGGGGAAAGAATTCCAGCTCGTGGTGGTGTAGCCGCCGACGGCGTCGAAGTATTGCGCGACCTTGGAAAAATCCAGGCCGAGGCTGGCTTGCCGCCCGGGATTGTCGATGTTTGGGAAATAATCTTCGAGATAGATTTCATGCCGCGTGTCGGGATCAACGGCGCGGATGTACTGGACTGTATCCCGCGCCCAATCCTGCCACCAGCCCTGGCGCGCGTTGCACCATTTTTCCCATCCCGGATCGCCCGGCTTGCGGGGTAGCGGAGCGCCGAATGCCTGCCTTTCATATGCGCCGTAGGAAATTTCACCCGTGCCGCCGGCCTCAAATGAATCATCGAAAACATAGCCGGCCATGGCCGGATCGTGACCATAGGCGCGGGCAAGCTTTTGCAGATAGTCTTTCCACTCGGTCGAGCGCCATAGGGGATTGAATACGTCAAAGGATTCGAGCTGATGGCCGGCTGAATCGACCTGCATGACATCGGGACGCCGAGGGAGTGAGTTGGCGGTAGGCTGCCAGACAAAAAGGTACGCGCGAAGGCCGGCCTGGTTGGCCAAACGCATAGCTTCCCTGGTATCGGAGATGCGCGTGGCTACAGCGGAAACATCGAGCCCCCAGCCGAGCAGCACATCCGTAAAGCCGAGGTTCCGCATGGTGACGAAGTCTCCCTGCCAGTCGACCTTGGGAGCCGAATTGAGCCAATACCATGCACTGATGCGAATTTTCGGCGACTGCGCGCGGCCGCCGATGCCGGCGCAGAAGAGCAGGACAACGTATAGGAACCGCTTGTGCACGTGAAACCTCCCAGGAATCGCACCGTTCTGTTTATGACGCATTGCGAAGGGCTGCGGCGGCCAACGATCGCCGCGGCGGCATCGCAACATCCAACCCGCTGAACGTTTTTCGAATTGGAATGCGGTCGGAGCTTTCGGGTGATCGCGCGCATCGCCGATACTGGAGTTCGAAAGCGCACCCGGGAGAATATCCGCCGGCATTTCCTCGCAGCATTCATTCCGGTCAGTCCGGGTGCTTTTCGCTCGTCAATTCCGCAGAGGACGCAGAAAATGTCCTTTCCAGATTGGGTCATTCTGGTGCTCTACTGCGCCGGGATTCTGTTCCTCGCATGGAGCTTTCATTCCAGGGCGAGCCGCGGCGTCGAGCAGTTTTTTATTGCGGACCGGAACTTGCCGTGGTGGGCGATCGGATTTGCGGACGTGGCCGGCTACACGGGCGGGGGCCAGACTTTCGTCATGGTGCTGTTTCTTTCCGGATTTGCCGGATTGTGGCTCATGGCGTGGGTGAGCTGGATCATATGGATGCCGCTGGTGGCAATCATCTGGGCGCCCATGTGGCGACGGCTTGGCGTAGTGACTACGGGCGAGTTCATCGAGAAGAGATATGCCGGCCGGAGAGCCGAAGCCTACCGGCATGTCTATGCGCTCTATGCGTGCTTTGTCTGGGGCATGACTTCGATCGCCTACTCAGCCGCGTGGATGGCGGCGACGGCGACATCTGTGCTGAACTGGTCACCGCTCTATGTGCTGGTCATCTTCGGAGCGCTGACGATCGTGTACAGCCTGATGGCGGGACTGTTTGCCATTGTCTACAACGATGTGCTGCAGTTCGTGTTGCTGATCGGGGGTAACCTGGCATTTGGCTGGCTGCTGGTGAGCAAGACAGGCGGGCTGCACAAGGTTTGCGCGGAGTTGTCTGCACAGCGCGGCGTTTCCTTCCTGAATCCGTTCCCATCAGGCGCCTCGCTGACGTGGCTTTCGATCATTGCGCTGTGCGTACAGGGTTTGTTCTTCGCCGGCTCGCCGTATGCCGGAGAAGGGTGGACCGCGCAGCGGTTCATGGCCGCGCGCAACGAATGGCACGCAGTTGCGGGGCAGATTACAAACGGCGTGCTGGCGCTCGCGATTCGCCTTGTACCGTTCATTCTTATTGCATTTGCCGCGGCTTCGCTGCTGCCCGTGACCCAGGTGAAGGCGCCGGCGGAGTTATGGGGCGAACTCGTCCGCGGGCAAGCACCGCGGGGACTCTTCGGGCTGCTGCTGGTGAGCGGACTGGCCGGCTCGATGGCGGCAATTTCGTCGATTGGGAACTGGGCGGCGAGCTACGTGGTGAACGACATCTACCGGCGCAGCCTTCGGCCGCATGCTTCTCAGCGCGAGTTTGTGTTGGCCAGCCGGGTGGTCTCGGGGCTTCTGCTGGCGGTTGCTTTTGCCTGGGGAGCGATGATCGATCCAAAGCAGTTGGAGAAATGGATCCTGTTCATCAACTCGTCGCTGATCGTCTTCTCGCTTCCGCTGGCGTGGCTGAAGTGGTTCTGGTGGCGCACCAACGCGGTGGGAGATATGGTTGGCGTGCTGGGCGGCTTCCCGGCCGGATACCTGGTCTGGTTTGGTTCCGACGCGGTCTTGCCCGCCGGTCTTCGGGCGCGGCTGCACGCGGCGACGGGTTTGAATTGGAACGGGCTCATACCGGCATTCAGCAACCTGCAGCGATATCCTTTCTGGGCCGGGTTTGGGGTTCTATTCGGCCTGGGATGGATATGCATTCTTTTGGCTACGCTGCTGACGCGCCCTGAACCGATGGAAATCCTGCAAAGCTTCTACAAGACTGCAAAGCCAATCGGGGTGTGGGGCCCGGTGCGGCGGACGCTGGACCATGCGACGCGAGAAGCGATCCGTCCGGAGGGGGCGCGTGACCTAATGACGTCCGCTCTCGGTATTCTCTTCTATTTTCTTCTGACTGTCTCCCTGTTCAGCCTGCTGGGCGGCCACGGCGAACAGGGCCTGATGATGCTGGCCGCGGCCGGAGCGAGCGGAATCCTGTTTGCGAAGACGGCGATCTCACGATTGAAGCGGCCGGGAGCTACGATGGTTGCCGGCGTGCCCGCCACTGCCGAGGACTGAGAACATTTCCATGAAGATTACTTCCGTTGAAACAATCCCGGTTTCGCAGCGAGTACGGCCCGAACTGGCTATCGTCAGCGCGGCGGGGCTGCACCCGGAATCGTACTACCTGTTCATAAAGATCGGCACCGAGGATGGCGTGACGGGATACGGCGAGGCTACCCTGGCGCCGGTGTGGAGCGGGGAGAGCCAGGCTGCGGCGCAGCAGATCATCAGCGAGATTCTCGCCCCACTGCTGATCGGGAAGGACGCTCTCCAACGAAATGCCCTGACAGATTCCATGGATCGCGCATTGACCGGCAATCCATTCACCAAGGCCGCGATCGAGATGGCGCTTGTGGACGTGGCAGCGAAGACTCACGGGGTGCCGGCGTATGTTCTGCTCGGCGGCCCGCGGCGGGATCCGGAGATTCGGCTCAAGTTTTCGATTGGAGCCTTTTTGCCTGGAGAGGCGGCGCGCGTGGCCCGGCACGCGGTTGCACTTGGACTCTCAGCAGTGAAGGTGAAGGTGGGTTTCGATGTAACGCAGGATATTGCACGCGTTGAAGCGGTGCGATCCGAAGTGGGTCAGGAGATGCGAGTTGGGGTGGACGCGAATGGGGGATGGACGGAGAGCGATGCGATGCGAGCGATCCCTCATCTGGAGCGGCTCAACGTGAATGCGCTCGAGCAACCCATACGACGGGGAGATTTCAGGGGCTGCGCACGCCTGCGCCAACGTACGGCAATTCCGATTCTGCTGGACGAATCGGTTTTCACGCGCCAGGACGCGCTGGAAGCGATCCGCTGCGATGCCTGCGACCTGATCAGCATCTACCCAGGGAAAAACGGCGGCATCTTTCGCTCCTTGGAGATTGCGCAAATGGCCGCAACGGCGGGAATGCAATGCGTACTGGGCAGCAACCTTGAAATGGACCTGGGAACGGCTGCGATGCTGCACCTGGCACTTGCCGCACCGGGACTGGCAAGCAGCGTGGATCACGACATGATTGGTCCGCTCTATTACGAGCGCCATTTTACCGGCTCTCCAATCCGCTACCGAAACGGATGCGCGATCGCAGAAGAAGGAGCCGGCTGGGGAGTTTCGATTGACCTGTCCAGATAGCGATCAGGAAAGCGACGGAGAACCAATTCTTCGCCAGGCAGATTTCACCGAGAGAGAAATGAGACTATGCCGCCACCCACCGTTGTATACGATCCCGCCTGCATCGATTTCGACCGGCCTGGAAAGCAGCACTACCAGGTGGCATTCCACCACGACTCTTCCTACGGTTACTCGCTTGTGCCGCTTACGGTGATTAACGGGATGAAAGGCCCGCCGGGCCCGCCGCATCCGAGGGCAGTGGCCGCGTTTGGCGGAACGCACGGGAACGAATGGGAGGGCCAGGTTGCGGTGAAGCGCCTTTGCGCCGATCTCGATGCGAATGAGATGAGGGGGCGCGTTCTGCTGATTCCGCAGTTGAGCGAGAGCGCCTGTGTTGCAAACCTGAGGGTGTCACCGCTGGATAACGTGAATATGAACCGGGCGTTTCCCGGCGACGCGGCGGGGAGCATTTCCTGCCGCATTGCGGATTTCGTCAAAACCAGAATTTTTCCCCAAGTGGATGTGGTCGTGGATATTCATGCCGGGGGGAACGAGAACGCCTACGCCCTGTGTACTTCATTTCACGACATCGCGGACACGAAGCAGAGGGCGGAGATTCGCCGGTTCGCAGAGCTGTTTGATACGCCGTTCATCCTGGTCTATGGCGGGATTGCGCGTGGCAACCTGACCGAGGAGGCAGAAAAGGAGGGCAAGATAGCGATTGGAGGGGAGTTCGGCTTTGCCGAGTCCGCCAGCCTGAGAGGAATACGCCACGCTTATGAGGGCCTGAAGAATGTGCTTCGCCACTGCGCGATTCTCTCCGGCGAGATCCTCAAGATTGACGAGGGGCGGGCCTCCCCTCCCCGGCTGATTGAAGCCTCCGGCTTGCAGGAGTATATCCCCAGCCCGCGGGCAGGGGTCTGGGAGCCGACGGTGGAGCTGGGCGTCGACGTGAAGAAGGGGGATTTACTGGGGCGGCTGCACGACTTTTCCGATCACGGCTCGGACCCAGCGGAGATTCGGGCGCATCGCTCCGGGGTTGTGTCGAATATGTATTTTCCGGCGAGGATTGCCAAGGGGACGACGCTCTACAGCATCGCCCGGGGGCTGCAGAGCTAGGGCATTTTCGGCACACGCAGACTTTTGGAAAGCTGAAAATGGCGGCAATAGCTGAATTGCAGGTTTTCCATAACTTCGCCGCATTGTGCGCCACAGGGGCTCTGATCCTTCCTCTTCGCTCCTCTACCCAGTGGATTACATCGACACTCCATGCTTAACGGCTCGGCCACCTGCGGTTCTCGATGGACAGCCGTGAGGCGTCATCGCGATTAGCCCGCATTTCTCACGGTACTAGCAGACAGTAGTTCAGGATTGAAGAAAAAGTTGCAAAAGGCCGCTGTTTTCGTGGCATAACTGCGTTGTCGAGACGAGTGAATGCCCAGAAAACGGAGCGGCCTTTGCTTACAGAGTGTAGCCAAGATTTTGCACCTCATTTTTCTCGCGGCGTTGAAGCCGGGTTCGCGGCGGGCCGAGTGACCAGTGACGGCGGGTCGCTGCTTCTGCGTCAGGTGGATCGCAAGATCAAGTTGCTGGGGCGGCTGACCGCCTGTTTCACCGATGCTCGCGACCCGAAGCTTCCTCCCGCCAATACCACTCCGTACAAGGTGGGCGACCAGCCGCTGGCGCCAGGCGCACCAAACCCATTCACCGAGTTCGACCTGAGCAAAGAGACACCGTACCGCTCCACTGCCGGCTTCGATTACCCAGACGCTTGTCAACGACCCCAACCAGATGCTGCGCGATGCTCTGAAGCCGCAGAACATCAAGAAAATCGTCCGCCTCATCACCTAGACCCAGGGAGCGAGCGGCGTCAGCAATATCCCGTTTATCACCGCGAACGCCAATGCTCCGGGCCTTGAATCGGTCTTTGCCATCGAAACCATCATCGGTGACAACGGCGAGGAGTTTCTCCAACTTCAATATTCGCAGACGACCTTGCTCATCTTTCGTGGCATGCAGTTCCCACACGTCACGGTTGGAACGCTTATCAAAGCATTCTGATCCTTGAGGGGCAAGGTCTTGGTGCGAGATGTCCTGGGCCTTCTCGCAATTCGATCCATAGGTTTTCAAATCAGTCGATCGCGAAACGTTAGAACTTCCATCGAAGTCGCCCCGTCTCCCGTCCACACTTCGGGACAATGTGACGAGGCGTTCCGGCCCCCTTGAATGTCAGCATTCGAGTGGCTAGATCGGGGAAGAATGGCGATTTATCGCCGAATATCAAATTGAACGCCTGTTCGAGGGCCTTCTATCTCGGTGAGCGCGTTGACCTGAAGTCGCCAGTCAAGAACTTGGCCACTCTGCTCGTATACGCAGTTGACAATGCACTCCGGTTCTCAGCTAACTTGTTCGAACTTTGTCCGCAAAACAATTCATCTCGATGGCGATTAGGCGGCCCATTCATCGAATCGGCGCATGATCTGCATGAGCCAACATCCCAACAGGATGACAGAGCCCCACAATATGAAGGGAACGCCGTACAGTATGAGATGCCTGCGCGAACGGGCCAACTCAAACACTCGTACCTTTACGACGGCGTATACATTCGCTGCGAGATAAGCAACCACCAAACAGCTCACTACCAGATTGTGCATGTTCATACTGCTCCTTCTACCGGTCTGCATCTCCACGCCGATGCTCATCGGTCAGCTCATCAAGCGAAGGTCCACACCTTAGAGTTGCGACCAGCCCCCGTCGACCGGAAGTTCAGCGCCGGTCGTGAAGGTCGCATCGAACGCAAGGAAGAGGACAGCCTTCGCGATCTCGTCCGATGTCCCCCAGCGCTTCATCGGGACCATACCGGGGATTTTCTCTCTCATCTGAGCGGCTGCGTCAGCGGGAAACGCTTTGCCGAGGATCGGCGTGTCGATGGGACCCGGCCTCACTGCGTTGACGCGAATCTCAAGAGGAATCAACTCAGCAGCGAGGGTCCGCGCGAATGATCGTAGGGCCGCCTTGGCCGCTCCGTATGTGGATTGGCCGGCCAT